>ERZ779725.1397-NODE-1397-length-13330-cov-3.395179_pt1 | contig 13330 bp, 10 predicted proteins | sample MGYA00511890_ERZ779725 | MGnify/ENA primary metagenome ERZ779725 (study PRJEB29588, sample SAMEA2148549) | human gut metagenome | biome: human gut; feature: human-associated habitat; material: faeces | place: Denmark | collected 2008/2010 ...
AGGCACTTATTTCAAAATATATGCCTTATATTTTTTACCTTTCGGAACGTCTGAAAAACAACGACTTACCAAAGCCTTCCAAAAGCATGTCAAAGCGTAAAGAAAAAGCAGGAGACAAACGCTTTCATCGTAGCAATTTACCCCCTGCTCTTATTTCGTTATATTCTTATCTTAATCGTTGGTTATCATATCAAAACCTGTGTAAGGGACAAGAGCCTTAGGTATGCGAATACCCTCCGGTGTCTGATTGTCTTCAAGCAAAGCAGCCACTATACGCGGCAAAGCCAATGCCGAACCGTTCAATGTATGGCAAAGTTCTATTTTCTTGTCGCTTGCACGGCGATAACGACAATGCAAACGGTTTGCCTGATATGTATCGAAGTTTGAAACCGAACTTACTTCAAGCCAACGTTTCTGAGCTTCGGAATACACTTCGAAATCAAAGCATATAGAGGATGTAAAACTCATATCACCGCCACAAAGACGCAGAATTCTGTAAGGCAATTCCAATTTTATTAAAAGTCCCTCTACATGATCAAGCATTTCCTTATGACTTTGTTTGGAATGTTCCGGTTTGTCTATTCTCACAAGCTCCACCTTCGAAAATTCATGCAGACGATTCAAACCGCGCACATCCTTTCCGTAAGAACCGGCTTCACGACGAAAACATTCGGTGTATGCACAATTTTTTATAGGCAAATCTTCTTCTTTCAGAATTTCATCACGATAAATGTTCGTAACCGGTACTTCTGCCGTAGGAATAAGGTAAAGATTGTCTACTTCGCAGTGATACATCTGACCTTCTTTGTCGGGGAGCTGACCGGTACCGTAACCGGAATCTTCGTTAACAACCGTAGGAGGTTGCACTTCACGATATCCGGCTTTCGTTGCCTCATCGAGGAAGAAATTGATGAGAGCACGTTGGAGTCTCGCGCCTTTTCCCGTATAAACAGGGAAACCTGCTCCGGAAATTTTTACACCCAAATCAAAATCAATCAGCCCATATTTCTTGGCAAGCTCCCAATGTGGAAGAGGATTTTGGGGCAACGGTTTTTCAGAACCACCCATTTTTTCAACAACATTGTCATTGGAATCCTTGCCTTCGGGAACTTCCTGATACGGAACGTTTGGAATTGTGAGCAGAATGCGTTTCATTTCGTCAGCAGCAGCACTCATTATGCCGTCCAACTTCTTTGACTCTTCTTTTTTAGCAGCTACTTCTGCCTTTGCAGCCTCTGCTTCCTCACGTTTTCCCTCACGCATCAACGCACCAATCTCTTTGGATTTTGCATTCATAGCCTGGAGAAGAGTATCAAGTTTACCTTGAGTCTCACGACGCAAATCATTCTGACGAAGCACCGCATCAATAGCCTCACGTGCCCCGGCAAAATGCTTTTTCTCCAAACCTTTTATCACACCTTCTTTATCATCGGTGATTTGTTTTATTGTAAGCATAGTTTATGTTGTTTTATATTCTAATTGCAAAGATAAAAACTAATGTTTTACCATTACTTTTTTACCGCCGATAATGTAAATGCCATTAGAAAGATTATTCAAAGTTGCCGAATCCACTTTACTTTTGACTTTAACACCTTCCGTATTGAATACATCCGACTTTATGTTTTTATTGTTCGTTTTTATTTTTTCCACCTCGTTTATCACGCCATCAAGTTCAAGAACTCTCGAAGCTGCCTGCGATGCAGTTTTATCTATGGTAAAATAAGCGCGGAAAGGTTTGAAGTTTACGGCATCCTCGTCCGCAGTTCCAACATACACAAACCGCCCTCCTTGAAAACCGTAAACACTTTGCGTATCGCTACTTTGCATTTTGTCCGTTTCAGAAAAGGTTCCGTGGAATTGATATTTCTTATTTTCATTCAAGTCATTCGTAGAAATTCCTTTCTCGCACTTGAAAATATCCAAAGGAGTCGTTCCGCAAACAAAGACATCGTGCAAATTCATAAAAGGTTGGGGAGAAACTACCTCAACCACATATGGTTTGCAAGCTTCTATCTTGTCTTGAGAGGAAAAAGCCACAGAATAGCTACTATTGTTGTATTCGGAAAAGCCATATATGTTTCTCAAGTCGGTTTGTGCTTTTTCAACAGTAAAAGGCAGGCAAACTGTTGACATATATCCGCTGTCCGTATTCTTAAAAGTACGGTCGTAAGATGCTTTCTCGGCAGTAAACGAATACATTGCGTCAAAAGGATAACCGTCTCTTATAACGAGATTTTCGCATTTGTAGTTGTTTATAATATCAAACTTTTGGTCGCTTGTAACTGTGGTTTTAACCACATTTTCTGTGTTTGTTACTATCGCAGCATTAGGGTCGTATATAAGACAATTAGGGTTTGCCAATGTCAATTTTACTTTTTCTGCTCCCGTATCCATACTTGCGGAAGCCAAATCAATGCTCGTTAGATTTTTATTCTGTGCAGCTATCTCCTGCAAGTCTTTAAGCATGGCATTATTAAGTTTTCCTGCAACCAAAAGCCTCGAAGCCTTATATAAATCAGCTTTATTATTGCTCAAAGAGTACAAGAATACATCATCCAAGTAGAAATTATGATTTTTATTCCCATTTTCAGACGTTATTTCAAACGAAGTTGCGTTATCTACGCATTTTCCGCGCATAAAACTCGTACCTTTAACAACACTTGTGTTGTTTTTTATATAAACAGGCTGATAATCGTACAACATCACGCGGTATGTATAATACTTTCCTGCTACACTATTTCCACTTATTGTGAACGCACCGACAGAATTACTATTTCCTACTTCTACACACTGATAGCCATGTATGCAATTAGAAAAAGAAGTATTTTCTCTCTTTAGTGTCTCCTGGGTGTAGTCTTCCAAGCTAGAACCTCCGTCGTTTCCGCCATAATTAAACGACCAATCAAAACGTTCTTCAAAAGATGGGATGTAAACACTCAAGCCTGATGTTATCGTTTCGCTTTGGGCTGTACAATGAAAGGCACATGCCGAAAGAAATGCCAATAAAAACGATAATCTTATTCTGTTCGTTTCCTTAAACATTCTTATGTTGCTATTTTACAATGCGAAGTTAATGATTTTTGCTTTTATAATGCTATTTAATTGTTGTTTGTTTTTACAGACATAACCATGTACCCGAAAAAGTACATTGGAAACGGAAAAAACATAAGGCACATATTTCAAAATATGTGCCTTTTATTTTAAAATACATGGCTTGTATTTTTAATTATATGCCTTATATTTTTTCGACCTTCAAATGCCGCAAAAAAAATCCCGCCAATTCACAACTGATATGGCGGGATTATACTGATATTTGTCTATTCTTGCATTATTCTTCTTTGCCGTATTCGCTCCAGCTCTTGATTGGCAAATCCTCTTCCTTTATTGCGCAGAACGCATTTATGAAAGCGGACGCAAGACGTGTGTTGGTTATAAGCGGAACATTGAGATCTATGGAAGCACGACGTATCTTGTATCCATTGTCAAGTTCTGTTTCTGTGAGATTTTTGGGAATATTCACAACAAGATCTATCTTATGGTTGTGAAGCATGTCAAGAGCCTGTGGTTCTCCCTTCTCGCTCGGCCAATATACAAGGTTGTTATCTATTCCGTTCTCTTCAAGATAGCGCGATGTGCCACCTGTTGCATACAATGTATAGCCGTGTTTCTGCAATTCTCTGCAAGCGTCAAGCATTTCGGCTTTCTGTTTTGCAGAACCCGTGGAAAGCAGGATATTCTTCTTGGGAATGCGGTGTCCAACAGACAACATGCTAAGCAACAACGCAGAGTAAGCATCATCTCCAAGGCATCCTACTTCACCTGTAGAAGACATGTCCACACCAAGAACCGGGTCGGCCTTTTGTAGACGGTTGAACGAGAATTGACTTGCCTTTATTCCTACGTAATCAAGGTCAAACAAACTCTTTGTAGGCTTTTCGACGGGAAGACCAAGCATAATCTTGGTTGCGAGTTCAATGAAATTAAGTTTCAAAACCTTGCTCACAAACGGGAACGAGCGTGAAGAACGCAAGTTACACTCGATTACAAGAATCTTATTATCGCAAGCCATGTATTGAATATTGAAAGGTCCGTTGATATGAAGGGCAGCTGCTATTTCGCGGCTTATTCGTTTAATTCGACGAACAGTTTCAACATAAAGTTTCTGAGGCGGGAATTCCAAAGTAGCGTCTCCCGAGTGTACTCCGGCAAACTCTATGTGCTCTGATATGGCGTAAGCCATTACTTCTCCCTTGCTTGCCACAGCGTCAAAGTCTATTTCCTTTGCGTGCTGTATGAACTTGCTTACAACAACAGGATGATCTTCACTTACATTTGCTGCAAGTCTGAGGAATCTTACAAGTTCCTCTTCATTGGAACAAACATTCATGGCAGCACCAGAAAGAACGTATGAAGGACGAACAAGAACCGGGAATCCTACACGGTCAATAAATTTATGAATATCGTCCATGTTTGTAAGTGCACTCCACTCCGGCTGATCAACACCCATGCGATTTAGCATTTCTGAGAACTTCTCGCGGTCTTCCGCATTATCAATGTCCTTTGCAGTTGTTCCGAGAATTGGCACACGCTGTTCGTCGAGACGCATGGCAAGATTGTTCGGAATCTGACCGCCCGTGGAAACAATCACACCATGAGGACACTCAAGATCAACAATATCCATTACGCGCTCAAAGGTAAGCTCATCGAAATACAAGCGGTCGCACATGTCATAGTCGGTAGAAACTGTCTCCGGATTGTAATTTATCATTACGCTTAAATAACCTGCGCGACGAATAGTCTGCAATGCCTGCACTCCGCACCAGTCAAACTCTACGGAACTACCAATACGGTATGCACCTGAACCCAAAACAACTATAGAACGGTGGTCATGCTCGTATTCTATATCGTCAGAGCAAGCATTATATGTAAGATACAAATAGTTTGTCTGCGCCGGATATTCAGCTGCAAGTGTATCTATTTGTTTTACATGCGGAATAATACCTGCCTGCTTGCGACGTGCACGGACAACGAGGATAGCTTCCGCCATTTTCATCTCTTTTCCCATGCCCAAAGCACGAGCTATTTGGAAATCAGAGAATCCTTGCAACTTGGCACGGCGCAAAAGATCATTGTCAACAACATTTATATTCTGACATTTCTTCAGTTCCTCATTAGTGGAATATATATTGTACAACTTCTGAAGAAACCACTTGTCTATCTTCGTCAGTTCATGAACTTTGTCAATAGAATATCCCTCGGCAAACGCCTCGTAAATAACAAAGATACGTTTGTCTGTAGGTTCTTTAAGCGAAGTTTCAACGTCTTTTATTTCCAATTCCTTATTATCGACAAAACCGTGCATGCCCTGTCCTATCATTCGGAGACCTTTCTGAATAACTTCTTCAAAGGTACGTCCTATTGCCATAACCTCACCAACAGACTTCATGCTTGAACCAAGTTCCTTGTCAACGCCACGGAATTTGCTCAAATCCCAACGAGGAATCTTGCAGACAACATAATCAAGCGCGGGCTCAAAGAAAGCACTGGTAGTTTTAGTTACAGAATTTTTCAATTCAAACAATCCGTAACCAAGACCTAATTTTGCAGCCACGAACGCAAGAGGATAGCCTGTCGCCTTTGAAGCCAGAGCAGAAGAACGACTCAAGCGCGCGTTCACTTCAATAACACGGTAATCGTCAGAATAAGGATCGAAAGCGTACTGTACATTGCACTCTCCGACAATACCAATGTGGCGAATGATCTTTATACTAAGTTCTCGAAGTTTGTGATAGTCGTGATTCGTGAGAGTCTGCGAAGGAGCAACAACGATACTTTCTCCCGTATGTATGCCAAGAGGATCGAAATTCTCCATATTACAAACGGTGATGCAGTTGTCATACTTATCACGCACTACTTCGTATTCTATTTCCTTCCAACCGCGCAAGCTCTTTTCAACAAGTACCTGCGGAGAGAAAGAAAAAGCTTTTTCAGCGAGTTTGTTAAGTTCTTCCTCGTTATCGCAAAAACCAGAGCCCAAACCGCCAAGGGCATAAGCAGCACGAATAATAATAGGATATCCTAATTCCTTTGCCGCTTTACGAGCAGCTTCAATTGTTTCACACGCCTCACTCTTTATAGTACTAACGTTAATCTCGTTGAGTTTTTCTACAAAGAGTTCGCGGTCTTCGGTGTCGATAATGGCTTGAACGGGAGTGCCGAGAACCTTTACATTATACTTTTCGAGTACACCACTTTTATATAATGCCACACCGCAATTCAAAGCAGTCTGCCCGCCAAAAGCAAGCATTATGCCCTGCGGACGTTCTTTTTCTATAACTTTTTCAACAAAGAATGGAGTTACCGGAAGAAAATAAATTTGATCAGCCACCCCCTCACTTGTCTGAACCGTAGCAATGTTAGGATTTATAAGCACGGTTTTTATGCCTTCCTCCCGCAATGCTTTTAGAGCCTGCGAACCGGAATAATCGAACTCTCCCGCCTCACCAATTTTCAAGGCACCGGAGCCCAACAACAATACTTTCTTTATTTCTGCGTCCTTCATGCTAATATGTTCATTTAAAAAGTTTCAAATATTCATCAAACAAAAATTCGGTATCAAGAGGTCCACTGCAAGCCTCCGGGTGAAATTGTGCACTAAACCACGGACGATTTTTATGGCGAATGCCTTCATTTGAACCATCATTCATGTTTACGAAAAGTTCTTCCCATTCGCTGGGCAGAGTAGCAGAATCAACTGCATAACCATGATTCTGACTCGTAATAAAACATCTGGTTGTACCAACTTCTCTTACTGGTTGGTTATGGCTGCGATGACCATATTTCAACTTATATATTTTAGCTCCGGCTGCCTTTGAAAGAAGTTGATTGCCCATACAAATGCCCATACACGGGCGAACTGTTTTATTGCCTAGAAATTTACGGATGTTATCAACAGTCTTGGAACAAGTATCAGGGTCGCCAGGACCATTTGCAAGGAACAAACCGTCAAACTCCAATTCGTTGAAATCATAATCCCAAGGCACACGAATAACCTCTACTCCTCTTTTAATAAGACAACGCAAAATATTATTCTTTACACCACAGTCAACAAGAACAACCTTCTTATCTGCGCCGGAATTGTATCTTATCACTTCTTTACAAGAAACTTTACTAACGAAATTTACTCCGTTATAGTCTGCAGTAGGAATGTTATCGGGTTCATCATCAAAAAGAATTTTACCCATCATTACTCCATGCTCACGCAAAACTTTGGTAAGTGCACGAGTATCTATACCTGTAATTCCCGGAACATTCTCACGTTTGAGCCATTCTGCAAGACTTTCCACCGCACTCCAATGACTGTAATTTTCGCTGTATTCGCTTACAATGAGGGCGGAAACATATATTTTATCGCTTTCCATATAGGTAGCAATACCATTTTTCTCTACACTGAAAGATGGCACTCCGTAGTTACCAATTAATGGATAAGTAAGAGTTAACAATTGTCCGGCATACGAGGGGTCTGTCAAACTTTCCGGATAACCTGACATTGCCGTATTGAAAACGACTTCACCTGCCACCGGATGTTCGGCTCCGAACGAATAACCTTGAAATTTCGTTCCGTCGTCTAAAAGAAGTGTTACTTTTCTCATTTCGTAATATTTAGATAATCCCGCTTTCGCAGTCTTTATTTTTTCTGTTTCAAATATATGTTTTCAAAATAATCCACAAATGCTTGGTTCACTCGTTTCACTCCACCGGGGGTTGGATAATCACCACTAAAATACCAATCTCCAGGAGAATTGGGACAGGCCTTATGAAGTCCGTCAATAGTTTGAAATACTATAGAGATTCCGGCATTCACATCCTTGGCTTTAAGCATATCTGCCATTTTGCAAGAAATATCTTCGTCTGTAAACGGCGCATATATATCTTTGACACAATTCTGCATTTGACCATTCGGCAGAAGGAGTTGTTCCTTACATTTTCTATAGGTCTCGGAAATGACATAACGTTTGCCGGTATCGTCAAGAAGTCCCATTGCTGCTCTGAAAGCAATAAATTCCTGAAGACTCGGCATATCTATTCCGTAATAATCGGGATAACGTATTTGAGGAGCCGAAGAACATATTACTATTTTCTTTGGCTTAAGCCTGTCAAGTATTCTTATTATGCTTTCGCGCAAAGTTGTTCCTCTTACAATACTATCATCAATAATCACAAGATTATCAACATTCGGACGAACACTACCGTATGTTACATCGTAAACGTGCGCAACGAGATCATTACGACTATTTCCTTCCGCAATGAAAGTACGCATTTTAATATCTTTCCACGCAACTTTTTCCTGACGAACACGATGATTGAGAATCTCCAAAAGTTCTTCATGACGCGGATTGTGCCCCAAAGCTTCTATCTGCTCCGTTTTCTTTTTGTTGAGATATTCATTGAATCCCTCCATCATTCCGTAAAAGGCAGACTCCGCCGTATTAGGAATAAAGGAGAAAACCGTGTGATCAAGATCTCCGTCAACAGCTTTTAGTATTTGATCTTGCAAACCAGCTCCGAGAGCCTTACGTTCTTTATATATATCAGTATCGCTTCCGCGACTGAAATATATTCTTTCAAAAGAACATGCGGCATAACGTTTAGGCTCTATTATCTGTTCAAAACGCACCTCGCCCTTCTTGTTTACAATTATGGCTTGCCCCGGTTTCAGTTCGTTTACCTTATCAACGTTTACATTAAACGAAGTTTGAATTACCGGACGTTCCGAAGCAACCACAACCTGATCTTCATCTTTATACCAAAAAGCAGGACGAATTCCCCAAGGATCTCTCATAGCTATAGTATCGCCGCTTCCGGTTATGGCACATATTACAAATCCTCCGTCCCATAAAGGAGATGATTCTTTGAAAACCTTGGCAATATCAATGTTGCTCTCTATGTATTTTGAAAGTTCTTTACCTTCATAACCTTTGGCAACACCTTCCTTATATATTCTGTCATTTTCGCGGTCTAAACGATGTCCGAGTTGTTCAAGCAATAAATAAGTATCGGCGTTATATCGCGGATGCTGTCCTTGTGAGGTAAGATGTTCGAAGACTTCATCAACATTTGTAATATTGAAGTTCCCACACACACAAAGATTTCTTGCAGGCCAACTATGACGACGCAAAAAAGGATGTATGTATGCAAGTCCTGCGCGTCCTGTTGTGGAATATCGCAAATGCCCCATATATATTTCACCTGCATACGGTAAATGTTTCTCGGCATAGGCGGCATCAGCTTCTTGCTCTGCAGAAATTCCGTTAAGTTTCTTAGCCACCGTACCGAATATTTCCTGTATTGCAGTATTTCCTATAGCCCTTTCGCGATAAATATATTCTTCTCCCGCAGGAGCATTCATTTTAACGCAAGCAAGACCGGCACCCTCCTGACCACGGTTATGCTGTTTCTCCATCATAAGATAGAGTTTGTTCAAACCGTAACGCCAAGTTCCGTATTTTTCCTGATAATAAGCCAGCGGTTTCAAGAGGCGAACCAACGCCACACCACATTCATGTTTAAGAGGCTCCATATTTCATTTATATTTTGACACGCATCACGAAGCACGTGTCTTTTTATTTGAAAAACGCCCGGACTTCCGGGCTGCCGTTATTATTTGCAAAGTTACTCAAAATAACATAGCAAGGACTCGCGAGAGAGCATAAAAAAAGCAAGAATCACGTTTCGCAAACCAACGCTTATTCTTGCTTCCTTTATCTTTCTAAAACAGTTACCTATTTCCGATTACTTCTTTAGATGTTCTTTTACTTGTTCATTAGGAATCATCTGCTCGTCAAAAATGTAAGCACCTGTCTTGGGACTCTTAACCATTTTGATAACTTTGGAATAAGAGCGACCATCTTTCTTACCCTCATGAAGGGTTGCGACTACTTTCTTTGCCATTTTCTAACTATTTTTACTTGATTTCCTTATGAATTGTCATTCTTTTGAGGATGGGGTTGTATTTCTTCAACTCCATACGATCGGGCGTATTCTTACGATTCTTTGTCGTAACATAACGAGAAGTACCGGGCAGCCCACTGTTCTTCATTTCAGTGCATTCAAGAATCACCTGCACCCTATTGCCTTTAGCTTTCTTGCCAGCCATTTTTATATTCCCTTTATATTATTATTAAGCTATAACCCTGATGTCTTTCAACTCGCAATATCCTTTAGCGAGTGCGCTACGAAGAGCGGCATCAAGTCCTACTTTATTGATTAAACGCAAACCTGCTGCCGAGATAGTAAGACTAATCCAGCAGTCCTCTTCGGGATAATAGAATTTCTTTGTAAACAGATTCGCATCAAACGTGCGCTTTGTACGCAATTTTGAATGCGCAACGTTATTACCACGCATCGCGCGCTTTCCTGTGATTTGACAAATCTTAGACATTGCTATTTCGTTTTTATTTTTTCGCTACACTACCGTTTTTTGTTATCAACGGCTTTCTTTCGAGGCGCAAAGTTACGAAGAATATATTGAACCACAAACTTATCTAACAAAAATTTCCCCACAAAATTCATGTTTTTAAGTTTTTCTCCGCTGCCTTTTATTATTTACCGCCTTTTTGTCTGTTGCAACTGCGACACAACATCTGACAGTTCTCTTCTACAGTGCGTCCACCCTCGCACCAAGGTTTTATATGATCGCCCTCCATAAACTCGTAATCGAATTCCTTGTGGCACATGGGGCAAACATGTTTCTGTTTCTCCCACACGGCAAGTTTTATATTCTCGGGAAAAGAGCGCAAATCGAGACAACGTTCGTCTCCTGTCAGCACGTAAGGGATTATCCCTGCTTTACGTTGTATTTCGCCGTCGGTCATTAGCATTGAAATACGTTTTGCCATAGCTTCTACGTCAAGAGTTTTTCTGCTGTTTTCATCGTAAAGCTTTGCCCAGTCAAGACCTTTCATAATTGTCTTGAACTTTTTCATGTCGAAGTTTGTTATTGCCCAGTTCAGCACATTCTGAAAATATGTCCACAGATTGTTTGCATTGGGGTCGTGCTGGTGTTCCGCCATATATCCCACCGCACTTTGCCTTTTTCCGTTGCGCGTTTCGTGGTCTGCTATCCATTCAAGGGCTTTCTTCAAATAATCCTGTCGCAAAGGTGTGCCATTCACAAGATTTCTTCCCAAACGATAAGCACCACAGTTGGACTTTGAGAAATGACGCTTCGCATCGGTTACAAACGGTCCTGCATAAACGGCATTGTTTATTTCCTGTTCGTTCAAAGGCTTGCCTGCTATGTTTATTGTCTTGAACCATTCCAGTTTCTCCGAGGCTTTTCCCTCACATACGTATATTGTAAGTTTATAATCAAGAATTCTTTTCTGTATGTCGGCAGGTTGGTTGAAGAAGTTCCTGAATTCGTAACTGAATTTGCCTGCCACATATTCGCAAAGCGATAAAGTACGTTGCTGTCCGTCCATTATTTCATAAGGACACTCGGCATCTTCGCCACGTTTCACCCAGTACATCACATTCAGCGGATAACCGTTCAGCACTGTAGTTATTACAGCCTGCTGTTCTTTATCATTATATATAAACTCTCTCTGATAAGGTGGGCGTATGTCAAGTCTGCCGCCATAGCCTCTTACTCCTTGTTCTTCGTTGTTCACGTAATCTTTGGTAATTTCTCCTACCGTTACTTCTATTTGCTTTATTGTCATCATGGCTTTTGGGGATGTTTATTTCTTATAAGAATACGAGAATACATTCTCTTGCCTTTCAAATAGGGTCTATCATATTTTTGAGTATTTCCTGTCCAATAAGGCTGTAAAGAGATATTATTCTCTGTAATTCCAATTATCTCGAATTGTTCGGGATTGTATTTATCAAGGAATGTAATTGGTACTCCCATTATTCCTTCATAATCACAAGGAATGTTTGCAGTCTTTGAAACTTCTATCGCATCGTAATTATCGTAATGCGGATATTCTTCAGGAGAATACTTACAAACCAAATCCATGACCTCTTTTCTTTTAGGAATTTCAAGATTGGTAAACCAATTTACCCCGGAAACTCGTATCATGTGCTCTTTGTGGTCTCCCGCTGTGGCAATATCTTTATACGGAGAAAAGAAATGCGCAGCAGCTCCTTTAAAACCATAACCTAACCAAATCTTATTTTCTTTGATTAGCGGAAAAATCTCTTTATACGTTATCGCATTCTGATGCCCTATTATCAAAAACTTTTTATCATTATCCATGAGTTGCCCAATATACTCCCGAAACAGTGAAAACGGTGGATTGGTAACCACTATGTCTGCTTCTTTCAACAAATCTACGCATTCTTTGGATCGGAAATCTCCCGTTTCAAGCAACGACATTACATTTTTGTCGTTTTGAAGCAAAATCTTTACATCCGACAGGTCAACAGCCCCGTCGCCATTCATATCTTTCACCTCGGTTATCTCTGCTTTATAGGCAACTTTCTTTGGTTCTTCATTAAACTCCTTAAAAAATGTAATCAACTCACCACCTTGCACCGGAGAACCGTTATAACAAGTACATATCAGTTTTTTCAATCCAAGTTGATTGAAGTTCAATGCAAAATATTTGAAGAAATTGCTCTCGTATGGGTCATCGCAGTTGCACAGCACGGTCTTCCCTCGAAAATGCGCCCAATAATGCTGCAATTCCTTCTCAATGTCGGAAATCTGAGTATAAAACTCGTCTTTCTTTGCCTTTCGGGCGGAATTTAGATTCTTGTTAGCCATAAGATTGACAGTCTTTTTTGCACCGACTATCAATCACGCCAAGACGCAAAAAGGGCGTGATGCTCTTATTGCGTTCAGCTTTGAGGCAGCCTCGGATTGGAAACCTCAGACCATCGTTAAGAAAACACCACGCCTATGCGTTGGTGCATTTGCTAACAGATGGTCAAAGAAGTTCCAAGCCGAACTACTTTTTCACAATTATTCCTGTAACGTTTATTTCCAATAAGTTTCCGAGGCTTTTGGCTGAACGCGAAATAATAGCGAATGCTTTTTTGTTTACCGATAAGATTTTGCCGCCACATAAAGAAGCGGCATCACAAAGTTATGAATTATTTCAAGAACGCGGTGGCATCGTCCGCCAAATTTTCCGCTCTTACAGAACACACTTATAGAGAGTATGAAAATCCACCTCTTTTGAATTTTTCCACAACTCCCTAAAATACAAGAACATACACACTTTTACCCTGCTTTTGTAAGACTTTGTTTTTCAGAAACTTATCATAGCAAAAAATACAAGGCACTTATTTTAAAATAAGTGCCTTGTATTTTAAAATATAT
>ERZ779725.1400-NODE-1400-length-13321-cov-2.460048_pt1 | contig 13321 bp, 14 predicted proteins | sample MGYA00511890_ERZ779725 | MGnify/ENA primary metagenome ERZ779725 (study PRJEB29588, sample SAMEA2148549) | human gut metagenome | biome: human gut; feature: human-associated habitat; material: faeces | place: Denmark | collected 2008/2010 ...
GTTACACTCGCTGAACTCGAAAGCTTTGAGAACGGCGCTGTTGTAACAGCGGAAGCTCTTAAAGAAAAAGGTATTATATCAAAAATAAACGACGGTATCGTTGTTTTGAACAGAGGAGAATTAACCAAAAAGCTGACTGTAAAAGCTGCAAGATTTACGAAATCGGCTGCTGAAAAGATTAATGCTTTGGGCGGAAAGACTGAGGTGATTTAATATGTTTCGCATATTAAAAGACGCATGGAATATTCCGGATTTGAAAAAGAGAATTCTTTATACAATAATGCTTCTCGTTGTGTTCAGATTCGGTGCGCATATCCCCGTTCCTTTTGTAAACAGAGAGCTTTTGGACGCATTCTTCGGCGGAAACAATAATTCGCTTTTCGGACTCGCAAACGTTATTTCGGGTCGTGCGCTTCAAAACGCTACAATATTCGCAATGAGCATAACCCCGTATATCAACTCGTCAATTATCATGCAGCTTCTCACCGTTGCGATTCCCGCATTGGAGAAGCTCGCAAAAGAAGGCGAAGAGGGTAGAAAGATAATCGGAAAATGGACAAGATTTGTAACAATAATCCTCGCATTCGTTCAGGCTGTGGGACTTTGGATTACAATCACCAGCGAAAAATCTTTCATTTCGTTCGTTGTTGTTGTTTTGACATTTACGGCAGGTACAACGTTCCTTATGTGGCTCGGTGAGCAGATTAACGATAAGGGCGTAGGAAACGGTATTTCTCTTATCATCTTCGCAGGTATCCTTTCGGGTCTCCCGTCAGGAATTCAGAGCATGGTTGCCAACGGCGCTAACTGGCTTGTGATGCTTATTATTGCGGTTATTGCAATTGTCATAATAGGTTTTATTGTTTTGGTTGACAGCGCAGAAAGAAGAATACCCGTTCAGTATGCAAAGAGAGTTGTCGGCAGAAAAATGTACGGCGGACAAAGCTCCAATATCCCCATCAAGGTTATGATGGCAGGCGTTATGCCTATTATCTTCGCGGTTTCGCTTATGGCGTTCCCCGCAACAATCGGTCAGATGTTCGGTATTACGGCATCCTCCGGCGGATTTATGGCAGGACTTATAAAATGGTTCTCACCCGGACATTGGTTCTATTCGATTTTCTACTTCATTTTGATTATTGCATTTACGTTCTTCTATACGGAAATTCAGTTCAATCCTATTGAAGTGGCAAACAACATAAAAACCAACGGCGGTTTTATCCCCGGTATCAGACCGGGTAAACCCACAAGCGACTTTATCGGTATGATATTGTCAAGAATCACATTAATCGGCGCTATCGTTATTGCTTTAATCGCAATATTGCCTACGTTCTTGACGGCAATCAATCCTGCGTTCTCATTCGGCGGTACTTCGCTCCTTATCGTAGTCGGAGTTGCTCTCGAAACGGTTAAGCAGATTGAATCGCAGATGTTAATGCGTCATTACAAAGGCTTTTTGGAATAAAACGGCGATTGGGTGATGACAGATGATATTAACGATTTTGGGAGCTCCCGGAGCAGGGAAGGGAACGCTTGCGCATGAGATTTCAAAGGCGCTTTCGATTCCCGCTATTTCGACAGGCGGACTTCTGCGTGATGAAATTGCTTCGGGCAGTGAAACGGGCGTTTATATAGATTCCCTCATTTCAAAAGGCAACTTTGTTCCCGACGATTTGATGGTGAAAATACTTTCCGAACGCCTTAAAAAGGACGACTGCAAGGACGGTTATATCCTTGACGGTTTTCCGAGAAATACCGATCAGGCATCACACCTTTTGGATTACGGTATCAATCTTACAAGAGCATTGCTCCTTAAGGTATCGGACGATGTGATAATCGACAGACTTTCGGGCAGACGCGAATGTGTATCATGCAGACAAACGTATCACATTACGCAGAATCCTCCGAAAAAGGAAGGTATCTGCGACTTGTGCGGCAGCGCACTTCGCACTCGCCCCGATGATAAAGCTGACATTATCAAAAAACGTCTCCAAATTTACCATAAGGAAACGGAACCCTTGATAGAGTTTTTCAAAAACCGTAATTTATTGTCGGAGGTTGACGGAACGGGAAGCGTTTCGCAGACCAAAAAGTCGGCATTTGAAATATTGGGTGTGGAATTATGATTTATATTAAAAACAAAAATGAAATACTTTTAATGAAAAAAGCCGGAAAAATCGCCAAAGGCGCGCTTGTAAAAGCGTGCGAGGCGGTTAGACCGGGAATTACGACAAAAGAGCTTGACGCCATTGCCGAAAAATTCATAAAAAAATGTAACGCAATACCTTCTTTTTATAATTACAACGGATACCCCGGAAATGTTTGCATTTCCATTAATGATGAAGTAGTTCACGGTATACCGGGAAACAGAGTTATCGAGGAAGGCGATATAGTTTCAATCGACTGCGGAGCTTGCTTCGGCGGTTATCACGGAGACTGTGCGGATACGGTTTTTGCAGGCAATGTATGCGACGAATGGAAACATCTCGTTGAGATTACCAAAGAAAGCTTTTATGTCGGAATAAAACAAGCGGTTGACGGAAACCGTATCGGCGATATTTCGTACGCTGTACAGAACTATGCCGAGAAAAACGGTTATTCAATCGTGCGTGAGCTTGAAGGGCACGGCGTGGGAACTCATCTTCATGAAGGTCCCTCCGTTCCGAATTTCGGAACGCCCGGAAGAGGCGCAAGACTTGTCAGCGGTATGACCATTGCGGTTGAGCCGATGATAAATCTCGGAAAGCCTGCCGTATACTGCGATTCAGAGAATGGCTGGACGTATAAAACGGTAGACGGTAAGCCTGCCGCTCACTATGAAAATACAATTCTTATAACCAAGGAAGCTCCGATTATTCTTACAGAGCTGTAAGGAGGCTCCGATATGTATCTTAAAGGTGATTTGGCAATTTCCGAGTGCGGACGCGATATGGGAAGATTATTCATGATAACGGAGATTATCGATGAAAATTATGTTATGATTGCGGACGGCTCGAAAAGAAAGCTTGAAAAGCCGAAAAAGAAAAAGTTAAAGCACCTTAAATACTTTGGAAAGCCCGATGAAAAATTTTTATCAGCGCTTTTTGAAGGTAAAATGACAAATAGGTTGTTGAAAAAGGCGCTTAAGAGTGATTCAATGAGCTAAAAAATGACAAAAGCTGTCTTATACAGGACACGGAGGTAAATTTAGTATGGCAAAAGATGATGTACTTGAGTTGGAAGGTACTGTATTGGAAGCATTGCCGAACGCAATGTTTACGGTAGAGCTTGAAAACGGTCATAAAATTTTGGCGCACATTTCGGGTAAATTGAGAATGCACTATATACGTATTCTCCCCGGTGATAAAGTAACGCTGGAAATGTCTCCCTACGATTTAACAAGAGGTAGAATTATTTGGAGAGCCAAATAATCGGATTATAAATCCTGCGTTTCGGCGCAGATAAATGTAATAAGTCTTCGGGAAAGCGCTGTGAGCATTTTTCTTTCAGACTTAAGCTTTGTGCCGCAGCGGCACGGAAAGGAATGGTAATAATAATGAAAGTAAGACCATCAGTTAAAAAAATTTGCGAAAAATGCAAGATTATCCGCAGAAAAGGCAATGTTATGGTAATCTGCGATAACCCCAAACACAAACAGAGACAGGGCTAATAACTGTCAAAAAGGATAGAAACAAATCTTTTATTAAAAAAGATGCGGCTGTATAAGAAATATCTTATAAATCTTTTTATAAAATATTTGCTTTTATAAATAATTAAGATTTAAAGTTTACGATTTTTATTCAGGAGGTGCACATTATGGCAAGAATAGCTGGTATCGACTTACCGAGAGAAAAAAGAGTTGAAATCGGTTTAACGTACATTTACGGTATCGGTTTGTCCGCTTCAAGAAAAATTTTGGCGGAAACGGGTGTAAATCCCGACACAAGAGTTAAAGACCTTACAGATGACGATGTTGCAAAATTAAGAGATAATATTGATAAAAATCACAAGGTTGAAGGTGATCTTCGCCGTGATAACGCTATGGACATCAAGCGTCTTATTGAAATCGGTTGTTACAGAGGTCAGAGACACAGAAGAGGTCTTCCTGTCCGCGGTCAGAGATCTAAGACAAATGCCCGTACAAGAAAAGGTCCCAGAAAGACTATGGCAAACAAGAAGAAGTAATTTTTGGGTAACCTTATGCGAAAACCGTGTTTTACGGTTTGCATTTTGAAAAACTCACATTATAAGTGAAAGGAAGGATAATAAAATGGCTAAAGCGGTTAAAAAAACGACAAGAAGACGTAAAGAAAAAAAGCATATTGAAAAAGGCGCTGTTCATATTCAGTCTTCTTTCAATAATACAATTGTTACAATAACAGATGTAGCCGGAAATGCTCTTTCATGGGCAAGCGCAGGCGGTCTCGGATTCAGAGGCTCAAAGAAAAATACTCCTTTTGCAGCACAGATGGCGGCTGAAACAGCTGCAAAGGCTGCTATGGAGCACGGTCTTAAATCTGTTGAAGTTTTTGTAAAGGGTCCCGGTTCCGGCCGTGAGGCTGCTATCCGCGCGTTGCAGACAGCAGGCTTGGAAGTAACAATGATTAAAGATGTTACTCCTATTCCTCACAACGGTTGCAGACCGCCCAAAAGAAGAAGAGTTTAGTTTTTATAATATTACTATGGAGGTGTAATACGAATGGCAAGATATACAGGTTCGGTATGCCGTCTTTGCAGAAGAGAAAATCAGAAACTCTTCTTAAAAGGAACAAGATGCTATACCGAAAGATGTTCATTAAATAAAAGAGCTTATGCTCCCGGACAGCACGGTCAGGCGAGAAAGAAAGTATCCGAATACGGACTTCAGCTTCGTGAAAAACAAAAAGCAAAAAGATACTACGGTATCTTGGAAAAACAGTTCTACGGTTACTATGAAATGGCTGTTAAAAAAGCGGGAATTACCGGTGAAAATCTGCTTATAATTTTGGAAAGCAGACTTGATAATATAGTTTACAGACTCGGCTGGGCAACCTCAAGACCTGAGGCAAGACAGCTTGTAAGACACGGTCATTTTGAAGTAAACGGCAAGAAGGTAAACATTCCTTCTTATCTCGTTAAAGCAAACGATGTTATAACGATTAAGGATAAGAGCCGTTCCTCCGAAAAGATTAAAGATATTCTCGACACGACAGATTCGAGAGTTATCCCCGCATGGCTTTCACTCGATAAGAATGCGCTCAGCGCTTCCGTTGTCAGAATGCCCGCAAGAGAGGATATAGATTTACCCATCGAGGAGCATCTTATCGTCGAGCTGTATTCAAAATAATATCATATTATTTGTTGTTTATTGCAGACATTATATTGAAATTTCATGGGAAATCGTCAAAAAAATATCACCCTGCTTTTTGGGTGAAGGAGGGTCAAAAATATGATTTCAATTGAAAAACCTAATATTGAATTTTTAGACAGCTCACCGAGCGGCGATTATGCGAAGTTTTCGCTTTCTCCGCTTAACAGGGGCTATGGCGCTACTCTGGGAAACAGCATGAGAAGAATTTTGCTTTCCTCTTTGGAAGGCGTTGCTCCCACAAGCATAAAAATCGACGGAGTTGTTCATGAGTTTTCCACGATTCCCGGCGTTAAAGAGGATGTTACCGAGATTATACTCAACGTAAAAAATATTGCGGCAAAGCTTTTCTGCGAAGGACCCAAAACGGTTCTTTTGGAGGCTGACGGAGAATGCGAGCTTACTGCCGGCGATATCAATCCCGATGCAGAGGTGGAAATCATGAATCCCGACTTGCATATTGCCTCCCTTAACAGCGAAGCGAAATTCAGAATGGAAATCGTTTTGGATAAGGGTATCGGATATGTTTCTTCCGATAAAAATAAGGATCAGAATTTGCCTGTCGGTGCTATTCCCGTTGACTCTATCTACACACCTGTCAAAAAGGTGAACGCAACGATTGAGAACGTGAGAGTGGGCAACAGAACAGACCATGATAAGCTTACGCTTGAGGTTTGGACAAACAGCGTGCTTACGGCTGATGAAGCTGTGGGCTGGGCGGCAAAAATCATGACGGAGCATCTTGAACTGTTTGTGGGACTTTCAGAGGAAGCTCGCCGAAGCAATATAATGGTGGAAAAAGAAGAAGACTACAAGGAAAAAGTTTTAGAGATGACAATAGAAGACCTCGACTTATCCGTTCGTTCTTACAACTGCTTGAAACGTGCAGGAATCAACAATGTTGAAGACTTGTCGAAGAAAACGCAGGAAGAAATGATTAAGGTGAGAAACCTCGGAAGAAAGTCTATGGAAGAAGTTATTGCCAAGCTTGAAGCTTTGGGTCTTACTTTAGCTGAAGAGGAAGAATAATTTTATTAAATCGACATAAAGGAGGATACGAAGAATGTCCGGTACAAGAAAATTAGGTCGTCCTACCGACCAGAGAATAGCAATGCTCAGAAATCTTGTTACTTCTTTATTGGAGCATGGCAAAATCGAAACAACAGTTTCGAGAGCCAAAGAAACAAGAGCATTGGCGGAGCAGATGATAACTTTGGGCAAGAGAAAAGACTTGCACGCAAGAAGACAGGCGCTCGCTTTCATCACGAAAGAAGACGTTGTTACAAAGCTGTTTTCTGAAATCGCTCCCAAATATGAAGACAGAAAAGGCGGCTACACAAGAATAATCAAAACTTTTGAACGCCGCGGTGATGCCGCTATGATGGCAATTATAGAATTAGTATAGGAGGTTCGAGCATTATGAAAGAAGGAATTCATCCTAAGTACGGTAAGACAACAATTACCTGCGCTTGCGGAGCTGTTTATGAAACAGGCTCTACAAAAGAAAACGTTCGTGTTGAAATTTGCGCAAAATGCCATCCTTTTTATACAGGAAAGCAGAAGCTTGTTGATACGGGCGGACGTGTTGAAAAATTCAAAAAGAAATTTGGTATGTAATATCAAATTACCGCAGACAGCAAATACGCTTGTCTGCGGTTTTTTTATAAGAAATGAAAATATGAGTTGTACATTTTCCGTAAAGGTTGATTTTATACTGTAAGAGCGCGCCTTTCGCGGTCGCCCTAAAAGGGCATCGTACAAACCAAAAAACGAGCGCCGCTAAGGTCCGCCCTCAAAAAATTTGTCAAGTTTTTTAGAGATTTTTCTGTCTTTTTGGGAAATATTCATACAGACAGCATTTTATCATTCCGTTATAGAGCTTACGCTTTTTTGCGGCGGTAATTGCAAAAAGGTTTTCGAAATTTTCCGACGGTGTGAGTGCGAAAAGTCCCCAATTGTCAAGACTGCGGTAGACATCGCCCATTACCGTATATATTCTTTCGCAGGCTTTTTGCTCCAAAAGTCTTTCGCCGTAAGGCGGATTGCAGATGATTGTACCGCCCGAAATATCGCACTTAAATTCGGATACGGGCAGGTGAGTTGCCGTTATCATATCGGAAACACCCGCATTTTTTGCATTTTCCCTTGTTAGACTTATAGCCGCTTTATCAATATCGGAGGCGAGTATGGTAAGCCTTGCGTCTTCTCTTATATTTTCTTTTGCCTCCAAAAAGGCGTTATACCAGCATTTTTTATCGATTTCTTTGAACTCCATAGCCGAAAAACGGCGGTTAAGCCCCGGCGCAATGTTTTTTGCAATCATTGCACACTCAATCGGGAATGTTCCCGAACCGCAAAAAGGGTCAGCCATAACCGTGTTGTAGTTAAAGCGACTCAAAATTGCGATTGCCGCAGCTAAGGTCTCTTTTATCGGAGCGGCATTATGCTTTATGCGGTAGCCCCTTTTGTGGAGCGGCTCACCCGTTGTGTCGAGCATTATCGTAACAACGTCTTTTATAATCGAAAATTCGATGCGCCTTGTTTCGCCTGTTTCTGGCAGGGTATTAACACCGAAAAGCTCCGTCATGGCGGTAACAATACTTTTCTTTATGACAGACTGGCAGGCAGGCACGCTGTGAAGCTTTGACTTTATGGAAAAGCCCGTAACGGGAAACGCACAGTTTTTATTAAGCCACCTTTTCCAGTCGGCATTTTTTGTATTTTCAAAAAGCTCGTCAAAAGTTTCCGCCTTAAACTCCGCTATTTTTATAAGAACTCTTTCGCCCGTTCTCAAATTTATGTTGCTTTCGCATACAGCGTCATAATCGCCCAAAAAGGTTACTCTGCCGTCAGCCGTTTTTGTAACGTCATAGCCGAGCCTGCGTATTTCGTTCGCCGTAACGGCTTCAACTCCGAAAAGGGTGGGTACTATTATTTCAAATGCGTTCATTTTGTATCTCCGTATCGTATCTTTTTATTTATTTTACCACATAACATTTCCAAAGGCAAGCCAAAATGTAAATTATTTGCAAATTTTTTTAATTTTTTTATAAATTGCTTGCAGTATTGTTAATTATGTGTTATAATAGTAAAGTATAGTTTCTAATATACGGAAAAGAGGTATACAGAATATGTTTGCAAATTTGGTCGAAAAAATCATCGGCTCATATTCGAGCCGTGAAATAAAACGTATTATGCCTATCGTGAACAAGGTTTTGTCCTACGATGAGGAATATTCCAAGCTTTCCGACAGCGAGCTTAAAGCTAAAACACCGCAGTTTATCGAGCGGCTCGAAAAAGGAGAAACGCTTGACGATATACTGCCCGAAGCGTTTGCCGCCTGCCGTGAGGCTTCATGGCGAGTTTTGGGTTTGAAGCATTATCCCGTTCAGATTATCGGCGGTATCGTGCTTCATCAGGGAAGAATTGCCGAAATGCGCACAGGTGAAGGTAAAACGCTTGTCGCGACGCTTCCCGCATATCTTAACGCACTTTCCAAAAAAGGCGTTCATATCGTTACCGTAAACGATTATCTTGCAAAAAGAGACAGCGAGTGGATGGGCAAGGTTTACCGCTTTATGGGACTTTCGGTAGGTCTTATCATTCACAGCGTTGATACTTCCTTGCGTCAGGCGGAATATGCCTGCGATATAACATACGGAACAAACAACGAATTCGGTTTCGATTATTTGAGAGACAACATGGTTATCTCCAAGGACAAAATGGTTCAGAGAGGTCATAATTTCGCCATTGTCGACGAGGTCGACAGTATTCTTGTCGATGAAGCGAGAACACCGCTTATCATTTCGGGTCCGGGGGATAAATCCACGGAAATATATTCTTTTGCCGATAAGTTTGTAAAAGGCTTAAAACGCAAGGTTGTTGTTGAGGAGGATTCAAAAGAATTTACGGACGAAGGCGACTTCGACTATATCGTTGACGAAAAGGCAAAATCCGCAACGCTCACACAGCAGGGTGTAAGAAAAGCGGAACAGCATTTCAATATAGAAAACCTCTCCGACCCCGAAAACCTCACGCTTTCTCATCATATCAACCAGGCTTTAAAGGCTAACGGCGTTATGAAAAGAGATAAGGACTACGTTGTAAACGACGGCGAGGTTATAATCGTTGACGAATTTACGGGACGTATGATGTTCGGCCGCCGTTATTCGGACGGACTTCATCAGGCAATAGAAGCAAAAGAAGGCGTTAAGGTTGAGAGAGAATCGAAAACCATGGCGACTATTACATTCCAGAATTATTTCCGTCTTTATACAAAGCTTTCGGGTATGACGGGTACTGCGAAAACAGAAGAAGAGGAATTCCAGGAAATATATAAGCTTGACGTTATAGAAATCCCTACGAATAAGCCTATTGCCAGAATTGACGATGCGGACGCCGTTTATAAATCAACCGAGGCGAAATATAACGCAGTTATAGACGAAATCGTAAAAAGACACGAAAAGGGTCAGCCTGTTCTTGTCGGAACGGTTTCCATAGACAAATCCGAAAAGCTTTCGTCAATGCTTAAGCGCACAGGCATAAAGCATGAGGTTTTGAATGCGAAAAACCATGACAAGGAAGCTATGATTATCGCACAGGCAGGTAAAAAGGGCGCCGTAACCATTGCCACAAACATGGCAGGACGCGGTACGGATATTATGCTTGGCGGTAACAGTGAATATCTTGCAAAATCCGAGCTTATAAAAGCAGGCTATTCCGATGAGGTTATATCGGAGGCAACGGGCTTTGCGGATACCGATAACGAAGAAATCAACGAAGCGAGAAAGCTTTATACCCAAGCTTTGGAAAAATATTCCGAAGCCTTGAAAGCTGATAAAGAGGAGGTTGTTAAAGCGGGCGGACTTTGTATTTTGGGTACGGAGCGCCACGAATCGAGACGTATCGACAATCAGCTCCGAGGCCGTGCAGGACGTCAGGGAGACCCCGGCTTTACGAAATTCTTCCTTTCCATGGACGATGAGCTTATGAGACTTTTCGGTTCGGACAGAATGAAAACGATGGTTGAAGCGCTTAAGATGCCCGATGACCAGCCGATAGAAGCGGGAATGCTCACGAAAGCAATAGAAAATGCGCAGAAAAAAGTTGAAGGCAGAAACTTCAGCATAAGAAAGCACGTTTTGGAATACGACGACGTTATGAATAAGCAAAGAGAAGTAATGTATGCGGAACGCAGACGTGTTTTGGACGGCGAGGACTTAAAGGAGCATATAAAGAAGATGATTGCTCAAAGCGTTGCCGATACCGTAAGGGAATACTGCGGTTTTTCCGAATATCCCGACGATTGGAATTTAAAGGGTCTTATCGAATATGTAAACAAGGTTTATACCACGCCCGAGAATACGCTCTCGTTTACCGATGATGAGTTTGAACGTTTGACAAAAGACAGCTTAACGAATATCATAACCGATATGGCAGAGGAAAAATACGAGAAGAAAGAGCAGGAAATAGGTTCCGAAATGATGCGCCATGTTGAGAGAATTATTATGCTCAACAACGTTGACGAAAAATGGATGGATCATATCGACGCTATGGATCAGCTCAAAAACGGTATTTCTCTGCGTGCTTACGGTCAGAAAGACCCCGTTATCGAATTTAAAATTGAAAGCTTTGATATGTTTGAAGCTATGAACAGAAGTATTGCGGACGATACGGCAAAAACCGTTCTTAACGTAACTCTGCGCGCGCCCGTTGAAGCAAAGGATAACTCAAAGGACGCATACGAAAACACAAGTGGAGACAACACCGTTAAAAAACAGCCTGTAAAATCGCAGAAGGTCGGCAGGAATGACCCGTGTCCGTGCGGAAGCGGTAAGAAATACAAAAAATGCTGCGGAGCATAAAGTTTTTGGAAAACCGCCCATAGTGCTTTTTTGCTCGGGGCGGAGCATTGAAAATAATTAAAAAATGAGGTATTAAAACCACAAACAAAATATGCCTCAAAATTAAAGAATTTTGAGGTCGGAGAGTTTAAAAAGTGCAAATTTTTTGCAAGACAAGGAAAAAGCGCAGGCAATCCTTTGTGGATTAACGAGCATTTTGACGCAGTATTGCGGAAAATTTGCCTTTTAAAACCATATTGGGTCTTGTGGTTTTAATACCTAACTAAAAAGGAAGTGAATAAAATTTGTTAGAGCTTGAAGAATTGAAGAGCCGAATGGGCGGACTTAAAGGACAAATTGAAGAACTGAGGGATTCACTTTAGCATAGCTAAGCTTGAATCTGAAATAAAGGAGCTTGATAAAGAAACGGTAAAGCCCGATTTTTGGGACGATTTGGAAAATTCTCAAAAGGTTTTGCAAGTTTTGAAAAATAAAAAATCAAGCCTTGAAAAATTCAACCGCCTTGTATCGAAATATGAGGATATAGAAGCCGTTATAGAGCTTTCGGGCGAGGACGATGACGATGGCTTGGCTCGTGAGGCGCTCGATACGGAGCGTGAGCTTGCGGAGGAACTTGAAAAAATGCGTCTTGAAACGCTTCTTTCGGGCGAATATGACAATAATAACGCTATTTTGTCGCTCCATTCGGGCGCAGGCGGTACGGAGGCACAGGATTGGGTGCAGATGCTGTATCGTATGTATTTGAGATGGGCGGAGAAAAAAGGCTACAAAACCGAAACTCTCGACTATCTTGAGGGCGATGAGGCAGGCATAAAAAGCGTTACGTTTTTGGTAAGCGGCGAAAAGGCTTACGGCTATTTGAAATGCGAAAAGGGAGTACACCGCCTTGTGCGTATTTCTCCGTTTGACGCGTCGGGGCGCCGTCATACGTCGTTTGCTTCGCTTGACGTTATGCCCGAGCTCCCCGATGATACCGTTATCGACATAAACCCCGATGACTTAAAGGTGGATACTTACCGTTCGTCGGGCGCAGGCGGTCAGCATATCAATAAAACCGAATCGGCGATACGTATTACGCATATTCCGACGGGTATTGTCGTTTCGTGCCAGAACGAGCGTTCACAGCACAAAAACAGAGATACGGCAATGAAAATGCTTTACGCAAAGCTTTTGGAACTTAAGGAAAAGGCGCACAAGGAAAAAATCTCCGATCTAAAGGGCGAACAGCTCGATATAGGCTGGGGAAGTCAGATACGCTCGTATGTTTTTCACCCTTACAGCATGGTAAAGGATCACAGAACGCTTGCCGAAACGGGAAACGTAACGGCTGTTATGGACGGAGAAATCGATTTGTTCATAAATGAATACCTAAAGCAGACAGCAAAATCGGAACATGAAGCTTAGGTTTTGCATGAAAGGAATTTAATATATGTTTGAAAAGTTAGCACATTTGGAAGAAAAATATATAGAGCTTAATAAAAAAGCGGCAGACCCCGAAGTTATTTCAGACCAAAACGAATTTAAAACCGTTATGAAAGAAATTTCGGAGCTTGAGCCTATTGTTGAGAAATTCAGAGAATACAAAAAGGTTCAGAGCGATATGGAAGAGGCGCACGAGCTTATGGAAACGGAAACCGACCACGAGCTTAAGGAAATGGCGGAAACGGAATATTACGACAAAAGAGACGAGGGCGAAAAGATTATAGAGGAAATAAAAATCCTGCTTTTGCCCAAGGACGTAAACGATGACAAAAACGTTATCGTTGAAATACGTGCGGGCGCAGGCGGAGACGAGGCGGCTCTCTTTGCGGGCGACCTTTACAGAATGTATTCCATGTACGCTATGAATAACCGTTTCAAAACAGAGGTTATCTCGCAGACGGAAATCGGAATCGGCGGTTTTAAGGAAATTTCTTTCTCGATTGAGGGGAAAGGCGTTTATTCAAAGCTTAAATTTGAGAGCGGTGTTCACCGTGTTCAGAGAGTACCCGAAACGGAATCGGGCGGACGAATCCATACGTCAACCGTAACCGTTGCGGTATTGCCTGAGGTTGAGGACGTTGAAGTTGAAATCAACCCCGACGATTTGGAAATAGATACCTACCGTTCATCGGGCGCAGGCGGTCAGCAC
>ERZ779725.1402-NODE-1402-length-13317-cov-3.261951_pt1 | contig 13317 bp, 9 predicted proteins | sample MGYA00511890_ERZ779725 | MGnify/ENA primary metagenome ERZ779725 (study PRJEB29588, sample SAMEA2148549) | human gut metagenome | biome: human gut; feature: human-associated habitat; material: faeces | place: Denmark | collected 2008/2010 ...
CACCTTTACGGTGGTGAGTAAGTGCGCCCTTATAGGGAAATTAAGGGGATTTTCGCATAGAAATCCCCTTGAAATAAGTTGCTTTTACATCAGATTTTCCGTAAAATACCGATGCAAAAATTCCTCCAGATTATCGGTTTCTACCGTTTTTATTTTGGGTAAAACCTTTTCTAAAGCTGCACCCTCAACGATAAGCCTGTGCGTTCTCGCCTTGCGTTCCTTTACTCTGTCACGGGCGATTGCTTCCTCTAATCTGTGCTTTTCCTGCAATAATTTTTTCTCGTCCTCTGTCATACTGCTTTTCGCTCCTTTACCTTGTTTTTCAGCATTGATAAAATCAAATCGTCTGCCGTTTGTTTCGTATCGGGATTTCCGAATGATGAAACAATAAATGTAATCTTGCCGCATTTTCTGCGGTATGCGTTTCCGATAGGCGCTGCTCTCGGTTTATTCTTGAACATAAAAAAGCCTCCTTTCTCTGCAAACTGTAATTTCAGTTTACAGGAAAAGAGGCTTTTTTACATTGAGTGCAAATTGAGCGTAAATTGACTAATTTTCCGATATTAAATTTTGTGCGTTGATTCCGTATGAGGAAACAGCGTCTTGCAGTTCGTATATTTTCCGCTGCGTAAGCTCCGGCTCGTCCTCATAAATTTCGGCATAGATATTCAATGCCTTTTTCAAATGTGGTACGGCGTTTGCCTTATCGTTCATCTGCAAATACATAATGCCTGTATTCCATAAAAGCTCCGCATAAATACCGCTGTTTTCTTCTGTGTATTCCACACATTTTTTTAATGCGGTTATTGCTTTTTCCGGCTCGCTTAAGTTTGCGGCAAGGTTGGCATAATTGCAGATTTGAGCAATACTGTCGGCTGTGTACTGCAAGTTATTTTCCGTTAAAATATAATATGCCTTTTCCATAAATTCTTTTGCTTTGAATACATCTCCGCTTGCGTGATACAAGCCGCCCGTATTTGCGTAAATATTTGCTATAAGGTGCGGATTTGTATTTTCATCGCATAAATTTACGGCTTGCAGTTCATATTCCAAAGCGGCGGATATATTTTGATTACAGATGTGCTCATACGCCGATTTGTAATCAAAAAGCAAAGCACGGTCATCATTGTTATGCGCTATTGTTTCAAGCTCTGCAATAATCAGCTTCATTCCGCTTTGATATGCGTACTTTTCCATATACGCAAATGCGTCTTTTATGAATATCTTGTATTTGTCCGTATCGTCCTTTTCTGCAAGCAGGATTATATTTTCAATCACCTTAAACATTGTAGTGTGATACGGCAGGTCTGCTCCGTGCATAAGGCACAGATTATGTATGCCGGTGATAAAAATTTGGCAGTTTGAAATACTCGGTTTTTTATCGTCAAGCGTGATTTCCTTTATCAGAGGGTGCAGGACGATTTTGTGTAATTCGTTCCGTTTTATCGTTCCGTATTCTATTAGCCGGTTAAGGCTGTTGAGATTTTTTAAGTTCAGCCACCGTGCAAAAAGCCTTGGGTTTATGCCATCATCGGGAATAAATGTCATACATTTTAATATTTCGCCGCACTCGCCGTCAAGTCCGGCAATATACATAAGCCTGTGGATATGCTCGTAATAGGTTGCTTTCCGGTTTCTGCCGTCCTTTACGATATTTATTTTGTCCTCGCTTTGCAGTATGCTTTTTGATTTTTTCAGTTCCGCAAGCAGTTTTTTCGGCTTTAATATTCCGCAGGCAAGCAGACGGGCGGCAAGCTCGACTGACAGAGTGTGACGGTGTACCTCATCAATGATTTGCGTTACAATTTCAAGTTTCTGTTCGGTTTTGTCATAAAATTTTTCGGCAAGCCCGATAAGGGTAATTTTCGGCATTTCCAAAGCCTCAAATTCCGTGTATTCCGAAAATCTGCACCTTGTTGTAAATAGGATTTTGCAGCGGTATTGCATAATATCGTCAAAACCGCTTTCAGGTGTGGGCACAATATCAAAATTATCAATGATAATCAGCGTGTCCTCTTTCAGACTTTTCAAAAATCGGCTGTGCCTTTCAAAACGGCTGTCAGTTTCGGTTTCCGTATCGTCGGCAAAATCGCAGTCTGCAATCATCTGTTTTAAGTTTCCGCCATACCGTAAATACAAAATATTCGTATATTCTTTTTTATATTTTTCGGCATACATCTTTGCAAGCTCGCTTTTGCCTATGCCCGCAACTCCCGTTAAAAATATTTTATCGTTTTCTTTCAGTAATTCGTGTATATTTTCAAGGTCGCTTTCCCGTCCGCAGAAATGACGGCAGGGCTTCGGTACAATGTCATAGATGTAATCTTTCACAATGGGTGAAAGCGTTCCCGTTGATAATAATTCCTTTGTTTTGACATCGTGTTTGATAAATGTCCTGCTCATTGTAAATAACAGTACGCGGCTTATGAAATTTGAAAGGTCAATATCATTATTATAGGAATAATTTTCTGTAAGCTCACTTTTTAGATTAGCCGATACGGTCGTATCGTTCATCAAAAGATGATACAGTTCCTCTGCCGCCATAAATTTATCGTAAAGCAGGGGTAAAATATTTTGTTCGATGTCAATCGCCATTGCTTCAATATTTCCGTTTGCGGAATAATAGCTTGTAAGACGAGAGCTTATTTTCGCCGTTCCGTTCAGCCAACGGCACACAAGCCCGTTGTCGAAATCAAAGTCAAGACCTTCGTCGCTTTCGATAAAGTCCTTGAATAAGTCATACATAAAATCAAGCTGGCTTATACTTTTGCCGACCGCAACAAAATCAAGTATTATTTTTGCAGCCGTGCAGAAATCACATATTTTCATAATTAAAATTTCACTTCCTTTTTCCTCAATTTCAAGTCAATTTACGGTCAATGCAAGTCCTTCTTTCTTAATTTATAATTATACCATAATTCATAATAAAAAGATACCAAAAGAACAGAAATTTTTGATTAGGCATTGAAATATTTTCAAAGGCGCGGTATAATTAAAATATACAATATCTTAAATTGCTGTTCGGAAAGGAAGGAATCAATGAATAAGAAACAGCAATTTAATAAAATAACGGCTCTTTCCTGCCGATTAAGCCGAGATGATGATTTGGGCGGCGACAGTATGAGCATACAAAACCAAAAGGCAATGCTTGAACATTTTGCAAGCGAAAACGGACACACCAACTGCAAGTATTTCATAGACGACGGTGTTTCTGGCACAACGTTTGAACGCAAAGGCTTTCAAGAAATGATAACCGAGATAGAAAACGGAAATGTAGGCACGGTTATTGTAAAAGACCTGTCAAGACTTGGACGCGAATACTTGCAGACGGGTTATTACACCGAGATTATGTTTCCGAAATATGATGTTCGTTTTATCGCCGTAAACGATAATGTTGACAGCAGCACAGGCGACAACGAATTTGCTCCGTTCAAAAATATTATCAACGAATGGTATGCACGCGACATCAGCCGTAAAATCCGTTCTTCGTATAAAACCAAAGCGTTAAAAGGTGAATTTACGGGTGTGTTTGCTCCGTTCGGTTACAGAAAATCGCCGGAGGATAAGCATAAGTTAATTCCCGATGAGAACGCAGAAATCGTTAAGCGTATGTTTCAAATGGCATTGGACGGCAAATCGTGCTGTGCTATCGCAACCGCCTTAAAAAAAGAGCATATTCCCACGCCCGGCGCTTATGTCCGAGATAAAGACGGCGTTATGCGTGAAAACAAAAAGGTGAAATATCCGTACAGCTGGTTTCAGACAACGGTCAGAGATGTTTTGTCAAACGAGGTGTATATCGGCAATATGGTAAGCCTTAAATTTACCTCAAAATCATTTAAGGACAAAAAGCTGATTGCACGCCCCGAAAGTGAGCATATACGGGTTGAAAACACGCATGAGCCGATTGTTGACAAGGAAACATTTTATACCGTTCAAAAGCGTATTGCAGTCAAAAAGCCGCAAAACAAATTAAATCCCGATAATGTTTTTCGGGGGCTGGTATTCTGCGGCGAGTGCAGCTCAAGCCTTGTCTACAAAAAGGAAAACAGCGTAACAAATACCGCTAAATATCAATGCAATTTGTATGTTCACAGAGGGAAAAGCGTATGCACAAACCATTCCGTCACCGCCGAGAATTTGAAAAGCATTGTGCTTGACGATATTAACCGTCATATACGGCTGTCAAAAGAGGATAAGTCGGCGTATGTAAAAAGGCTTGTTCAGAGTACGGACGATATGCAAAGCGGCGAAAGGGCGTTATCTAAAAAGGAAATACAGAGAATAACGCAAAGGCTTGATGAGATAAGCAAGGTTTTACAGACAATGTATGAAGATAAGGTTTTTGGTCGCATATCGAGTGAGCGTTACGCTTCAATATCCGCAAGCCTTGAAAAAGAAGAAAATGAATTAAAAAATCGTTATGATGAAATTCAGACGAGATTATCAAGGACGGAGCAGAAAACCGAATCGGCAAAAGATTTTGCGGATTTGATAGAACGGTATTCGCCCGTAAAAGAGCTCACGGCAGATTTATTAAACCGCCTTATTGAAAAAATCGTCATTCACGAAAAAACGGACGAAAACGGCGAAAAGGTAATGCCGATAGAAATTTATTACAGATTTATCGGCAAGACCGAAAATGAGAATTAAAGGCGGCACGCACAGCCGCCGTATAAATTTAGGCTCACCACCGCAATATATGAATTACTTGCTTGATACCCTGCGATTTTGCACCGGGGTTATCGTTGCCGTAGCCTTCCAAAAGGTTGACAACGCCCCAGACCGCAAGACCTGCGCCGAGCGCAATTACAAGTGTTTGCAGTACATTGACCGCTTCTGAAAAAAACTGCATAATTAAGTTTCCTCCTGTTCGTTATTTGTATTTTTGTTTTCTGCCGAAAGATGCGCTTCTTCCGGCAGGTCAATTTTGTAGTAGTCAAAAACCTCGTCTTTTGCTACAACGGGTTTCTTTCGTTTCATATACTTTTCCATATCAAACGCATTTTTCTTGTCATAGTCCGACAGCATTTTGTAACGGGGGTGCTTTGTTATATCGTATTTGTCCGATAAAAACGGCCGCACGCCCCGAAGCTGTAAAATACATTTGCCGCCGTCCATTACAGATAATTCATCTTCACTCATTAACGCTTTACCTAATTTTTGATAATTTGTTCCGTAAGAGTTCTGATTACTGCGTGTTTCGGAAGTGTTATACATATCAATCGTTTCTTTTCCCAAAGTTTCCGAAAGCTCCTTGAGCGTGGATTTTTCCTTGCCGCCCAAAAAGAGAGTTGTATCACAGTTTCCGATAATCGTGTCGGCATTGTCCTTGTAAATAGCTTTTAGCTGACTCTGCGCCTGCAAGATAATACAGGCGGATATTTCACGGCTTCGGATAGTGGCAATCAGCTTTTCAAACTTCGGTATTTGCCCGATATTTGAAAATTCGTCAAGCAGACATCTGACGTGCACGGGAAGTCTGCCGCCGTACTCGTTGTCTGCCTTGTCGCAAAGCAAATTAAAAAGCTGGGAATACATTATAGCGACAACAAAATTGAAAGTGTCGTCCGTATCGGAAATGATAACAAAGAGCGCCGTTTTTTCGTCGCCCAATGTGTCAAGTTCCAATTCGTCATATTCCATTAAGTCCCTAAGCTCCTTAATATCAAACGGCGCAAGCCTTGCACCGCACGAAATTAAAATCGACTTTAAGGTTTTGCCGGCTGCCTGTTTGAATTTGACATATTGCTTAACCGCAAAATGCTCCGGCTCACGCTCTGCAAGCCTGTCAAAGAGCATATCCACGGGGCTTTTGTAATTTTCGTCGTCCTCACGGGCTTCACTTGCGTTGATTAAATCCAAAAGCGTGATGAAGTTCTTTTCTTCTTCGGGCGCTTCATAGTAAATGTAGCCGATTAGAGCGCAATACAAAAGCCGTTCCGCCTTAACCCAAAAATCCTCACCCGACTTTTCGCCGTCGCCTTTGGTGTTTGCGATTATGACATTTACCAGCTTCAAAATATCCTTTTCGCTGCGTATGTAGGCAAAGGGATTGTAGTGCATACTCTTTTTGAAATTTATCGTATTGAGCGAACGGATTTTGTACCCGCCTTTTTGCAGCATTTTTCCGCACTCGACAAGGATTGTCCCTTTCGGATCGGTCACGCAGTAGCTTGTCGTCATCTGCATAAGATTTGGTTTTACAAAAAACCTTGTTTTTCCGGAGCCTGAGCCGCCGATTACAAGCACATTCTTGTTTCGTGCGAATTTCGGATTTTTCGGGCGGCTGTTCATTGTCAGCCGTTCCGTGTTCGTCAGCAGAATATTATTGTAAAAATCCTCGTCAATGTACGGCTTAATATCTTCCGGAGTGCCCCAGCGTGCAGAGCCGTATTCAATACCTTTTCTGAATTTCTTCGCGTTTTTGCTCCGCAGATACAAAATGCCCTTGACCGCAAGTGCTCCGACAATTCCGACGGAAATATCGTTAAAATGAAAAGAGAGCAGCGGCGCCTTTGTAAGCTCCGATACTCCCTTAACAACCGATATTAAAATGTTTTCTTCCGACAGCCGCACGGTATATGACAGCTTATCGAATATCCAAAAGAAAATGAGAAACGGCAGATTTGAAATGATTTTTTTCTTATCCGCCGCCGTCATCGCTCAATGCTCCTGTCCTTAATTTTTTCACGGTCTTTGTGTTGTGATTTTACTATTTCCGCTAATTTGCGGATAGCCTGCCTAACAGAGGGCTTTTCTTTCTGCCTTAATATTTTCTGCGAATACTCGTTAAATGCCATTGTCAAAACATCTATGTCCCTGCCCTTGAAAAAGACAAGGTATCGGGGCGGCTTTTCGGAATTGTCCTTTTTGAGTGCGAAATCAATCCCGTACTTTTTCGCCGTAGATTCAAACGACCTGATATTTTTATCGGTAATCTCAATGTTTGAAAGAGCCGTATTATGCTTCATCAGGTCTTTAATGGTCTGCCTGCCGTGCTTTAAGTCCGGCAGTTTTCCTTTGCGGTGATTTAGGTAAACGGAAATCGCTTTTGCAAGCGTCCGCCCGGTAATCTTGCTGCCGGATATGGCAAGCGCAATCGTTTTCTTTTCAATTTCTTCCTGCAATAAGCAACACCTCCTTGAAAAGTTTTAGGTACGAAAAAAGACAACCCGTGTAGGTTGCCTTAAAAGTGAATCAAATTTGATTCAATAATATTTGCTCTACTCATTGACTTCATCAACAGTAATATCAATAATTCCAACGTCTCTTGTTGTTATGTTATTTTCGCTTACCATATTGATATTACAATTAGAGCCAAACGAAATATTTTCTTTATATTTTTGACCTATTACGGTTTCTAATGTTAATTCAAACTCCGCATGTGGCATTAGTCTATCAATATTTTTTTCGTAGTAATTACTATTACATTCATTATTTGTCTGAAATTCCCTTTTTATAATGATATAAAGACTTTTCTCTTCGCCAGCACCTAATCGTGTATTGCCCGTAAAATAACTTAATTTTTCCTCCGTAGTATTATTAGGATCGGTTACGGATAGATAAAACAGTTTTGTTTTTATATACATTCTGCTTATAGTTGTCCCACCTGTGTTTTTCACTTTTAGTTTTATAAGTGCACTACTCGTTTCCATACCGGTTCGTGGCATATATGGATATAATATATTCAAAGATAAATCATTTTCCTTGATTTTGGAAATTTCTTCTTGCATAGCTGCATCAATAAAAATTTTGTATAATTCATCTTGAACAATATTAAAAACGGGTTTGATTTTATTCTTTTCAATGAGAAGTAATTCTTTATTTAATTTATTTGCTCGTTCTGTTTGTTTGACTGCGATATAACCTAAAACAACTGTTCCAACAAAAGAAAGAACATCACCAAAATACCCTAATACATCTCCTGCATTCCACTCTGCTTCAATCCAATAACAATTAGATTTCCACTTGAAAAGGATATGAATAATTACTATTGGTAATATAATAATTAACATAAGTAATACTATTGTTGTTTTTTTATGTTTGGTTATCCAATCAAAAATCTTTTTCATATCGTTCCTCTGTTTATAATAATATTTATTATAGATTATACCACAAAAGTGGTGAGAAAGCAATCGCTTCCGACTGCTTTCTCCCATTTGCACAAAGGTTTATTTTACCCAAGTCTCATTGTCTGTGCCCGTAACGCCGATATGCGTGTTTGCTGATTCCTCGATTGCATAAAACGCCCAATGCGAATTGTTTTTAAGGTCGGTAAATTTATTCAGCGACGAAAGATTTTTATTGATATACCCCTCGTCAGCAATTCTGCCGGTTGCCTTGTTTACAACGGTTACGACTTCTGCACGGGTGATAGCGTTGTCGCCCTTGAATGTTCCGTCAGCGTAGCCGTTGAGCCAGCCTGCGTGTTTTGCGTAGGCAACATCGGAATATGCCCAATAATTTGTTGCAACATCGGTGTATTTTACGGTGTAGCTGCCTTTTTTGACATCATTAAACAGAGAATTAAATCTGACCGTCATAGCCACAAATTCCGCACGGGATATATTTTCGTCCGGCTTAAAGGTGTTATTGTCATAGCCTTTGATAATGCCGTATTTTTCGATATATCCGATAAACTTTGAATACCATTCATTTGACTTGACATCTGCAAAATCGGATTTGCCGCTTATCTTTTCGCCTTTCTGTTCGGAAATCAGTCTTGCAAAAATTGCCGCCGCTTCGGCACGGCTCATATTGTTGTCGGGGCGGAAAGTCCCGTCTGCATAGCCGAAAATGTACGCCGTATGCGTTTTGCCCGGAAGCGCTACAACACCGTTTTTATCTGTCGTGCCTGTTGCTTCGCCCTTGTTTCTGTCTTTGAGAATTACAGAAGTTCCGGCTTTTGCGTTGCCCTTATTATCGGTTACGGTAACAGTATAAAAGTTTCCGTTATCAAGCGTTTTTCCGTTCGGCAGAGTAATTGTTAAATTGCCCTTGCTGTCGGTACTCTTTGAGAAGTTTGTAACGGCTTTTCCGTCCTTGTCGGTGATTTTTACATTTACGGTTGTATAATATCCGCCGCCGGAGCTGCCTCTGCGACCGCCGCCACCGCCGGAAGATGAGCCGCCACCACCTGTTGACTTAACGGGAACAGTAATTTTACCGTTTGTATCAGTAGATTTTGTCGCCGTTGCCTTGTTTTTATCCTTAACAGTTACGGAAACATTTGCAACGCCTTTATTGTCCTTATCAAGAACGGTTACGGTTGTCTGATTATCTGTTGTCAAGGTCTTGCCGTCGGGAAGTGTAACAAAAATTTTACCATCCTTAATTTCGATAAAGGCATTTTCAATCTTGCCCTTTGTGTCCTCAACGGTAATGTTGTATTCCGTTTTTATTTCCTCCGTATCGGATTTTCCGTCACCGTCTGTGTCCTTACCCGGTATGGTTTCGGAAATATCTGTCTTACCGTCTTTATCGGTAATGCCCTCGCTTGTAGGAGGAAGAATGATAACTCCGTCTTTGTCGGTAACACCTGTCAAAGACTTTGTTTCCGTGTCCTCAACAGCTTTCTCGGAAACAATAACACTCATATCCTTTACAGCCGTATTATCTGCCTTGTTTGATACGGTTATAATAATTCTGTTTGCATAATCAAACTTTACGCTTTCGGGCAGTTCAACAGAAATGTTTTCTGCCGATTTAACACTGCCGTCCTCGTTTTTGATTTCCGAATTGTGTTTAATATACGCTTTTTCAATCGCACCCGATTTGTTTACAACGGTTACGATAAAGCCGTCAACCTCTGAATAGCCGTTTGCGTCGGTATAGTCAAAGTTTGTCGGCGGCACAACGATTTTTCCGTTTTCGTCCGTCTTGTCCGTAATTGATTTTTCCGCAGCGTCCGAAACGGTAACGGAAATATCTTTAAGCGGTGCGCCGTCCTTGTCAAGCACGGTTACGGTGATACGGTTTGCATAGTCAATCATATTTTCAGCCGGAAGTTTCACGCTGAAAGAATTGTCCTCATTCAGAGTAACAAGAGCGTTTTCGATATAGCCCTTTTCATCATTTACGAAAACATAATAATTCTGCAAATTAACCTTTCCGTCTTTATCGGTAAGTCCCGAATTTACGGGCGGTACAGTCAGTTTCCCATACATATCGGTCGTACCTTTTTCAATATAGTCCTTGTCGGCTATTACAATTACCGAAACGCCCTTTTGCGGATTGCTGTTCTGGTCGGTTACGGTAATAATTGCAGGGCTGTCCTGTGTCAAAATTAAACCGTCGGGCAGCTTTACAACAATGTTATTGCTTTCGCCGATATAGGTTTCGCAGTTCGGAATTGTAACATTGAGTTTATCCGTGACCTTGATAACATAGGTAAATTTACTGTCGCCGTCGTCTTTGCCGATTGTGCCGTTGTCGTCGCCTGTCGAGGATTTTTTGTCGGGTGCGATAAACTGTCCGTTTTCATCTGTTACACCTGTTGCATTATTGCCGTTGTCGTCCGTAACAAAAATATTCAAGCCCGTTGCCGCCGTCTGATTTTCGGTATTGAATACAGTTACCGTTGTTCTGTCCGCAAAGTCAAGCAGTCTGTTTTTCGGCAAGCGGATTGAAATGTTATCGTCCTTGTCAATCGTGATTTCGGAATTAAACACAGGCTTATTGTTTTTGTCCGTGAGAATAACGGAATATCCGCCGATTTCGGCTTTGCCGTCCTCGTCCGAATTATCCTTTGCCACAAGTTTGGAAATATCGGTGCTTTGTAAAATTTCTTTACACTCCACACATTCAATATGTTTTTTGCCGCCGTGTTCAATGGTAGCCGCTTCGTCAATTATCCATTCAGACGGTGCGTGTCCATTTGCGTTTTTGTAATCACTCTTAACCGTGTCGCCGCAAACCTCGCAAACAGAAGTTGTAAATCCGATTTCGGTACAGGTCGGCTCGGTTGCGGTCTTTTTGTAATTGTGAGGAATTTTATCTGTGTAATTGCCCTTGTAGGAAGCGCCGCAATCACAAGTGAAAATTGTGTAGCCCATTTCTGTGCAAGTGGGGGCAATTACGGTTTCGGTATAGCTGTGATTTTTGTGTTCCGTTAAGTCTCTAATATATTCCTTACCGCAGTCGGGGCAGGTGTAGATTGTGTATCCGTGCTCGGTGCAGGTCGGCTCAATTACTTTTTTGCTGTAATTGTGTTCGGTCTTATCCGTGTAGTCGGAAATATACTTGTCGCCGCAGTCTGCACAAGTGTAAGTTGTATAACCAAACCCGGTACAAGTCGGCTTTGTGATTTCCGCATTGTAGTTATGCGGTTTCTTTTCTGTGTAGTCCGAAACAAATTCATCACCGCAGTTTACACAAGTATTCGTTGTGTAGCCGTGTTCGGTACAAGTGGGAGCAGTAATATTTTTCGCATATTTGTGTTCTGCCTTATCGGTGTAATCGCCGATATAGCTGTCGTCGCAATTATCGCATTTGTATTCTGTATAGCCCATAACTGTGCAAGTCGGAGCAACTATCTTTTCGGAATAGCTGTGTCCTTTCGGTAATTCTAAAACCGTACTGCATTTTTCACAAATTTGCGGCTCGGTACAGGTCGCCGCCTTGCCGGGTGTGTGTCCCGTTGCAGATTCCGCTTTAATCATTTTTTCCTTGCAGCCTGTATTTGTGCAGCGGTACTCAATTACGCCCTCGCTCTCACAAGTGGAATTTGTAACGGTATGCCCCTCGTCCCAATCGTGTCCTGTCGGCTCGGTGTAGTTCGAAACATAATTCAGTCCGCACATCGTACAGGTTGAGGTCGTATAACCTTTATCGGTACAAGTCGGCTCTTTGATAATACGCTCATAAGCGTGTGAGATAATCGGCGTCATATCGGTAATGTATGAGTTACCGCAAATTTCGCAGATGTGATTTGTATAGCCTATATTTCTGCAAGTGGGTTGTACTTTTTCGGTCTTGTATTTATGTTCGCCCGTCGGTGTGCTTTCCTCATAAAAGCTGCCGCATTTGTCGCAAAGATTTAATTTCAAACCGCCCTGCTTGCAGGTCGCTTCTCTTATGGTGATTGCCTTATATTCGTGCCCGGTTGCCTTTGTGTAATTACGCTTGTCAAGGTTTCCGCAGCCGTCGCACTGCCAGCGTTCATAACCGAGATTATCACAAGAGGGAGCAACGGTTTCGAGATAACGATAATCGTGTTCGTGCTTTTCGGGAAGTATGATAACAGTTCCGCCGCTGTTGTCCTTATCGCTGTCATCGGCTAAAAGCCAGACATAGCTCACACCGTTTTCAACCATTGTTTCGCCGCCGTATTTATATGAGATTTCATAGTAAACAGGATAATATCCGGCGTCGGTATAGTTCGGTGCAGAGGTGAGATTGCATTTTTCGGCAGATGTGCCGTAGCGAATACTTGTATGTACGCCGCTGTCCGACAGGTCGCTCACGGTTACGGTATGGGATTTGTTATCCACATTTCCGTAGTATGATGACACAACAGATTTTGCGGTTACATACTCGCTTGTGGAATATCCGCAGTCGTCGCACATTTCGGAAATGAAAAAGCGGTTGTTGCCAATCTGACCGTCAAGCGTACTTGAAATGTTGTGCGCTTCTTTCTTAATAGTTGCCTTTGCATAAGTTCCTTTGCAGAATTGACAGTATTCTCCCTTCTTTAATACAGTTGTATGCTGATGTTCGTCATATGGCTCATAAGTTGTATTATCAAAGTCGATAAAAAAGTTATGATTGCAGGAATTCAAGGTGTAAACATTATTGTTAAAATTGTAATTTGTTGGAGCATCACCGGAATTAATGGTTCCGCAGGCTTGACATACAGATTTAGTCCAGTGATAACCTGTATAATATGCATTTATCCCCGGAATACCTGTATCTAGATTTCCTTTGTTTTTTCCGTCAATACAAGTTTCATCTGAATAGCGCACATTACGGTTCAATGCAGTTTCACCGCTTTTGGTATATTCAGGCACACGGTATGTAAAAAAACCGGTATCTTTTCTGCATACACCACAGTATTGTGTCTCATTTGTAATTGTTGCATTAACATCAAATTCATTTGTCCTATTGCTTGATGTAAGCCAATTATCCGCTGGATCTACATATGTGTTGCTTTGTGCCGCAAAGACCGACACAGGAAGTGTGCCTGCAACAAGAATAACTGCAAGCAGCATTGAAATAACCGATTTCATAGAAAAATGTTTGGTTTTCATAGAATAAAATTCTCCTTTTCAAAATATATTTTTACATTCAGATATGCGAAAAGCCGCCATATTTACG
>ERZ779725.1404-NODE-1404-length-13312-cov-2.789545_pt1 | contig 13312 bp, 4 predicted proteins | sample MGYA00511890_ERZ779725 | MGnify/ENA primary metagenome ERZ779725 (study PRJEB29588, sample SAMEA2148549) | human gut metagenome | biome: human gut; feature: human-associated habitat; material: faeces | place: Denmark | collected 2008/2010 ...
GCCCATACGCGGAAACACAAAGCATATACCAAAAACGCAAGGGTGAACAGAATCTTTTATATACTGCTTTTTGCCCCCCATATGTTCACTCTTGCCTCCATTTTATAAAATAATCGGAATTATATGTTTGCATAAACCCATAAATGGGCGGATAACAGCCGCCTCTGCGATGGCAATTCAAAATTTGAACAACCAAAATATGCGCATATTTTTGGTTTTTACCGAGAATATACGTCGCAGATAAAAACAAAAAATATACGTATAAATAAATTTTCATATATTAAATTAAGAAAGGACAAGGAGAGAATTATGAAATTTAGAAAAAAGCTTTTAGTTATGGCTTTGACAGCGCTTACGGCGTTACCCTTTAACGCATTTACAATGAGGGCTTTGGCGGAGGAAAACTTAACGCTCACGGCAAAATATGCCACAGAGTATGCAATAGAGCTTGAATTCAGCAAGACAATAACGTTAGACGGAGTAACCCCCGTTATAACTCCCGACGGCGGTGAAATGACCGTAGGTGAGGTGTCGCTCGAAAACAACGGCACAAGATTGAGAATAACGCTTCCTAAGGGCGAGAAATTCGAACTTGATAAGAAATATACAATAGATCTTTTAGGCTTAAAAGACGCTAATTCCCTTGTAAGCTTTTCTTCGGATTTAATATTGAAAAACCTTTTTCAAGACGATTTTGAAAGCTATGCCGATACGGCGGAAATGCAAGCGAATTGGAATATGTTCAGACGATACAGCGGCGGAGGCTGGGAAGATGTGAATACCGCTGAAACAGGAGAAACATATATTGCTTTGAATATAGCGGAAGACGACAACAAGCGCCTTGTATTTAAAAAACGTCAAGATAATAAAATATTGACAAACCGTCAGGTTCTCGATAATTTTTCCGAATATGACAGTTATGTATTAAGCTATGATGCGGAAAATGCGAGAAGCGGTCAGCTCGGCACGTATATAAACTGCAGTGTGCCGTGGGATTATTATGCGGGATATTCCGAATGGGCAAACCATCCAAGCGGCCACATTACAAGAGTTTCTTTCGGCAGCGGTGATAACTATTGGGCAAACACCGAGCTTAAAGCTTTGGACGATACAAAAACCACAGTAACGTTGGTTACGGAGAGAACAACCTCCGCAAGCGACGTTCAGAGATATTATTATAACGGAGCATTTCAGTGGCAGGTTCCTTCCGCATATAACAATATAAGCTTTAAATATATAGGAGATACCGGATATTTCGGCTTTATGGGAAGCCAGTCTACAAACGAAAGCAGCAATAACTATCTCTACATTGATAATATCAAGGCTTATAAACCGATTTGGGATAATTCCGTTATCGGTACGAACGATATAGAAGTTACAGACCTTAAAATTACAGGGCTGCCCTCTGATAACACATGGGGCGAGGGTGTGAATTTGAAATGCGAATTTGAAAGCCCCGCTGCCGCATTTGTTACCACTAATTATATATGGTATGCAACCGATAATCCTTCTAAAAGCTATCCCGATGAATGGACAATTTTAAAAGAAGGTGTGAACGAAGACGAATATGCAATGACGGAGGAGGACAGCGGCAAATATATTCGCTGCAGAATCGAGCAGTATGTGCAAAAGGGCGATATTAAAGTAAACCTGCAAACTCTTGATACGCTCCCCGTATATAAAATTTCAGCGCCTTCCGCACAGGACGTTAAATTCACATACGATAAGGAAACAATGAAGCTTAAGCTTGATTATACATATATTGACTACAATAATGACCCCGAAGAGGGAACAACGTTTTTATGGGAGGAATCCGCCGATAAAAACACATGGACGGCGCTTTCCGAAACAACAGATACTGTTACGCTTACGGAAAACGACGTGGAAAAATATATCCGTTGTACGGTAACTGTAAAAAATACAGCGCAAATGGGTGATGCAGCGGAGCCTGTAACGGCTGTATATACTCTTCCTTTTAAACCGACGGCAACGGTAGCCGTAAAAGGAAACGGAAAGGTTGGCTCAAGACTTACGGCGACATACGAATATTTCGACGAAAACGGCGATAAAGAAGAGGGTTCTTTGGCAAACTGGTACAGAATTAAAAACGGTAATAAAGAATCTGTAGGAACAGGCTTTTCGTATATTGTAAAATCAGCGGACGCAGGCTATAAAATCGTATTCGGATATACGCCTAAAAATGCGGAATTTCCTACGACGGGAGATGAAGTTTTCTCTGATGAAATCAAAATAAGCGAGCAGTCGTCGGGCGGCTCTTCGGGCGGTTCGTCATCGGGCGGCGGTGGCGGTACTTATACAATGCCTGTTAAGGAAACAAAGCCTGCTGATAAAACAAATACCGAAAAAATTGAAAAAGAAACCTTCCCCGATATGAAAGGTCATTGGGCGGAAAAAGAAATAACGGCTTTAAAGGACGCAGGCCTTATAAACGGTAAGGAAAACGGCTATTGCCCCGAGGACGCAGTTACGAGAGCGGAATGGATAACAATGCTCCTTCGCGCTGTCGGCATCAAAACAGACGGAAATACAACCGGTACATTCTCTGATGTCAATACAAACGATTGGTTTTTCGGAGCGGTTGAAACGGCATACAAAGAGGGATATATAAGCGGAGACGGTGAGAATTTCCGCCCGAACGATAAAATCACAAGAGAAGAAATGGCAAAAATTATAATTTCGGTATATGAAAAGAAGCTTGGAGAGACTGAAAAAGCGTCTCTTGACAGCTTTTCGGATAAATCGGAAATAAGCGCATGGGCAAGTGAGTTTGTAGAAAAGGCAGTTAATCTGAAGCTTATGAGCGGAGTTGACAGCGAGCATTTTATGCCCCTAAAATCAGCGACAAGAGCAGAAGCGGGAGTAATAATCTACAGATTTTACAGTATGCTTTCCGCAAGATAGGATAAGATAAATGAGCGTTTATACGCGGAGAGGAAAGGACAAAAGAATGAATAAATTAAAAAGAATACTGTCAATTATAATATCGGTCGTTATGATTGCGTCAATGTTTTGCGTAAATGCGATTGCGGAGGATACGAAAGAGCTTACAGCACAGCAGCAGGACGCAGTAAAAAAAATTGCGCTTCTTGCACAGCTTGAAATATTCGACTATGAATATGAGTGGGACGAAACAATGTACAGAATAGACTTTGCGCAGGCAATGTCAAGACTAATAAATTGCCCCGTAAACGGCTATCAGGTAAAGGATCTTTATGATGATGTTAAGGACGGCGACCCCGGTTACGGCGAAGTTTCCGTTATGTACGATATGGATATAATGAACGGCAAAGGCAACAGAATATTTGCACCCGATGATTATATCGCTGTTCCCGAAGCAATAACGGCAATGGTAAGACTTTTGGGATATACGGCAAAAGCGCAGGCAAAGGGAGGATATCCCGGCGGTTATACGCTTACGGCGACTGATTTGGGACTTTTAAAGAATGTTTCATATGAAGGCTGTGACGAAGGAATAACGGCAGGTGCGCTTGCGGAAATAATCTATAACGCACTTGACGTTGAAATGGTGGACAGCTATATTTTGGATAACAGCGGTATAAAGGTAACAGGCTTGGGCAGACGCACGATTTTGGAAAGCTATCTCGGCTTAAAGAAAGGCAATGGCTTACTCAGTGCTTTTGAAATTTTCAGCTTGTCATCACCGCTTTCCTCGGCTCTTGAGCTTGATGAGGTGAAAATTGACGATGAAACCTATAAGTATGAATTTGAAGGCTTGGAAACATATTTCGGCTATGAAATAGAATATTTTTACAGAGAAAAAACAGGCGGAGAAACATATTCAACTGTAATTTTTGCTTCAAAGAAAACAAATTCAAAGGAAGTTACGATATATTCGGACGATATAGATACGGCAGATTCCAAAAATATTAAGACAAAGAAGAGCAGCGGAGGAAAAACGTATAAAATCGATTCCGATGCAATTGTTACCCAAAACGGTCTTTCCGTTCCGCAGATGAAATCGGAATATATCCCCAAAAACGGATATATAAAGATGATTTCCAATAATGGAAGCAGTTATGACGTCTTAATGGTATACGATTTTCAATCGCTTGTTGTCGCATCAAGCTCAAGAGGGAAAATAAGCTTTAAATACGGTCTTGATGTTGACGGTATAAAGCTTTTGGATTTAAACGATTCGGAAAAATTGTCCTATGTTTTGTATAAAAATGAAACAATACTTCCCGACGATATAAAGAAAGGCGATGTCATATCGATTGCAACGAATACGGCGGGCGGAATTTTTGCGGTAATTTCACGCGAAACCGTTTCGGGCGAAATCACCATGACAAAGGATAATCCTTTTGAAGTCTGCATAGATAATTATACGGATAAGCTTTATAAAGTAAACGATAAGTTTCATGAAATTTCAGAAAAATCTCTTAACGAGACAGAGCCGCTTGAGGTTGGAAAAAGTTCGGGATTTGCGCTTGATTTTATGGGGAAAATCTGCGGTATGGGAGACGTTGCGTCAAAGCAGTTTTACGGTTATCTCTATGGCGCAAAATCGGCTAAAGTTCTTTCGGACGACTATCAGGTGAGAATTTTCTCAAACGAAAAAAACGGCTGGGCAGATTACAAGCTTGCCGATAAATGTGATTTAAACGGCGTGAGAACAGATAACGGCGCTATTATATCAAATCTTCAAAATTATATAACGGATATGGATTCAAGGCTTCATAAAAGCGCAACGGGCACAATTGATGATTTATATCCGCCTATTGTTAAGTTTACGGTAAATGTCAAAGGCGAAATTAAAAGCATAGTTAATAACTGGGTGGAAGGAAATGACCCGACGAAAATCAATGAAAATACATTAGTGCTTTCAAAGCCGTTTTGGTATTCTGTTTTCCAGTGGGCTTATGACTTTTTTACAACATTTTCATCGGGTGCGGCGAATTATCGCAATCTTCCCGACGGTTCTACGCCGGCTTGTTATGCGGGAGACGCAGTTTGCTTCCAGATTCCGACCGATAAGGAATCGACAGACGATTATAAGGTTGGTACTCCCAACACAATTTTGCCAAAAGATTTCAATACGCCCCGTCCTTATTTGTTCTATGATTTGGACGATTACGGTGTTGCCGGACTTGTAGTATATATGCCTGCCGGCGGCGGTACGTCTATTCAAACCAGCCAGCCGATATACGGTGTAAAGAGTGTTTCCAAAGGTAACGAATGTGCAATTTTGTACCTTGTGAACGGCGAGGGCGTGGAAAACCGTTATGAAACGAAGGAAGATCCCGAGCTTATTGAGCAGTGTCTCAATTTTAAATGCGGAGACTTTATACAGTTCAGCGTTGACTCCAACCAAAAGATTATAGCTGTTGCGGAATACTTCTCTTATGATGTTTCAAAATTCAACGCTAACGACTATGTAGCCGGCGGTAAATTCTATCAGCGTATGAAGGATACGCAGTCGGTTGAAAATTACGGTATAGGATTTATGAGATGTTACGGTTCGAAATTCATTGAATCTATGTCGGGTTCAACTAATTCGGGTACGGTATTGAAGTTCAAAAACTCTGATTACAACTACTCGAAATGCCCCGTAAATATAGTAGTGTTTGACGGCGAAGATTACTATAAGGCAACTTCGGATGAAATTGTCGAGGGAGATTATCTCTTGTTCAGAGTTGGACATCAGGTTATGATGGACGTATTTATTATAAGAAATTCCGAATTTACGGATCAAGAGGTTTATCTTATAAACAAATAAAAGGGGATATTATGAATAAAAGATTTATTTCTCAAATTCTTATTTTATTACTGATGAGCATGATGCTTACCGTTGCTGCCGCGGCGGAAGATATTTCGGCCGTACAATTTTTTGTTTCTTCAGACGGAAGCGATACAAATTCGGGAACCCAAAACGAGCCCTTTGCAACCATACAAAGGGCTCAAGGAGCAATCCGAGAGCTAAAAAAGGCAAGCGGACTTCCCGAGGGAGGGGTAACCGTATATATAAGAGGCGGAGAATATAACGTTAAGCCAAATACGGTGGAATTTACGAAGGAGGACTCCGGCGAGGAGGGGTCGCCGATCGTATATAAGGCATACGGTGATGAAAAGCCGATAATTTCGGCAGGCGTAAAAATTTCGGGAAATAAATTTCAAAAGGTTACCGACCAAAGCGTGCTTGATCGCTTTAATACGGCAAAGGCAAAGAAAAATATTGTTTGCGTCGACCTTAATGATTATCTCACAAAAGAGGAAATCGAAGCGAAATACCGCACCGTTTATGATGCGGAAAACACGATGGAAGCGTGGAAGCAGACCGGCGACGGTAACCAGAATGCCTTGGGAGGCGTTGCGGTTTATGTTGACGATTATGCCTACATTCCCGCACGTTGGCCGAATAAAGACGACGACGGCTTCTGCGGTTCGACGGAAATGGGAGATATTGTGGCAAAAGAAAATTTCACCGATCCCAATGCCGCATTTGAATTTGGATACACAGACGACAGAATAGAAAAATGGGGAGAAAACAAACAGGCGGCTGTTGTGAATCTAAACGGCGGATGGTTTTTGGACACATACAGACTTTCGGGAATAAACAAGGATAAAAAGACAATATCTTTAAGCGCAGACAGCGTAGCGTTTTCAGCCAATCAAAAAGGCGGAAACTATTATTATATAAATATTTTGGACGAACTTGATGTTCCGGGCGAATATTATGTTGATACGGATACGGGTATGCTTTATATGTATCCGACGGGAAATCTCAAGGGCAAAAGCGTAGGTATAGGCTATGCGGGAAGTTTTTGGTTTGATTCCATTATCAATTTTGACCGTGCGTCATATATCACCTTAAGCGGAATAACAGCAGAGCTTATCAGAACAAACGGAATTAACGTAATAGGCGGAAAAGAAATAAATATAATAAACTGTGATGTAAGAAACGTTGGTTTTACGGGAATAAATATGTGTACGCGCGACGGTATGCCCCAGAATCAGTGCGGCACCTCATCGAAGACCTACAGAGGAGGCGGCTGGAATTACTACGGAGCAGACTTCATAAACAGTCAGTGCTCCGAGGAGGATTATAAAGAATACGGAGGCTTTAATCATTCAATTATCGGAACAACCGTAAAGAACTGCGGTGCAAACGGAATGTATGTTGCGGGAGGAAACAGACTTACGCTTGAACGGTGTGAAATTCTTGTAGAAGACTGCGAAATAGAAAATACAAACCTTGTTCATATGTCGCCCGCGGCAGGTATGTTTGTTTTGGGAGTAGGACTTACAATAAGAAACAATTCAATTCATAATATGCCGGGACCAGCGGTAAGATTCGGAACAAACGACAGTATATTTGAATACAACGAATTTTACGACTGCGTTAGGGAAGCGTTCGATATGGGCGTTATGTACACAAATAACTTTGGAGCCTGCGTATCTGCCGGAACAGAAATAAGATACAATTATTTCCACGACATAAAACGAGAGCTTCCCGAAAAAGGAGCCTTCAAGGACGGTCTCGGGATAGGAGACGGCAAAAAAGGCTACAACTGGAAATTTGCGGTTTACGGAGACAGCGCTACATCACAGCTTGAATATCATCATAACGTGTTTGCGAATATGCCGTTTGGCGTATTCCCGTGTTCCGTAGAAAACAACCTTGATTCCAACCTTTATATAAACGTAGATAAGCCTATCTGGATAAAGGACCAGGACATTGTAAGATCGTTTTACGCAAGAGACGGAGAGAGCCTGGAAACCTTGAAAACGGTTGACGGTTTTTATGATTACTGGGATTTCTTGGATAACGAGGCGTGGAGAACAAAATATCCTTGGCTCGCAGATATTGCAAAAGAGCTTGAGGAAAGAGTTTCTGAGGCTTGGATGCCGTCTACACGGGTTACAAACAACTACAGCGTATTCTTGGACAACAAGAACAGATTTAACGATGTAATTTCCTGCTGGCCGATGAAATACATGAAGAAGGTTGAAAACAATACTTTTGTTGATAAAGACCCCGGCTTTACAAATGCAGCTAATAAGGATTATACCTTTGGAGCGGATTCCGAAATAGTAAAAGCTAATCCTGAATTTGCAAAGGTTGATATTACCAAAATGGGACGTAATAAAGATAAGCTTTCCGAAAAGCTTTCAAAAGCAACGCTCTTAAAGGTTAATAACGAGTCTGCAATTGTGAACGGCGTATCAAAGCTTATCGATTCCTCTAATCCTGACGTTAAGCCGATAATTGACAATTCGCGGACTCTTGTTCCCGTACGATTTATTTCCGAAAGCTTCGGAGCAAACGTATCTTGGGACGACGCAACACGTGAGGTTGGAGTGAAATTGGGAGATAAGGAAATTAAGATGACTCTTGACAGCGAAAGCTATACCGTAAACGGAGAAACTAAAACGCTTGATGTACCTGCAAAATCCGTAAACGGCAGAACGCTTATTCCGCTTCGCGCGCTTGTTGAAGCGCTTGGCAAGGAGGTTTTCTGGGACGACAGAGGACTTATAGTAATATCTGACGAAAAGGATTTCTTAAATGCCGAAACGGATAAGAATATCATAGACTTTATGGTGAAATATACAGGAAAATATTAAAAATGTTTTAACATGGGCAGAAAGCAAATATGCTTGTATTTGCTTTCTGCCTTTAAAATATATGGAGGATAACATGAAAAAATTACATTTATTGTGTAATGCCCATCTTGACCCCGCATGGCTTTGGCGGTGGAACGAGGGGCTTGCAGAGGCGATTTCCACTTTCAGAGTGGCGGCGGATTTCTGCGAAAAATACGACGGCTTTATATTCAATCATAACGAAGCTCTGCTGTATGAATGGATTGAGGAGCATGAACCGCGGCTTTTCGAGCGTATAAAAAAACTCGTGAAAAAGGGAAGCTGGCGTATAATGGGAGGTTGGTATTTACAGCCCGACTGCGTAATGACCTCCGGCGAAAGTCTTATTGAACAAATTAAGCTCGGAAATGAGTATTTTATGGAAAAATTCGGAATAAAGCCTACCGTTTCCATTAATTTCGATTCTTTTGGTCATACAAGAGGATTGGTTCAGATTTTGAAAAATTTCGGATATGAAGGCTATATCTTCAAGCGTCCCGAAGAATTTAAGGGAAGCTTTCTTTGGGAGGGCTATGACGGCAGTAAAATAAAGGCGCATTGCATGATTGGTCATTACGGCACTTCAAAGGGCATGGCTCTGGAGTGGCTTCGGGAATGTATGACGAGAATGAATGATGATACGTGCCTTTTCCTTTGGGGAATAGGAAATCACGGCGGTGGTCCTTCAAAAATCGATTTGGAAAATCTTAACGAATTTATAAAAGAAAGCGATATAAAGATAATTCACTCGTCCGCCGAGGGCTTTATGGCTGAAGTTCCCGAAAAAAATCTTCCTGTTCGTGCGGAATCGCTTGTACCTTGTATGGTTGGTTGTTACACGTCTATGGTAAGAGTTAAGCAGGCAAACAGACGAGTTGAAAACAAAATAGCAATGACGGATAAAATAATGAGCTATGTTGAAATGCAGTCCGATTATAAATTTGACAGAAGCGAATTTAAAAAAGCTAAAAAGGCGCTTGCTTTTTGCCAATTTCATGATATTTTGCCCGGTTCGGCAATAAAGGGAGTTGAAACGGATAGTCTGCGCACACTCGACTATGCCGAGGAAATAGCGGAAAAACTGTACACAAAGGCATTTTTCAAGCTTTGTGAAGGCCAGAAAAAAGCCGTAGACGGAGAAATTCCCGTTTTGGTTTTCAATCCGCACCCATATGAGGTGGAAGGCGAGTTCGAGGTTGAATTTATGCTCCAAAATCAAAATTGGAATATAGACGAGATAACGTGCGCTTATGTTTACGACGAAGAAGGAAACGAGCTTCCGACTCAAAACGAGAAGCCGTCCTGTACGTTTAATCTTGACTGGACGGACAAAATCAGCTTTAAAGGAAAGCTTGCTCCGTCGTCAATAACGAGATTTGACTGTAAGCTTAAAGTGGAAAAAAGAAAGAGCATACCGCAGGACGGTGAATATATAACGGTCGAAAACGAACATATGACGGCAAAAATAAGTAAATTTACAGGACTTATCGACCTTTACAAGGTTGACGGAAAAACGCTTATTGAAAACAGCGGTAAATTAAACGTTTATAAGGATAATGAAGACCCGTGGGGTATGACTGTTGATTCGTTTAAGGATAAAATCGGAGAATTTACACTTATGACTGATGCTGAAGCAAACGAATTTATAGGCTATAAAGATGAAAAGCTTCCCAATGTAAGAATCATTGAGGATGGGGCTGTCCGTACAAAAATTCAGGCATTTTTCAAGTATAAACGCTCGGTTGCTGTTGTGGAATATACGCTTCCTAAGCTCGGAAAATACATAGACGTTAATATAACCGTATATTCAAACGAAGTAAACAATATGATAAAATATGTTATAGATACCCAAACAAGCGGGACGCCGTTAGGTCAGTCTGCATTCGGCAGAGAAAATATGTTTTCCGATGAAAGAGAAAGCGTATTTCATAAATGGTGCGGTATCGAAAACGGCGTATACGTCTTAAATGACGGTACATATGGCGGCAGCTTTACAAAAAATTCAATTAAGCTGTCCTTGCTGCGCACACCTATATATTCGGCTCACCCTTTGGGAGACAGGCAAATAGCTCCTCATAACAGATTTACGGATCATATGGATATGGGAGAACGCCGTTTTTCATTCAGAATTACAACGGGCGAGGATATAGAAAGAAAGGCGCAGATATTTAATGAAAAACCATGGCTATTGTCTTTCTTTCCGTCAGGAGATGGCATGAAGAAGAACACTGCTGTCAAAATCGATAATCCTGATGTGATTTTATCGTCTGTAAGAACCGAAAACGGGAAATATATTCTTACGGCTTATAATTCCTCGGATAAGGAAGCAAAAGCGGAAATCCGCTGTATTCAAAAAGACGAAAAAATTAAAACAGCTTTCGGAAAATATGAAATAAAAACAATTGAAATATAGTGTTTAAGGGGTTGAATCGACGGTTGGACACATTTTTTTACGGACCGCCTTTCAAAAATTCCAAAAAGCGCCGGTGGAACGCGTACAACAGAATTTCAAATAAGAGGAGAAAAATATGCGTAAGGTTTTAGATGTTAATAAAGCATGGAGACTCCATGTAGAAAACGAAGATGACAGACAAAAGAAAAAAATTACAAATAACGATATTTATATGACGGTAAAAATGGGCGGTGCGGCAGGCTATGCCGCCTCCCGCTTTGACGATTCCGAATGGAAAGAGGTTGACCTTCCGCATGACAGAAAGAACGAAACCGAGGTGTCGGAGGACAACATTGCCGAGCAGGGCGGAAAAAAGGACGAGTGCGTTTGGTACAGAAAAAAATTTGAAATGCCCGAAAGCTTAAAAGATAAGCATTTTACTCTTGTTTTTGAGGGAATCTCAATTTATGCCGATATCTATTTTAACGGCTCGCTCATCGGAAAATCGACAAGCCCATATGCCGAAACAGTTATAGATTTAACGCCCCGTATGCATTTCGGTTCAAAAAATAATGTACTTGCCGTTCGGGTAGACGGTCTTTCGTACGAGCTTTGGTGCTATGAGGGAGTGGGGATATACCGCAGCGTAAAGCTGTATGTTACGGATGCGCTTCATATCGGTTATAACGGAATTTTTATAAATCCTCAAAAAGTTTCGGAGGACGCTTGGGAAATTAATGCGGAAATAACGCTTGAAAACAGCGCTTATGCAGATGATAAATGTATGGTAACAACTGAAATTTACGATGACAGCGGTAAGCTTATCGTAAACGGAAATGAATTTGCTTCTATAGAAAGCGACAGTGAAAAAACCGTAAAAATGAAGCTTAATACAAAAAAACCGAAGCTGTGGGATCCTGACAGTCCTAATCTTTATAAGGCGGTTTGCAAAGTTTGTAAAAACGGCGTAATTATTGATGAAAGCAGTGTGAACTTTGGTTTCAGAACATTTAAATTTGACGGAAAAAAAGGTTTCTTTTTGAATGATAAGCATATTAAAATCAAAGGAGCCGCCTGCCACCCCGATCATGGTGGTTTGGGAAATGCCGTTCCCGAAGCTGTAAATTATTACAGAATTAAACTTTTGAAGGAAATGGGAGCGAACGCATATCGCTGCGGACATAATTGGCATAACAAGGAGGTTCTTGACGCCTGCGATAAATACGGTATACTTGTTATGGACGAAAACAGACGGTTTGAGACATATGAGGAAAATTTGAAAAACCTGCGCACGATGATAAAGAGAGACAGAAATCACCCAAGCGTTATAATGTGGTCGCTTTATAATGAAGAAACGCTGCAGGGCTCTGATGACGCACACAGAGTGTTTTGCAAGCTGAAAAGCGAGGTAAAAAAACTTGACCCGTCAAAAGCATTTACGGGAGCGATGCATCACGGTTGGTTTAATGAGGGCGGAGAAGCGTTTGATATGGACGTTGTCGGTTTTAACTATAATATGGATATGATGGAAAAATTTCATGAAAAATATCCTGATAAACCGATTTTCGGCGCTGAAAACAATTCGGCATTAAGCATGAGGGGAATCGTGCATACTGATATGGAAAGACACGAGCTTGCCGATTATGACGACTATGCCACCCCTTGGGGCAATTCCATTCAGGATTGCTGGGCATATGTTAAGGATAAGGATTATATTTCGGGTATATTCATATGGACGGGTTTTGATTATCATGGTGAGCCTACACCGTTTTCCTATCCGAGCGTAAAAACCTTTTTTGGCGCAATGGATATATGCGGATTTCCTAAAACAAGATATTACGTTGCAAAAGCATGCTTTACAGATGAACCTATGATGCATATTTTTCCGCATTGGAATCATAAAAAGGGTGAAATCGTAAAAACAATAACTGTTACAAATTGTGATGAAGTCGAGCTTATTTTAAACAAAAAATCTCTTGGAAAAAGACTGTCGGAGGTTACAAAGCAGTGTGTTTGGGAAATTCCGTTTGAAGAGGGCGAGCTGAAAGCAATCGGATATAGGAATGGAGATGCCGTAGCATTTGACAGCGTAAAAACAGCGGGTGTTCCCAAAAAAATAAAAATAGATGTAAGCAAAACCACCGTAACAAATGACGGGTATGACGCTGTTGCCGTGAACGTAAGCGTTACGGATAAAAACGGCGTACCTGTCGCAACAGCCGATAATTTGATGAAATTCAGCGTAACGGGAGGAAAAATTCTCGGTGTTGAAAACGGCGATGAAAACAGCCAAGA
>ERZ779725.1405-NODE-1405-length-13306-cov-2.223681_pt1 | contig 13306 bp, 8 predicted proteins | sample MGYA00511890_ERZ779725 | MGnify/ENA primary metagenome ERZ779725 (study PRJEB29588, sample SAMEA2148549) | human gut metagenome | biome: human gut; feature: human-associated habitat; material: faeces | place: Denmark | collected 2008/2010 ...
CCCCCCCGCCGAGAACAACGAGTTTGAGCATTTCGTCCTTGCTCATCTGATTGAGTAAAGCGTCCCATTCCGAAGCGTTATAATCGCTGCCGAGCTTTTTGACAAGCTCTTCGTCGTATTTATATTCCGCTTTCGGCGAATCGAGCTGAGATTTACTGAGTTTTTCGCCGTTTTCGCCTCTTATCAGCCTTAAATCGCTGTCTTTGCCTAATGTCGGAGCCGTCGTTTCGTCATCGTACGCTTTGGAAACGTAAGAAGAAAGCACGGAAGACAAGTTAACCCTCGCTTTCGAAACGGGGAAAGTCGAAACAAAATCTTTTCTCGACATATACGTGAGGGAAGTATTGTTTCCCTTATTATCTATACCGTAACCGCCGTATGCGTTCGCGCCGGTGAAAAGGTTGGAAACTTTATTTCCCGTAACGGGGTCTTCCTTGTACTTATAAGACATATCGAGGTTATAAGTAAAGCTTTCGACTATATCGTGAACGTTACGCGCGAGGCAAATCGTGTATTCGCCTTTTTCAAGCTCGTAGCCCGAGAATCTGTTATGGTTTTTGTCGTAACAATCGTACGAAGCCATAAGATACGGAGTAAAAGAAAGCGTCAAAAACTGCGTTTCGCCGGGCTTTAACTCTACCGTTTTTGCATAAGCCGCAAGGGCTATCGACGGCTTTTCGATACCGTTTTCCTTGTAGGGAGCCTTATAGTAAAGCTGAACGACGTCTTTACCGGCGACCGAGCCTACGTTAGTTACGCTTACGGTAACTTTTATTTCCTCGTCTTTATTAAACGAGCCGTTCTTAGCGGGCGTAATCGCCTCGCCCTCTCTCGCTTCAATCTTCCATTCGAAGTCGGTATAAGATAGCCCGTAACCGAAAGGATATTGAACTACGTCTTTATACCCGTTCTTTATGTTCCATTTTGCCTTTGCAAAATCACTGTTCCAAAAACCCTCTCCGTCCGCCGTTTCAAACCAGCGGTACCCCACGTAAATATCTTCGACGTAAACTCCTCCGCCGGACATACCCCATGCGGCGGCGTTTGCGTAAGACGCTTCCGTTTTATGGTTATATGCCCACGTTTCGTTAGTTCTGCCGGACGGGTTGATTTCACCTTTCAAAATTTTCGGAATCGCCCTCGTACCCGACTGTCCCGGCGCGCCCACCCAGTAAGCGTAATCAATCTTTTCGTCGTCGATAAAGCCCGCTTCGATAATATTTGTCGTGTTCAAAAGCACTATAACGTTGTCGAATTTTTCCTCTACGAGCTTAATCATATTCTCTTCTTCGGGAGAGAGTTGAAGATAAGTTCTCGAAGTATCTTTGATAAGGTCGTTAAAAGTGCCTTTGTTGTCGCGGTACATGTAGTTCGGCACGTCTATGCCTTCGCCCGACTGTCTGCCGATTACCACAATCGCGGTAGACGAATAATTCACGGCGTTTTCCATTATCGTTTTTCCGCCCTCGCCCGCTTCGTCGTAAAAGGAAACTTCCGGTTCGAACAACGTGAAAAACTTATCGTTTCCGCTAAGCGAAGTAAGCCCCGTGCGCTTGTTTCTGAACGCCTTGTATTTTTCGGCAAGTTCCTTGTTGTATTCAATACCCGCTTCTTCGAGCGATTTATAAAAAAGCACTTGTTTGTTTGCGGGTATTCTGCTCGCGCCCGAGCCGTAGCCCGAAATGGTCCAGCCCGCATCGGAACCCGCCCAACCGAAAACGTTAACCTTGTTAACTCCTTTCAAAGGGGCTTCGTTGCCCTTCTTTTTTAAAAGTATAGTTCCCTCGGCTTCTATCTCGCTACAAAGCTCGTCGCCCTTCGCAAGCACTTCGTCAAGCTGTTTGTTACCTTCGAACGAAACGCCCGTTCCGTGGAAAGCTTCCGTTATCATCTGGAAAAGCACTCCGCAAACGATATTGCCCGCCAAAACCACTATAAGTATAAGTCCTATCGCAGATAAGTTGATTATTCTTTTTGCAGCACTGTTCATTTTTTTAGTTTACTCCTTCAACGGATAAATAGCAGAGATATCCCCCGCACGGCTTGCTATCATCGCCTATGCCGTCCCAATCCCCGGAACGAACGTATTTTAAAATAATCGTTCTGTTCTCGGGAATAGCGACATTGCTTGCAAGCTCGTAGCAAAAATACGTGTTACAACCTTCTTTTCCCGGTTTCAAGACAACGGAATCGGCTATTTCGATTTTGTTTTCGTCCGAAACGGAACCGATGTACAAACGAAGCGTTTTGTTGAGTTGATATTCATAATTCTTAGAGACATCGCTACTCTTGTTTGTGTTGCGCATGTTGACGTATATTTTTATCGACGAAATGTCCGCATTCTCGGGAAGAGTAAACTTATAAACGACTTCTGTCGTGCTTTTCAAATCATATGTCGTCGTAAAGTCTTTTATCGTCCCTTGATTTTTAACATAGCTCGACTCGTCGAAAGGATTTTTGCCCGGCAACAAAATACTTCTCGTTCTGTCGCCAGATAACTTTTTCCCTTCCGCGGCTTGGCTCGACATGTATTGTTTGCCGCAAACTTCGCATTTGTGCCAAGCGTTATCCACTGTCTTTTCGTGGTGCGCGATATCGACTTCGGGCGTTACCGCCGCCCCGCCGATTTCCTCAAAATATTTGCCCGTTTCGGGATAATAGTAATAATCTTTCGTCGTGCCGGAAGTCACGCAATCACGCGTGGCTTTTATAAAATCGTATTCCTTGGCGTTCTTGTATTCAGCCGCGCTTACGCCGTATACATACGCTTCCGCCGCAATGTTTTTAGCCTTTTCGTCGGTAGAAAGCGCGTAGTTAAAATGCGCTAATCCGTACTCGAAAGAGCTTATTTCGGTACCACCGGTGTAAACTTTGAACGTAATGTTTTTACCGTAAAGTTCGGCAAAAATCTTGTCGTAGATAACGGAATATCCGTTCACTTCGTTTTTGCCGACCGTAAGACTCACGGAGGTTACGGCTACGTTTTCGTCGTTTGCTTTAACCGTTATTTCGCCTACTTCGCCTTTTACCGCAAAAGTAAACTTTATAGAGACTTTAGAAGTAAATTCCGCCCCGCGCGAGATATAAAAGACCTTTGAATCTTTCGTATTGAGTTCCGCAAGCGTTTTATAGTTTTCGGGTTTTTCTATAGCGGTTTTTACCGAACGCAAAGCCTTTTCTTCTTCCGTCAAACCGCTTGTGGCGTATTGTGCGACAGGGGTTTCGCCCGCAACAAAGTCTTGCGCTTCGTCGCCGAGATAGAGCATGTCTACGGCAAGCTTTCTTAAAGCAGAATATTTTTCGGCGGAAAGTTTAAGCTCGTAAACATTTTTGTCGAGCAAATCGCGAACGTAATCGGCTATCGAATAATCGTAACTATTCGTCAACGCGCTCTTACCGTCCCCTTCGAGCGTGAGCTTAGCCGTGACTTTTTCGGCGTAATTTTCGGGCGAAATTTTATCGAAAGCAAAGCTTGCGGTTGTTCCGTCAGCCGAAACGACGCCCGTTTCTTCCGTCGTACCTTCGCCGAAGCCGTAAGTATAAGTCATCTTCGCGCTCGTGTAGCCCTCGGGCAATTCTACCGTGTACTTTAAAACGGTTGAATCGGTGAGAGAAACGGAAACGTTTTTAAAGTAGTTTGTCGCCGCGTTCGCCTTTTGGGGCGCGGATACGGCAAAGCAAAGCGCAAAGCTCAAAATCGCAACCGCTAAAAGCGAAAATATCGAATATTTTTTCAGATTTTTCATAATCATTCTCCTTTTCCGTAATTAAACCAAGAATTATAATCTTCTTCCGTCGTTTTTTCTTCTACGGAAAAACTTGTTACAATAACGTCTTTACATTCAATGGCGATAATCGTCGTTATACATTCTTCAAATTGTTTTTTCATTTTTGATACCTCTTTATTCAAAAGTAACGCCTAAGGCGTCGTACTGTCCGTAAGCGTCGCCGTCGTACGAATGTTTATAACCGCCGCCCGAAATTATCTCTATCGTTACGGTGTTTTCGCCCGCTTTGAATTCCGCTCCGCCAAGAAGAACCGTTCTCCAATAAACCCACGTTTCACGCGTGCCGTGGTCGAACTCCACGCCTTTAAGAATAACGTCGTCGCCGATTTTTACTTCCACGCCGTTCACATAGAGTTTAAGGACTTTATTGACTTGCATGTCGTTTGCTTTTGACGGTGCGCTTTGCGTACCCACTCCGACTTCCGTCGCGTTGGAAGAAGCCGTCATCGAAATTTTGCCTTTGCCCGCGCTTTCCGCCGTAAACGTAAACTGTATTTTGTCTTTCGGGAAAGCGTCGCAAACAAAGTCGCCGCCGGAAGCTTTTTCGCACAAGTCCCAACCCGCCGAATTTCCGTCTTTCTTCTTAGCCATTTTCGAAGTTTCCGTGCCTTTTATGAGAGTCGCATTTTCGGCTTCCATATAAACGGCTTTATTTTTAGCGTTTACGGTTATCGGAAGAAGTACGCTTTCGCCCGTATAAGTTACGGTAATATTCTTATCCGTCGTTTTCAGTTCTCCTTTCGGCGAATAATCGTAATCGACAATCTCTTTTTTCGAATTCCCTCTCACCATATACACGATAAGTCCGTTTTTATCGAATTTTTCTCCCTCGATATAAGTGGTCTTCGCCGGTTGTCTGCCGATTTCAAGCGTAAAACTTACGTCTCCTACCGTTATGTCCACGTCACCGTAAGAGTTTTCGTCAAAATAACACCTTACCTTTTTGTCGGTTTCGGATATGACGCTCGGCTTAAACGTAAGGTCGGCAAGCGAAAAATCCACGCCCGACTTCCAGACAACGCCGTCTTCCCACTTAACGGTTACTTCCATTCCTTCGGGATTAAATCTTTCGCCCGCCATGTATTCCGTAACGTTCGGAGCCTTTGTTATTTCAAGCGAAGTCACGTAATGGTCGTCGGGGTCGAGATTAGCTGAACCCGAATTGCCGCCGCCGCTACTGTCGGACGAGGGCGTTTTTGCGCATGCCGATATCATAAACACCGACACAAGCGCAAGAGCCAACGATAAAAATCTCGTAAATAATTTTTTCGTTTTCATTTCTACCTCCTATAACGCGCATTAGTCGCGCGCTTTTCGGTTTTAATTAAACCATAAAAAAATCACCCCGTCAATAGGGGTGACAAATTCTTTGACCCACACGACATATTCTGTCGCGTCGGTTTTATTTTTTCTGTTCGCTTCCCGGCACGGGAAAGAGTAAGTCGAGCGTAAACATATCCTTATCGGTCGATATGCGGAATATTCCGCCGTACTTTTCCACCGTGGCTTTTATCGATTGCAAACCAAAGCCGTGATAACCTTTCTCTTCCGTTTTTAAGGTCTTTACGGTTTCCCCGTCCGTTAAAATTACGCCGTCGAAGAAGTTACGAACGGAAACGAGCAGCAAATTTCCGCTTAAAGACGAAGTTATGGATATAACGCGTTTTTCCTCCGGGATTTTAAGCGACGCTTCCACCGCGTTGTCGAGCGCGTTGCCAAACAGCGAGTAAATATCCACGTCCGACATGAACTTCAGTTTTTCACCGTCGACTACGCTCGTGAAGTTTATGCCTTTATCCTTACACAAAAGCGATTTTTCGGTAAGAATGACGTCCAAGGTTTTATTGCCCGTTTTTACCATCGAATCGTAAATGGAAATGCAGTTCTCTATCTCCGCTATTGCCTGTTCGCCGATTATCCTTGTTTTACCGATTGTTCGTATCTGGTGCTTCAAGTCGTGGCACTTGCGGTTTATTATGTCTATGTTGGTTTCGGTCGAAGCAAGTTGCTTTTGTTCCTGCCTGTAAACTCTGTAAATATCGACTAATTCCGTTTTTAACGCTTTCTGCTCTATAAGCGAAAACAAAACCCATAGCGTAAGCACGGACAAAGCTACTCCCGTCACGGAAGTACATACGATTATCGTTTTTGACCACACATCCTCGCTCGCGCGGCTTATGAACGCGTTGGCGATAACGTTTGTCGCAAGAAAAACTCCCGCTACGGCAAGAAGCTGCGGAGACCGCAACTGAATGTTGTTCCAGTCCTTGCACGTTAAAAACGCCCCGACCGCAACGCACCAAAGCGTGGCAACGTAGGTCATAATGTATATCGGGGCATAAGTTAAAAAGGCGTAATCGGTTAGTTCCGACCCGTAAGCGTTTACGGGTCCCGTCAAAAGCCCGAAAGTTACCAGAATTATATTGAACAGTTGGTATACGCAATGTTGCGTGCAGTACGCGCCGATACCCGCGAATATCACGTTTTCCGGCTTTGTGTCGAACAAAAAGAAAAGACAGACTACGGACAGAATGAAAACAAGAAAAAATATTACCGACACGCTTGTCGCATTATACCAAAATACCGGCATAAAATACACCGCGACAAAAGACAGTATGAGCAAAATCGCAAGCCTGAGCGCAAAAAACCTTCTGCGGTTAAAGCGAAAAGAGAACACGGCTTCCGCAACAAACAGTTCCGCCAAGAACACAACCTTATATATGCCAAGCGGCAAAAACAACGCCATAATCCCCTCCTTAATTCGACATATACTTCATCATCGCGTTCATGACTTCCTTGCGTTTCGGCCGCGAAATTTGCAACTTTTCCGTACCGACGGTAAGAACGTAGCCTTCGACGGATACTATAAACGCAGGATTGACGAGGTAGCATTGATTGCACTTTATAAACGAAGCGCGTATGAGGTCGCTTTCGACCTTTTTCATCGAGCCGTAAGCCGTTATATCACCGTTTGTCGTGTGGTAAATTATCTTATGCCCCGACACTTCGACGTAACGTATTTCGTTGAATTTTATGCGATAAAACGAATTGTCTACTTTTAGCCTGAGTTCGTCGTCATCGTTTGTCCGCGCCTTTATGCGGTCGGTTAAGCGTTTTATTTTCAGTCTGAAAACATTGTACGTAACGGGCTTGACGAGAAAGTCGAACGTGTCCACCTCGTAACCTTTAAGCGCGTACTGCGCAAGGTTTGTGATAAAAAGTATAATTATTTTTTTATCCCGCGCACGCAAAGCCTTCGCCGCTTTCATGCCGTTTTCGCCGTCTAAGTCAATATCGAAAAACACTGCGTCGAAAGAAAAATCGTACTTTGAAAAAAAATCGCTCGCATTCCTGAAATATTCGATTTCGAACTTAACGCCTTCGTTCTCGGTTTCGAATAATTCAAAGAATGCTTTTTCTTGTTCGAATATTTCCCTTTCGTCTTCGACTATCCCTATTTTTATCATATTAAAGACATCCCCCTTCCAAGGCTTTTTGTTTGCCGAGGGCAAAACATTTTTCAGCTTACCCCTTAATGTGGTTTTATATGCGAAGCGGCAAAAGCCGCTTCGCATATAAAAACACATTAAGGGGGACAAGCCGCCATTATGTTTTGCGTTACTATAATCGAGGACGAAAAAAACTATTCCGACCGTTTGAGAGAATATATCGACAGATATGCGGGCGCGACGGGAGAAAAGTTCGAGGTAAGGCTTTATTCCGACCCGTTCACGTTTCTCGATAATTACAAAAAGACGGATATAATCTTTATGGATATCATGATGCCCGGTATGGACGGAATGGAAACGAGCAAGCGCTTGAGAAGAATGGACGCAGACGTCGTTCTCATATTCGTAACGAACATGTCCAAGTACGCGATAAAAGGTTACGAGGTGGACGCGTTCGATTTCGTGGTCAAGCCCGTGTATTACGAGGACTTGAAAATCCGCCTCGACAGAGCTATTGCCAAGCTGAAAAACAAGCCCGAGCAGAAACTTCTCGTTTCGACGGGGAGTTCCACGCTTGTTTTAAGAGCCGAGGACGTGAGATATATCGAAATTTTTTCGCACAAATTAACTTACCACACGACGGGCGGGGACGTAACGGCGTACGGTTCGCTTAAAAAGCTTACGGCGGAGCTACCCGAGGGGCAGTTTTTAAAAGTCAACAAAAGTTTTATCGTCAACCTGAAATACGTAACGATGATAGAGGACTTCGATATTTATCTCGGCAAAGACGCGATACCGATAGCGCAAAAAAAGAAGCGCGAAATCGAAGCCGCGCTTACAAAATTCTTTACCGAGGGCAAAAGATAATGGCGGAAACTAACCTTTCTTACTATAAGCTTTTATTCATTGCCGAGCTTTTGGTTGCGGAATTTATATTTTTTAATAGCTTGAAAAGGCGCAAAGGCTTTTGCTGGAAGTACCCGCTTGCGATTTTGTTTAACGTTGCTTTCGTGTTCTTTTTCCCTATTTTGAGTTACAACGCCGTTTACTGCTCGATTATGTTTTTGATAATCTTTGCCGTGAGCGTCGCTTCGATGGCGTTCTGCTTCGACGAAAAATTCGAAAACTTATTGTTTTGCGGCATAGCGGGGTATTCGACTCAGCATGTGACGTACGAGCTGTATAACCTTATTCTCGTCGTATTCGATTATAATTATAACGGCGGCAACATTTATTCCGAGGGCAACGACTTTTTTTCCATATTCTTCCCGAATCCGTTTATAATAATGCTGTATCTCGGGCTGTATTTTTCGGCGTACTCCTGCGCGTATTTTCTGTTCGGTTCGCGAATAAAAAGAAACGAAGAATTGAAAGTCAACAACGTTTCGCTCCTTGCAATCGTCACGATTGTCATCGTTGTGGACGTCGTTATGAACGCGGTCATCGTGTACAACTTTTCGTCGCTCGAAAATAAGCCGCTCGAAAAGATGCTCAGAATAATACTCGGCGTGTACAATATTTTATGCTGTTTTTTGGCGACGTATATGCAGTTTGAAATTTCTTTCAGGAAACGGCTTGAAGACGAGCTTGAAATCGTCAAACGGCTACGGCACAAGGAGCAGCAACAGTATAAAATTTCTAAAGAAAATATCGAACTGATCGATATGAAGTGCCACGACTTAAAACACCAGCTTGCCGCGCTTTCCGCGGGAGCGGCTTTACCGAAAGATTACGTGGAAGAGATAAACCAGACGCTTTCCATTTACGATTCGTCGATTGACAGCGGAAACGGAGCTTTGAACGTCGTTTTAATGGAAAAAAGCCTGAAGTGCGCAAGCGAGCATATAAGGCTAACTTGCGTTGCGGACGGCTCCAGACTCGATTTTATGGCGGAAGGCTACATTTATTCGTTGTTCGGCAACCTTATGGACAACGCGATAGAAGCGTGCATGCAGGTGGACGAAAGCAAGCGAACGATAAATATCCGCGTGGGCGCGGAAGGCGACGTTTTGAAAATTTCCGTGTACAATTATTTTAAAGGAAACCTCGTTTTTGACGGTTCGCTCCCGTCTACCACAAAGGAAAACAAGCATTATCACGGCTTCGGCTTAAAATCCATTCGTTACGCGGTCGAAAAATACGGCGGAAAAATGGAAATTTGCCCGAGCGGCAATATCTTTGAAATAAAAATCGAAATTCCGTTGCCGAAAACGGACGAAAAAATCGTTTGAATTGAGAACGCTCGTTTCGCAATTTAGGTAAAAAACAGATTTTGCGAAATGAGATTGAAAACAAAAACTCGGCTTGCTTTATTTTGCAGGTCGATTTTTTTTGCCGAAAATCTCTTAAAGCGACTTTAATGGCGAAAAACAAGACGTTTACGTCATAGCGTATTGACGGAAAATATTTCTTATATTAAAATTCCTCCGATGCTAAAAGCGGCTTTAGGCACGCAAAGGAGTACAAAAATGAAAGTAAATGGCAAAAAGAGCTTCGAAAAGTGCGTTACGGAAGTAATGGACTTTTCAAAAGAATCCGTTATCACAACGAGCAACGGAGGACTTGACCCCATCGAGGGCGAGGAACAACAGTTCCCCTGGGAAGTAGGCATTAACAAGTAAGGAGAGGTGGTATTATGAAATTGAGAAATTTATTATTAACAGTTCTTTTAGCGGCGTTCGTTACAACGGGCGTTGTCGGCGGCGCAGTCGCCGTAAAGAAAGCTAACGCGGAAACGGTGGCAAAATTCACCGACGTACAGCTTAACATAAGCGAAAGCTTGACTATGAAGTACATAGCGACTTTGCCCGAAAACGCGGAAAACGTAAAAGCAGTATTCACGCTTGGAGCGGGTGACAAAGTGGTGGGCGAAAGCACCGTTACGCCGACTGTTGCGGACGACGGAAGGTACGTTTTTTCATTCAAAGGCATAACGCCGCAACACATGGACAAGGCCGTTAGCGCGGTTGTAACTTACACGCTCGGCGGCGAAGAGAAAACTTTCGATTCCACGGGCGTAGAATACGACAGCGTAAAAGCGTACCTTACGGCTTTGCTTACGAAAACCGCGGAAGAGCTTAAAGTAAACGCAAAGGTTGACGAAGCAATCAAAAAGCTTGCCGTAGATATGCTTAATTACGGCGCGGTTGCTCAAACTTATAAGGGCGTAACCGAAAACCTCGTAAACGCTGCGCTCACCGACGAACAAAAGGCTTTGGCTACGAGCTTTGAAAGCGTAAAAAATAGCGTTAAAAGCGTTTTAAAACGTTCGGACGAAACAACAACGGTTGATTGGAAGTCCGCGACCCTCGTTTTCGACAACACGCTCGAACTTAAAGTAAAATTCGCCGTCGCGGACGGTTACGAGAACTTAAAGGTATACGCTAACGAAAATCAAGCAAGGCTTGTAAAAGACGAAACCGGAACTTATTCCGCGTATATCGCCGTTGCCGCTACCGAATACGATAAAGAAGTCGTGTTTGCGGTTAAAAACGGCGAAGAAAATGTCGGCTCCTCGCTCACTTACAGCGTTGCAAGCTATATTAACAAATATCTTTCCGCTACGGAAGAAACGGCTATGTCCGCTCTCGCGAAACAAGCTTACGTTTACGGCAAGTCGGTTGAAAGTTACGCGGAAGCCTTGACTTACGTTAAGTTGACACTTAGCGGCGCGACTTTTGCGGATAACACTACCGAAACTTATCTTAAACCGGGCGCGGAACTCCCCACGATTACGGGCAACTATGACGGCTGGTACAACGTTAACAAGCCTACGGAATTTTATATGACTACCGCAGCTTTGGAGGGCGCAAAATCCAACGCGAAAGAATTTGCAATGCCCGCGGAAGATACCACTATTTCGCCGTTGAGCTTTACTTCGGTGAAAAGCTGCCCGAGAACGGGTGGAACAGATTATTACGTTACCGCAAACGATGAAACCTATACGGAAGAGCTTTACGGCAAATTATCTCAAACGAGAACACTGTATAAAATTAACGATACCACGGTAAAAGCTGTAAGTGGTTTTGGTTATGTTTTAACGAGTACAAACGGTGCATGGGCTTCTCACGAGGGAAGCACGAGCGGTCCTAAGTACTACGATAAAGACAGAATTTTCACGAGAACTTTCACTAACTACGGGCAGACTACGATGAAATTTTCTTATCGCCATGAGTACTATAACAATAGGTTCTTTGAGTCCGAAACGATAGAGCTTGCGCCGGGCGAAACTTACGTTTACGTTTATTACGTGCCTATGGCTTGGCTGTCGACAAGGGTTGCGAACAGCACGACTACGTTCGAGCTTTACTTCGGCGAAAACGCGATAGATTACGAGGGATTGCTCGTTTACAGCGCGCAAGCCGCGGTATTGTCTACCGCTAACTAAGCTTTTAAAGGCGAAAGTTTTAAGAGGAAACAGCATATGAAATTCAAGTGGAAACTTAAACATATAATTTTCAGCGTCGTATCGGTGGTTGTTATCGCGGTTCTTATAGTCGGCGATATCCAATGCGCCCTGCATGAAAGGGAAATAACGACTCACCTTTGCGGCACGGGCGAAACGATAGACGTAACTAAGGCGCGCGAGTCGCTTGAAAACGGCGACGAAGTGGTTCAACGCATAGGCGAAGAGGGAATGGTTCTGTTGAAAAATAACGGAACTCTCCCGCTTGCCGTAAAAGAAAACGAAAAGTACAAAGTTAACCTTTTCGGCACGGGTTCGACAAACGCCGCATATTCGCGCACGCAAAAGATAGGCGACGGCGGGTTCGTTTACACGGGCAGAGGAAGCGGAAGCGCGACCATACGCTCGGAGGACATGACGGACGCGAACGGAAACGTTATAAAAGCAAACAAAGTCACCTTGCAAAAGGGGCTTGAAGAAGCGGGCTTCGAAATAAACGAAACGCTTTTAAAGGCTTACGAAAAGGGTCCGCTCGGCAATAATTTTTATTCTTCGAGCGGAAAAGAAGTGCTTGATAATGCAAAAGCCTTTTCCGACACCGCGATAGTAACCATTTCCCGCTATACTGGCGAAAACCAGGGGGCGGCGGAATTAACCCCCGAAACTAACGGCAGAAACTTTTTACAAATTACCGCAAACGAAGAGATAATGTTAAACTACGTTTGCGAAAACTTTGATAAAGTCGTAGTTTTGATTAACTGCGGCAACACCATGGAAACGGGATTTTTAGAGAACGAAAAAATCGATTCCGCGCTTCTCATAAGCTACCCGGGGCAATCGGGAACTAAGGCTATAGGCAAAATTCTTGCGGGCAAGGTCAACCCGAGCGGCAGGCTTGCGGACACTTCGCCTTACGACAGTAAGGACAACCCCACTTGGGCTAACGTTATTCAAACAGTGGATTCAAGCAACGAAAACGGGCAGATTGCTTACGCGGAAGACATCTATTTCGGCTATAAGTGGTACGAAACCGCAGACGCGGAAGGGTTTTTCAAGGACGTGAACAATTCTTACGGCAAAGGCTATGACGGCGTAGTTCAGTATCCGTTCGGGTACGGGCTTAGCTACACGAGCTTTTTGTGGAAAGTGGAAAACGTTGTCTGGCGCATAGGCGAGGAAGAAATCGCCATTCCGACAAACGGAGTAATTGAAGATCATCACACTAAAATAGAGATAAGCGTTAAGGTTACGAACACGGGCACCGCAGCGGGTAAAGAAGTCGTTCAACTTTACTTCACGCCGCCCTACTACAAAGGCGAAATCGAAAAATCGCATGTCAACTTGCTTGCTTTTGCCAAGACGAAAAAACTCGAACCTAACGAATCCGATACGGTTAAGCTTTCTTTCTCCGTTTACGATTTGGCTTCTTACGATTGCTACGACAAAAACAACAACGGCATTTCCGCTTACGAGGTAGACCCCGGAGAATATCATATTAAGCTCATGAAAAACGCGCACGAAAAGGCGGACATGAGAGGCGCGGACATAATGTATAAAGTCGAAGATAACGGTTCTACGGGCGCAAGAAAGGGTTTTGTTTTCAGATTCGACCCCGACACCAAAAAGTACGTCAAAAATCGTTACACGGGCGAAAACGCGGAAGC
>ERZ779725.1410-NODE-1410-length-13279-cov-6.932623_pt1 | contig 13279 bp, 13 predicted proteins | sample MGYA00511890_ERZ779725 | MGnify/ENA primary metagenome ERZ779725 (study PRJEB29588, sample SAMEA2148549) | human gut metagenome | biome: human gut; feature: human-associated habitat; material: faeces | place: Denmark | collected 2008/2010 ...
GCTAATGTGCGCACTTCTGTATATTTTCAGACTTGATTACTGGCTATCATTTTGCTAATAATCCGTCAATATAGGAGGCTTCTATGTCCGAACAAACATTGACAACTGAACAAAAAAGAGCCCAGCGTATTGCTCAACTTCGGGCAAGACTCCAAAAAGAGGAAGCCAAACAAGCGGAAGTTCATCGCAAAAAACGGGACGGCCAACTTTTTTCTTGGGGTATCATGGTCGAGGAGATTTTCAAAAGCGCTGATGAAGCAGGCAGACAACGCCTCATAGATTCCGCAAAAAGACATCTCAAAGAGAAGAATCTACAGAGGGCTCTAGAGGGATTTACTCGTCTGAGCGGCGGGGGTGTGTCTTGAATTTCTTTGAGGGATAACTTAGTTTGCTCATGGGGCAGCCCTCCGAAAGGAGGTGGTGCCTATGGTGCAGTTCCTGCTGGACGTCGCTAGCCAAGTGCTAGCAACCGTCCTTGCGGCTCTCATTCTCCGCCACTTCTTCCGTGGTTAGAAAATGAGTGCCCCTAGGGAACTCGCCATTCCCTAGGGGCAAAAACTTGAGCTTTGCCACAAAGCTGACAAACTCGGGGGACTGCCCCGGTCGGGCGGTGTTACCAGCACTGCCCGGCTTTTTTAAGATAGCCACTATCCCCTTGGAAAGCAACAGATTGGTAAAGGCAAGCCCCGCATCAGATGTAACCTGATGCGGGGCTATAATACAGAACTCAGAGAAGTTATCAATGCATTGCGGTATGTTGTACGGTCTGAGTGCAGCTGGAGAATGTTGCCAAAAGAATTCGGGCCATGGCAAATCATCTACTGGTGGTTTAGACGACTCATGCGGAGTTTTCTCTTCTCAACCATCTTGAATATCTGCATTATACTTGCCATGTTTCGATGTGGGAAGAAGTAACTCCCCTCCCTTGGCATATTGACAGCCAGAGCGTCAAGGCTCCTCAGGCAAAGGAACGCGGCATAGATGGTAACAAGAAAGTCAAACTTTGTGAGTCCCCCAGCAAAGCTGGGGGTTTACCTATTTTAATTATCGATAGAAAACGACATGTTGCCGTTGATTCAGATGGTCGACTCCTGCTTGTCAATCTGACGCCGGCCAACATTGCAGACAGCGTCGGAGCGCAGGCAGTGCTTGAAGGGATGAAAAAACTGGGCTCATAGGCGCCTTCAGTTAATGAACAAGGAAAAATTCCTTGATTTCATTGTTGAAATTGTAAAGAGATATCCCCTTCAGAAGGGATTTGCGCCGCTTTCAAACCGTTGGGTGGTGGAGCGAACTTTTGGCTGGATGATGCGTTGGAGACGTCTCGTCCGAGATTATGAAGAACGACTGGATGTCTCAGAAGCCATGATTCAAATTGCCATGGCCAGTCAGCTTCTACGACGAATCGTTTCCATAATGCTAAACGCGCTCTAAATCCAACGAGGAGGGAAATAGATGAGAAAAATACTATATGGTGCTTTGGCACTACTGATAACCGCTCTGACAGACTGCAACGGCTACCCTCAATCAGCAGTCACAGACAATCGACCAGTTATTAAAATCGGAAGTGACAATTATCCTCCGTATAATTACCTGGATGAAAACGGTGTTCCGACCGGAATAGATGTCGAACTGGCGACAGAAGCTTTTGACAGAATAGGCTATAACATAGAAGTTATTACCATTGACTGGGAAAAGAAAAAGGAACTGGTGGAGAATGGAGAAATCGATTGTATTATAGGCTGCTTTTCCATGGAAGGACGTTTAGAAGATTACCAGTGGACCGGTCCGTATATGGTCAGCAACCAGGTGATAGCGGTCAATGAACACAGTGATATCTATCAGCTAAGTGATCTGGAAGGAAAGAATCTCGCTGTTCAGAGCACGACCAAACCCGAGGAGTTTTTTTTGAACCGTGAGGATGAGCAGGGGCCGAGACTTGAGAATCTTATCATCCTGGGCCACAGAGAGCAGATCTACACATTTCTTGGGAAGGGATATGTGGATGCGATAGCTGCGCATGAAGCTTCCATTCTTCAGTATATAAATGATTATGATGTCAAATTTCGTATTTTGGAGGAGCCAATCATGACGGTTGGAATTGGTGCTGCATTTGCAAAGAATGACACCAGAGGATTGAGTGATCAATTAAAGCAGACCCTAGATAAAATGAGAGAAGATGGAACCGTCGAAAGAATCATCGGAAAATATATGGACAATCCAGAGGAATATCTGGAGGTAGATTAGCTTGAAGCATGACAAAACAGCAAAAACGGAGAAAAAGTTCTGGATTGCCGCTGCGGTAATGGGTGTGGTTGTATTTGGATTAGCATTTCTGTATTTTTTTCAGATGAATAAAGCCCAAGTGGAAACGCTCCTGCTAAATACAATAAATTATGTGAGGGAACAGTGTTCCATATATACACGTTATAATAACGCATCGGAATCCAAAAGCTTACGGCGTGCGATTGAGAGCAATCGGCTGGTCAGTATAAATATAGCAAACAAGCTTAAAAGCGGGGGAAAGCTGGATAGTGATCTTCTGAAGAAAAGCATAGAGCAGCTGTGGCTGGACGGCATCATACTTGTGGATGCAGAAGGAAATCTGGTTTGTCAATACAGTAAGGACAGCAGCTTATTTGCGAAGATGAAGCCATATATCGATAAAAAAACAGTACTGGATTCCGCGAATCGTGATGAAAGAGTTTATGCACAGCGAATCAGCCGTAATGATGGCTCCTATATTGACATGGCAGCCAGTTCCATGAAGGATGTGCCCGGAGTCGTGGTGACCTACGATTATACACCTGCCATATTTGCAAATGATTATAACCTTACGATACAAAGTTTATTAAACGGATATCAGAAATTATCGAATGGAATTATCATAGTGGCGGATAAAGGTGTGATCGTTGCATCCAATGATACAAACCTGATTGGGCAGAGTACGGTCGATCAGCAGGTCCTCCAGCTGTTAAATAACCACGCTGACAGCAAACATATACTGCATATGAATATCGGAGGGGTTTACTACTATGGATTGATACTGAAACAGAGGAAGTATTACATCTATATGTATGTTCCGGATACGATCACGTTTTGGACACTGTCTCAGAATGTGATTACGGTTCTTTTTAGTTATCTGGTTATCGTTGTACTGCTCTGGGCAATACTCAGAAGGTCAAGAGTCATCAGCATCGAAAAAGAACTGGAAATTAAACGGAAATATGAAAAAAATCTTATGGAGGAAGCAAAGAAGGCAGAGGCAGCTAACCGTGCGAAAACAGAATTCCTGCAGAGGATGAGCCATGATATCCGTACTCCGATTAATGGAATCTGCGGAATGGTGGATGTCGGAGAGCATTACAGCGATGACCTTCTAAAGCAGGCGGAATGCCGGAAGAAGATCCGGGAGGCATCCGGAGTCCTGCTTGAGATTATCAATGAAGTCCTCGAGATGAGTAAGCTGGAATTTGGGGAGATATCTCTGGAGGAGAAGCCATTTAACCTTTATACAGTGATCGTTGAAGTGACCGATCTGATCACCAATCTGGCGGAAGAAACGAAAATCCTGTTTGAAAAGAACATAGATGGACTTGTGCATACGCATTTAATCGGCAGCCCAATCCACCTGAAACGTATTCTGATAAATATTCTGACCAACGCAGTAAAATACAACAAGGAATATGGTCATATCTATTTGAGTTGCAGAGAACTCCCAGCGGATGAGCCCGGAAAGATAAAGATCGAATTTTTGTGCCGAGATACAGGAATTGGTATGAGTGAAGAATTCCAGAGACATCTGTTCGAGCCATTTGCGCAGGAGAAACAGGGATGCACTTCTAAATTTGGCGGTACCGGTCTGGGCATGTCGATTGCGAAAAGCCTTACAGAAAAGATGGGCGGAACGCTCACATTTGAAAGTAAGCAGGGAATCGGAACGACGATGATCGCTACGCTCTTGTTTAAAATCGATGAATATGAGGATAAATGGGAAGTAAATAAAGATGTACCGAAAGACTCTATCAAGGGATTTCATATTCTGCTTGTTGAGGATAATGAGCTGAATATGGAGATCGCCGAATTTATGATTCAGAATGAAGGGGCATCTGTGACAAAAGCATGGAATGGACAAGAAGCACTTGAACGATTTGAACAAAGCCGTACGGGTGAATATGATGCGATTCTGATGGATGTGATGATGCCGGTTCTGAACGGTTATGAAGCAACTGAAAAGATTCGGGCTTTGAACCGTGAGGATGCAAAGAAAATTCCAATCATAGCGATGACGGCGAATGCGTTTACAGAGGATCGGAGACGCTCTAAAGAGGCAGGAATGGATGGGCACATTATTAAGCCGATCAATATAGAACTGCTGGTGAAGGTGGTGGCTGAATTGGTTCAATGACCTGTCTTTACAGTGGGTTCATAAGAAAAAGTAATGACCAACCTTAGAGCGCGTTTGGAAACTGCATTACGCGCCCTTGGAAGCGAAAGAGTCGATCAAGGGTTTCTGTTTTAGCAAGATCCACAAAAAACCAATCCGGCTGCCGAAGAATCCGGTAGCGTATTTTCTCGGATTACAAAAATAATGTGTTTGTTCCAAGTGCGGGACGGAAATAGTCTGCCCCTGACGGGTCGCTGCGCGTCATGCGCCTGGTATCACGCGGTCAAAGCGGTAGGTCGGGTTGGGGCGACCGGGGCGTAAACAGTTGCTGCCCATGGCTGCATACGCGCAGTCTCTCCGATGGCAGCGCGCAAGGTTGTTTCCACAAGCTGCTGCAAGCGTGCGGGGTCTGTTTCCACACGGGCGTTCAGGATAAGTTCCGCCGGATCGTTCTGGGCAGTTTGGCCCGCGCTGCCGCGCAATTCACCCCCTGCCCCGGAACCGGTCAGATTGCCCATAAGAAAACCGGCAGACGTTTTCAGGGAAAATTTGACATGGCCTATGGCGAGGTTCTGCTGCGTAAAAACAGACTCCAGAGCCGTCAGGATTGTTTTGCCGAGTTCATCCCACGGCACAGTATGCCCCGCAAGACGATAGGTGGCGTTCAGCCAGCCGAGAACCGCCTCGCCTTCGGCTCAACGGGGAACATGAGGACTGGCCTCTGGACAAGGAAGGGGGGAAGCCCTAGAGTAAAAGGGAACCCCGGCCCCTGCGGGAACAGGAACCGGGGCTGGCGCGACGCGTTACAGCGCCCCGCACGGTTGCCTTTGAAGATGTGTTCTTTTTCGACCCCAGCTCACTGGCGGTGGGCTGGGGTCAGCCGTTACATGGCGTCAGACGCCAGCAACAGTACCACAGCCAAAGCGACAAGCAGAGCGAACAAGAAACGCTTCATGGCTTGCCTTCCTTTCTGGGCTTGCGTCGCGCCGAGCGCAGGCTTAGAACGAAAAAAAGGCAACCGTGCAAACTGCAAATACGCCATGTCAATGTTCCCGGCAACCGGAATTGCAGGAACAGTCTTTCCAGAAAGATAATAGAGATAACTCATTGAACACATATGAAATTCGATACAGTGGCGGTTCCCGTTTCATTTATAGAGGAACCCTGTCAGCCACGAAGCGGAAGGCCACGGAGAAAGCGCCCTCTGGGGAGTCCATCAAAGTTTTCTACAACAGAGTTCTGATAGCGTGCCGCCGTCGCTTCGTGAACCCTGAAACCGGGAAAGAGGGCTGGTATCGTTGGGAGATTTTATAAATTTATCAATGCGTTTCTTTATAGTTTGATGTGGTTGGAGTGCTTTAGCATCAGACTGTGAGATAAAAAAACGCATTTCCCCATGTGGAAAACGTTTTCCACATGGGGAAGGGTCGGAACTTTCTGTCCGGCCCTTTTTTTAATCTCGTCAGTTGAAAAATTGTATATAAAAGCATACAAATAGACGCGGAAGCTACGCTGCCTATTAGGGGGTAGACAGCGTTAAAGCCCATCTAGCTTTGTATTTCCTTAGTTTCTCCGGGTTCACCGAGACGAAATGACCGTCCTTTACACGGTCAAATCTTCATGGCAAGGTGCCGTTGACTTGCTTCTGCTTGCCGAGAAAAAGCAGGAGTTTCCATTTCCTAAAGTCCATGAGAGAGTCCCCATCTCCTTCATGGACTTTTTCTTGCTCTTTTTACGTTAAAGCTATAGTTTCGCTTGGTTACTGGTTTTTCTCCTCCTTCAGTAATATCCATAGTTTCCCCGGTACACCGCATAACCGGGGCCTCCTAAAGGCCGAGTCCATCTCTCGGCCTTTTTTGTGTCTTGTTTTTCCATCTCTGCTCAACGGGGAACATCCTGCTCTGCGAGGCAGAAAAAGCCCTCTGGTGTGCGTTCTGGGGTTAGGATGGGTATCGCTCCGGAAAACGTCGTTTCGCGCTTTAGAAGCGAAATTTGAGTGTTTTTTTAAAAATACATAAAAATTAATATGTTGTATAGAAAAATAAAAAGTCTTTATATGTTTTTTTGTTTAATTTTTAAGTAGTTACAAAAAAGTATATAAAAAGGCCACTGCCTAGGGAGAGCAGAAAGAGCTATGCTAACTGTTTTTTTTCTAGGCAGCGCCGGAGGCGCAATCTGCGAGTCTCCGGAAGAGGGATCGAAGGCTCGGAGTATTCCGAGCCTGAGCCGAGTCTTACGCTCCAGAAGCGCGGCGCCCGGTAGGGCGCATCCGTCCGCGCACCAAGTTTGCGCCGTAGGCGCTTGCCTTTTTGTCTTTAGCGGCGCGCCGTTAGGCGCAATCTAGCCGCTCCGAGTCGCCCCGTCAGGGGCGTGCCTTTTTCCAAATTTTTCTTTTTTTTATAAATACTTTTTTCTTTTTATTGTTTTCTATCATTAATTATTTCAACATATTATAAATTTAAATGGGACAAAATGACCGTCAAAATGGGACAAAATGACCGTCAAAATGGGCTCCAAATGGGACAAAATGACCGTTTTTTATTAGGGCAAATATTGACATGTTGCCCTAGCAATGAAAAAAAAACAAAAAAAACAGCCATGAAAAAATTCTGGCGAAATTTCTTCATGGCCTGACCAATCTGACCGATGGAGGGTCATCATGGCTAAAGATGAGCTATCTATTCCTGGAACACTCGTCAAGAAATCCAACTCTATCATTCGCACACGCATAACCGTGAAAAGCGTTGAGGCGTCTAGGATTTTGGCACATTTGGTTGCCTGTATCCGTACCGATGACGAAAAACTGAAAGAGACATACTCCGTTCCGGCAAAAGATATTATTCCCTATATCGGCGGCGAAAACTACAAGCGTATTAAGGCCACCTGCAAAGAATTGGCCTCCTCTTTCGCTGAAACGGAGGAACCCGACCCAGACGGCCCGCATCCGATTTTCACGGCACAGCCGTTCTTTACCCGGATACGGTACAGAAAAGGGGTTATCTCTGCGACTTTTAACCCTTTTATGCGTCCACATCTTCTTAAACTGAAAGACTGCTTCACGACCTACAATCTGATGGAATACCTATCTCTTCCAAGTCTGTATTCTCAAAGGATTTTTGAAATCACAAAGTCCCTTGCGAACTCCAAAAATGGAGAAGCCACTATTCCGAAGGCAGACCTTCACCGATTTCTTGATACGCCTCCGTCTTTTCAAGCGAATTTCAAAGAATTTCGTCGTCGTGTCTTGGACAAAGCCCACAAGGACATCACGGAAAAGACATCCTTCCGGTTTGAGTGGGAACCTGTGAAGGTAGGCCGCTCGGTGGAAAAGATACGGTTCATCTTCTCCGGCGGGAAAAAAGCTCTGGCCCAAAAGGAACAGAAAAAGGCCAAAGAGGAAAAACGCCAGAGATTAACAAATCAGCGTTTCATCAGGGCTGTGGAATGTGCCAAAGCAAAAGGCGGGGACTGTCGGACAATGGACAACGTGCGCATAGTCTGCAAGCTCTGCCGGGAAAAAGGAATCTGCGAATCTCTCAGTTCTACACGCCCCCATGTCGTCAAACAGGGATCGCTGTTGTCTTAACCTTCCCACCGATAAAAGATTGCCTTAAATATACTTTAGTGATAGCTAGATAGCTGAAAAATAGCAGGCGTCCCCCAGTACAGACGCAGGTACATCCGGGGGAAGGCCGGAGGGGTTGGCTCTCCGGCCTTTTTCATTTCACCAGACGGATAGCGTCTCTTTTGCCTACCGTCCAATTTGACTCTGTTCTCATCCCCTCTGGCAACACAATGAAACGTCCTTTCTCATCTTCATACAGACTCAGCCCCCACGTCTTTGACTCCAGCTTGGTCAGAGTGGCTTCTTCATCTTGGATTGCAGTTTTCAGCTTTTCGTGCTCTTCTTGGAGCTTGCTCCCGTAGACATTCAGCCCGGCATATATCCCTCCGGCAATGAGAGCACCAAAGCAGAACACGTATACAGCCGCTGAAAACCTCTCTGAGCGTATTTTCTGCACGGCCTGCTCAACGGCAAGGGGAAGAGCTGAAAACGTCTCCTGAGCCTCTTTTTGAAGCTCTACGGCGTGCTTCTGCAAGTCTTCAGCCTGAGCCATCAGGACATACAGCTTTTCCTCATCGGTCATAGGCTCCACCCTCCATCGCGCTCCTGTGCTCGTTCTCGTTGTCTCCGCTCTTCACGCTCCTTGTTGATTTTGGCAATCCTTGTTTCAGCCTGCTGTTCCTGCTTCACACGGTCTTCAGGCGTGGCCTTGTCCCACTTTGCCAATTCCCACTTGGCGCTCGTAACCATTTCGCCATACCCTTTATCTACATAAGAATGTAAAAACAATGAATTAACACGTTCTCTTTCCTTCTGTTGGGCCTTTCGCTCTCTTTCTTTCTGTGCCTCATGTTGTAGCCTTTGCCGTTCTTTCTCCTCTCGCTCAGCCGTTTCTTTAGCAAACCAGTTTCGTGCGGCATTGACGCCACGTTGCTGTCGCTCCAGCACGGCAAGTTCCTTTTGTTCTTCCTTCGCGAGTTCTGAGACTCCGCGGTTCAAATCGCCGCGTTCAGTCTGGATGCCTCGACGTTCCATAGCCGTGGCTATCGGCCCTAGATGACTAGTGGGTAAACGGCCTATCCCCTGAGCCTCCAGACTTCGATGGTCTATGCGGGTATCATGACCAGCCCATTCTAGAGCTCGGTTTACAAGGTTGGCCCAAGCCTGACGCATATACTCTACTTCTTTGCCGCTAGTCTTGGGGCTATCCAATATCCGCGTTTTTTCACCCAATATACCATCGGCATAGGTACGTGTCGTCGTCAAAATATGTGCATGATGATTCCTTTGGTCACTTATGCGGCTTGGTTCATGGATACATACATCAGCAACAACACCATAGCGATCTACAAGCATACGAGCAAAAGTACATGCAAGGTCTTTCCTTTGTTCTGCTGTCAATTCTGAGGGTAAGGCAAGTTCTCATTCTCGTGCCACTTTTGCATCTTTTCGTTTCTCTGCTTCCTCTGCTCGATTCCAAAGCTCTGAACGTTCTATTTGGCTTCCGTCTGGTGTGATTATCTCTTTATATCCTACACCTTGTTTTTTTTCATAATCATATACTTCACCTGTACGCCTATCGGTTATCGATTCTCCAGAGCGATATGCCGCTGACGCTGTTGCACTACGTCCTGCCGACCTACTGACAGCCTTTGCTTGGCAATGGAAGATCGCCATATCTTTACCTTATCCCTCGGAGAGCGTACAGGCATTGCTTGCAATGCTAATGTGCGCCCTTCGGTATTTTTTCCTCACCCCTTGCGTCCCCACTCATCAAACTATTTACGCAAGAGGTATTCCTCATAATGTATCTTGATATGAAAGATATATTTTACTATTCTATTGCCAAAATCAAGGAGTTATCTCATGGAACAGCAGATACAGGAAAAAAAAGAAGCTATGACCACAGAAGAAAAGCGTATTCTACGGATAAAACAGCTAAAGGCAAAACTCCAGAAAGAGCAAGCAAGGCTATCTGCAAGTAAACGTAAGGAACGCGACGGACAACTTATCTCGTTCGGCGTATATATTGAAGAATTTTTTAAATCATCGAATGAAGACGCCAGAAAAAGACTTGAGGAAAGCATAAAAACGCACCTCAAAGATCGGAATCTTGAAAGGGCACTTGCAGGTCTAAAGCGTCTTTCAGAAGAGGAAGAAACGAGATTGAAAGAAGAGAAAAAATAGCATAAGCCTGTAACAGCACGTCTTGCCCCTCTGCGCCGATGACGTAGCGCAAACCAAAGGGAGGGGCACCGTATGAAACGAATCTTCGTTTCCATCCTGTTGCTGGTGCTCATGGCTCTTCTGCTCACAGCAGACAGCCGCCTTCGGTAAAGGCAAGCCCCGCATCAGGTTGCAACTGATGCGGGGCTTTTAGTGGTAATTAACCCCTAAATGCAAGACGTGTCTGGCGCGTAACGTGCGCTACGTCAGCCCCGGTTCCTGTTCCCGCAGGTGCCGGGGTTCCTCAAAAGTATAGAGCTTCAACACGATAAAAGCAATGAATACATACGAGATTCGATACAGTGGCGGTTCCCGCATCTCATACACTGGCACCCTGTCTGCTACAAAACGGAAAGCAACAGAGAAAGCGCCCTCCGGGGAGTCTATCAAGATTTTCTATAATCGAGTTCTGATAGCGTGCCGCCGGCGCTACGTGAACCCGGAGACAGGGAAAGAGGGCTGGTATCGTTGGGAAATTCTATGATTGAAAAGAGATTATTTTTTAGCATATAAATTTTAAGATGCTACGCTGGCCTGTTGCGCAGGGGTAGACAGCATCGAATTTCGCTCGGAAATGCCGTTTTCCGGGCTTTTCTTTTTTCTGCAATAGTTTTCCCGTGAAACAAATAAAAAACGATCCTAGGCCCATTTCTGGGGCAAAAAAGGGCATAACCTTTTACCGTACCAAGTTAAGAAACAAGGTCAATGTCTATTTTGTGAGAAGTTTTGATACTATGGCGTTTATTTTATGTTAATAATCAGTATGTTATACACAAAAATGTAAGTTATAAGAATCAAAGTGTTGTTTTTTAGGCTGCGCCGGAGGCGCAATCTGTGAGCCTCCGTAGATAACTCGAAGGCTCGGAGTATTCCGAGCCTGAGCCAAGTCCTACGTGTGGAATGCGCGGCGCCCGTTAGGGCGCATCTGACGCGCACCGATTTTGTATTTAGCGGCGCGCCGTTAGGCGCAATCTAGCCGCTCCGAGTCGGTCCGTTAGGGCCGTGTTTTTTCCAGATTTTTCTTTTTTTTTAAATACTTTTTTTCTTTTTGTCGTTTTCAATCATAAATTATTTCAATATATTATAAATTTAAATCGGGCAAAATGACCGTCAAAATCGGGCAAAATGACCGTCAAAATGGGGGGGAAATCAGGCAAAATGACCGTTTTTTATTCGAGCTTATTGACAGGATAGCCCGTTATTTATAAAAAAGTAAAAAAAAACAGCCATGAAAAAATTCTGGCGGAATTTCTTCATGGCCTGACCAAATCTGACCGATAGGGGGTCATCATGGCTAAAGAGGAGCTATCTGTTCCTGGAACACTCGTCAAGAAATCCAACTCCATCATCCGAACCCGCATAACCGTGAAAAGTGTTGAAGCGTCTAGGGTTCTGGCTCATCTGGTTGCCTGTATCCGTACCGACGATGAAAAGCTGAAACAGGTGTACTCTGTGCCAGCTAGAGATATTATCCCCTACATCGGTGGCGAAAACTACAAGCGTATCAAGGCAACCTGTAGGGAACTGGCCTCCGCTTTCGCTGAAACGGAAGAACCTGACCCGGATGGCCCGCATCCGATTTACCGGGTACGCCCTTTTTTCGCGGATATTAGATCCCGAAAGGGAATCATCACCGCAAATTTTAACCCGCTCATGGGTCCCTTTCTACTGGACCTCAAGAAGTGCTTTACGACCTACAACCTGACGGAATATCTGTCTCTTCCAAGCCTGTATTCTCAAAGGATTTTTGAAATTACAAAATCCCTTGTGAACTCCCAAAATGGAGAAGCCATTATTCCGATGGCCGACTTGCATAGATTTCTCGATACCCCCCCTACGTTTAGAGCGGACTTTCGACAATTCCGCATTCGAGTTCTCGAAAAAGCCCACAAGGACATCACGGAAAAAACATCCTTCCGCTTTGAGTGGGAGCCTGTGAAGGTAGGCCGCTCGGTGGAAAAGATACGGTTCATCTTCTCCGGCGGGAAAAAAGCTCTGGCCCAGAAGGAACAGGAAAAGGCCAAAGAGGAGAAACGACGGCGCTTGCAAGCCCAGAGAATGCATCGAGCGTTGGAGTGTGCGAAACTAAAACAAGGGGACTGCCGGACTATGGATAATAAGCCCATTGTCTGTAAAGTTTGTAGACAATTTGGACTAGCCGAAGACATATTACGTAATGGCAGAAAGTAGTTTGATCCCTATTTAGGAATAAAACAATGATAGACTATTCTGATAAAATTAAAAGATCTGAACAAGATATAATTTCACTTTTAATACTATCTCCAAATTCTATATATTTTTTTATAGAAAATATTAGTCCACGAGACTTTAAAGATAAAAGGCATGCAATTATATATAGAGCAATACAATATTTATTTTTTCAAAAAAAACCAGTTGACCTTGTTTCCCTTGCCTCAGTTTTGAAGGCTTCAAATCAATTAGATGAGTGTGGGGGCGCTGTTTATCTATCTGAATTGATTACTAGTTTTAGCAAGAAAATCGGAAATTAATATAATCAATATCGTATGTCTATAAAATCTCAACTGATAACACCAAGACGTTAACTGGAAAAGTTCGTGGCCATCACCGATTGTGATACGCGAAAACCTATCTATATGCAGTTATAGCTATTGAACTTTTGGCGTAAAAACTATATCTTTTCTGTGAGCCGCTCGTTACTTCAAGTTCCGGCGGCCCTCCCATCAGGCCGGGATTGTCAGGACTCCCGGCCTTTTTCATTTCACCAGACGGATAGCGGTTCTTTTGCCTACTGTCCAAGTGGCTTCGCTGGTCATCCCCTCTGGCAACACAATAAAACGTCCATTCTTATCTTCGTGCAGACTCAGGCCCCACGTTTTTTCTTGTATCTTGGCAAGGGTAGCCTCTTGATCTTGGATTGCAGTTTTCAGCTTTTCGTGTTCTTCCCGAAGTTTGCTCCCGTAGACATTCAGCCCTGTATCCGAGTTTTTTCACCCAATATACCATCGGCATAAGTGCGTGTCGTCGTCAAGATATGTGCATGGTGATTCCTTTGGTCACTCATACAGCTTGGTTCATGGATACATACATCAGCAACAACACCATAGCGATCTACAAGCATA
>ERZ779725.1411-NODE-1411-length-13279-cov-2.491152_pt1 | contig 13279 bp, 10 predicted proteins | sample MGYA00511890_ERZ779725 | MGnify/ENA primary metagenome ERZ779725 (study PRJEB29588, sample SAMEA2148549) | human gut metagenome | biome: human gut; feature: human-associated habitat; material: faeces | place: Denmark | collected 2008/2010 ...
GGGGAGGACCCGGCATGAATGCGTTGATTCAGCCTGGCCGCATCCTCGCCGGCCGCTACCGCATTGATCAGCAGATCGGCGTGGGCGGCATCCCCAACGCCGTACTCGCGGCCCTGGGCGATCATAAACACCTGGGACTCCACACCGAAGCACTCACCGACGGGGTAGTACCCCTGATTCGGAGCGGCGTGATCGACAACTCGCAGAAAAAAGTGCTTCCGGGCAAAAACCTCGCGTCGCTGGCTCTCGGCTCGAAGCGGCTTTACGAATACATGGACTACAACGAAGACCTGATCATGAAGGACGTGGCATGGACGAACGACCCGTTCCGCATCCGCGAGAATCCGAAGGTCATGGCCATCAATTCGGCGCTGGAGGTCGATCTGACGGGCCAGATCTGCGCCGACTCGATCGGCACGATGATCTACTCGAGCGTAGGCGGACAACACGACTTCATGTACGGCGGCGCCCTCTCCGAAGGCGGTAAAACCTTCATCGCGCTCCCCTCGACCACCTCGAAGGGACACTCCAAGATCAAGGCCCTGCTGACGCCCGGCGCCGGCGTGGTGACCACCCGTTTCCAGACACAATACGTCGTCACGGAGTACGGTGCGGCCTACCTGCTGGGCAAAGGACTCGCCGAGCGTGCCCGCGCCCTGATCGACATTGCGCACCCCTCGGCCCGCGAAGAGTTGGAAAAAGCCGCCTGCGAACGCTTCGGCTATTCGTTCCTGCGGCTCAAATAGGCTCCTCGACTCCATGTGCAGGAATCGTTCGCGGACGCCTGTCCGCTCTGCGCGGAAGTGATTTTCTCGCAAGATCCATATATTATAAGGTATATCAAAAAACAGGACTCCTGCCGAAACCGGAATAACCGTGTATGCGGAATAACTAAAGACCGTCCCGCCTCCTTTTTCAGAGGATGGGACGGTCTTTTTTCCACACAAAATCCCCCTCTCGACCGATATATCGGGGGGGGGTAAAATTTTATTGATTTTCGATAAATTTTTCTTGTTTTTCACAAATATACTTTCTATCTTTATCGCAACAAACGATAAGAACGGACGCAGTGCCTGCAAGCGTTTCCAAAAGTCGAGGAATTACATAACGCCGGCACAGGAAACACCCCGCAGAACCCTTCGGTTTCGACCGGCAGGAACACTTCACGGATCAACAGGAAATACGCCGAAACAAAAACAGCGAACAAAATCAACGACCATAAAAAAACGGGATCACTCCCTCTCGATATGATTGTACTCGAAAACATCAACAAGACCTACCACAACGGCGCTCCGCTGCATGTACTCAAGGGCATCGACCTCGAAATCGGAAAGGGCGAGCTGGTTTCGATCATGGGGGCCTCGGGATCGGGCAAATCGACCCTGCTGAACATCCTCGGGATCCTGGACGACTACGACACGGGCAAATATTTCCTGAACGGGCGCCTGATCAAACACCTGAGCGAGACGCAGGCCGCCGCTGCCCGCAACAACATGATCGGCTATATTTTCCAGTCGTTCAACCTGATAAACTACAAGAACGCGGTCGAGAACGTCGCCCTTCCCCTCTACTACCAGGGCGTTTCGCGCCGCAAGCGCAATGCCGAAGCCCTCGAATACCTCGACCGGCTGGGACTCCGCGACTGGGCCAACCACATGCCCAACGAGATGTCGGGCGGCCAGAAGCAGCGCGTGGCCATCGCCCGGGCATTGATCAACAAGCCCCAGATCATTCTCGCCGACGAACCTACGGGCGCCCTGGACAGCAAAACCTCGCAGGAGGTAATGGACCTGCTGCGGCAGGTAAACGGGACGGGCATGACCATCATCTGCGTAACCCATGAACAGTCGATCGCCGACCAGACGGACAAGATCATCCACCTGAAGGACGGCGTGATCGGTTCGATCCAAAACCTCCGGCCATGAGAGAGTTGCTGTTGGAAATCTGGGCGTCGATCCGCCGCAACAAGCTGCGCACGTTCCTCACGGGCTTCTCGGTCGCATGGGGCATCTTCATGCTGGTCATCCTGCTCGGCTCGGGCAACGGACTGAAAAACGGCACGCTCTCCAATTTCGGGTCGATGGCCGTCAATTCGGTCATCATCAACGGCGGCTGGACCTCGCAACCCTACAAGGGCTACGACAAGTGGCGGCGCATTAACATCACCAACCGCGACCTGGAGATCCTGCGCACCGAATTTCCCGAAGTGGACAAGGTTTCCGCCCGCGTGCAGGGACCGGGACAATACAACCTCTCCCACGGACGCGACTTTCTGAACAATGCGGCCGTAGTCGGCAGCGACCCGGAATACCGCGAAATCATGAATGTCAGGGTGCTCGACGGACGCTTCCTGAACGATACCGACCTTCGGGAGCGGCGCAAGGTGATCGTCGTGGATAAAAACGTGCGGGATGTCCTGTTTCACGGTCAAAGTCCCGTCGGACAGCACCTCCTGGTCAACGGAACATCGTACAGCATCATCGGTGTTTTCGAGATGGACCAGTTCGGCTCCTACACATTCACCTTCATCCCGCTGACGACCGCCCAACTGCTCTTCAACCACAGCGATCCGAGCGTAGGACAGACCTATCTTTCGGTGAAAGACATCGACACCGATCAGAAAATGGCCGAATTCGAACAGCGGCTCCGCAATCGTCTGGCCGCCGAACACACCTTCGCGCCCGACGACGAAAGCGCCGTCTGGATCTACAACCGCATGGAAGGTTACAAGAACATGATGCTCGTCTTCGGCGGCATCAACCTCTTCATCTGGATCATCGGTCTGGGAACGCTGCTCGCAGGCATCGTGGGCGTGAGCAACATCATGCTGGTAACGGTGCAGGAGCGCACCTTTGAATTCGGCATTCGCAAGGCGCTCGGGGCCAAACCCTCGTCGATCATCCGACTGATCCTGACCGAATCGGTGATGATCACCGCCGCATTCGGCTATATCGGGATGGTGCTCGGCGTATTCGCCATGGAAGGAGTGAACAAGCTCATGACACAAACTCCGCCCGGTGGGGAGAACACGTTCAACATCTTCGTCAATCCGACGTTGAACCTCTCGGTAGCGGTAAGCGCGACGATCGTCCTGGTTCTGGCCGGACTTATCGCAGGTTACATCCCCTCCCGCCGGGCTGCCCGACTGAAGACCGTCGATGCCCTGCGGCACAATAAATAACTGCGCGACAACGAATCCCACAACGACCGGGGAACAGATAAGGAAGCACCCCGGAGTCCGAAGGACGACAAAAGTCCCCTCCCGATGAAGGGATTGAGGGGTGGGTAAGAATTGAATACGCGGCCAAGCCGCGAAACTACGACAGACCGAAAAGAGAACAGCAACAACGAGCCCGGGACACCCGGAAGAAAGAAAAGGAACCAAACTATGACAGGATTTTTCGATACGGATCGCTGGAACGAAATCTGGCAGACGATCTCCCGCAACCGCAGGCGCAGCATCATGACGGCGCTGGGCGTCTTCTGGGGTATCTTCATGCTGATCGTCCTGCTGGGTGCCGGCACGGGGCTGGGCCGCATGTTCCGCGCCCAACTGGGCGGCACGGCCACCAACGCCATTTTCATCATGTCCGACCGCACCTCCGTCCCTTACGAAGGTATGCCTACGGGCCGCAGCTGGGAACTGGACTGGGACGACCTGGAAGCGCTCCGGAAACTACCCCGCATCGAATACATCTCGGCTGTTTGCTGGGGCAATCAACGCAACATGAGCCACCAAGACCACAAAGGCGAATTCGGACTGATGGGCTACTCGCCCGACATGCAGCAGATCGCTCCTCAACAGATTCTCATGGGGCGTTACCTGAACGAAGTCGATGAACTGCGCCAGCGCAAAGTCTGCGTAATCGGGCTTCAGGTCTGGCGCGACCTCTTCCCCGGCGGAGAAGATCCCACAGGCAAAACGATCCAGATCGGCAGCTCCTACTTCACGGTCGTCGGCGTTACCAAACCCCTGGGCGGTATGATGGCCTTCAGCGACCCGGAGCGGACCGTCGTCATCCCGGCGCTGCTCGTACAGCAAATGTACGGACTGGGACGGACGATCGACATGCTGGCACTCACCGGATATGCGGACGAACCGACCCAAGAGGTGATCCAGGAGTGCCGGCAAAGCATCGCCGCACGGCACCTGATCGCTCCCGACGACAAGAAGGCGATCTATTTTCAGGATACCTCCGAGGTCTTCGGCAAGATCATGGGGCTCTTCCGAGGCATCTCCCTGCTTACGTGGATCGTAGGTCTGGGTACGCTGCTCGCGGGCATCGTGGGCATCAGCAACATCATGCTGGTGCTGGTACGCGAACGCACGCAGGAGATCGGCATCCGCCGCGCCATCGGCGCTTCGCCCCTGACGATCCTTTCGCAAATCCTCTCCGAGAGCTTCATCCTCACTTTTATCGCGGGCATCTTCGGTTTCGGTGCGGGCGTAGGCGTTCTCTCCATCGCCGACAGTTTCTACGCGCGGGCCGCCCAGATGGACCAACACCTGCCCGATATTTCATGGCAGATCTCCTTCGGTATGGGAATACTCGCGCTGGGGATCCTCGTCCTGGGCAGCCTGCTGGCAGGCATCATCCCTGCGACCCGGGCACTGCGGATCAAAGCCGTGGATGCGATCCGCGAAGAGTAAACCCCGAAACTCGAAACAAACGCAAAAAACCGACATAATATGAAAAAGTTTCTGAAGATTTTCCTGGGCATCCTGTTCCTCGCGCTGCTCGTCGGCACATTCGTCTTCCTCTGGAACAAAACCCGCCCCGTGAAGGTGGTTTACACCCTCGCAACCCCCGTGCGCGACACGATCCGTCAGTACGTCATCGCCTCGGGCAAGGTCGAACCCCGCGACGAGGTGCTCATCAAGCCCCAGATCTCGGGTATCATTTCCGAGGTGCTCTGCAAGGCCGGCGACCGTGTAAAACAGGGCGACGTCATCGCTACGGTGAAGGTCATTCCCGAAATGGGAACCCTCAATGCCGCCGAATCCCGCGTGACGGTGGCCCGGCTCTCGCTCGACCAGACCCGCAAGGAGTTCGAACGCACCGAAGCCCTCTATGCCAAAGGCGTGGTATCGCAGGAGGAGTTCGAGAAGGGGCAGACCACCCTGCGCCAGGCCGAAGAGGAGTTCCAGAATGCCGAAGACAACCTGGAAATCGTCAAAACCGGTATTACCAACCGATACAAAGATTTAAGCAACACCCAGATACGCTCCACCATCACGGGTATGATCCTCGACGTACCGATCAAGGTCGGCAACTCGGTGATCCAGGCCAATACCTTCAACGACGGCACCACGATCGCCACGGTCGCCGACATGGGCGACATGCTCTTCCGGGGCAATGTCGATGAAACCGACATCGGCCGCCTGCACGCCGGCATGCCCGTCGTGCTGACCATCGGTGCCATGCAGGGTACCGTCCTCCAAGCCACGCTGGAGTACATTTCGCCCAAAGCCGCCGATGTGAACGGAATCATCATGTTCGAGGTGAAGGCCGCCGCCAAGATCCCGGAATCGGTCTTCGTCCGTGCAGGTTACAGCGCCAATGCCAGCATCGTGACCGACAGCCGCGAAGGTGTTCTCACACTGCCCGAAAGCACCATCCAGTTCGAAGAGGGCAAGCCCTGCGTCTATATCCTCACCAGTCCTGAGGAGAGCCCCGAACAAACCTTCGAGAAACGGGACGTAACGCTCGGTCTGTCGGACGGCGTGAACATCGAAATCGTATCCGGCGTCACCGAAACGGACAAAGTCCGCAACCTCCAACAACAGTCCATCTAAATCCCTGCCACCATGAAATTCGGAACTCTTTTCATCGCACTGCTGCTCGCGGGCAGCACGGCGCAGGCCCAAATTCCGACTCCGACACCCGAAGCAGGCCCTTGGAGCCTGGACGACTGCATCCGATACGCCCACGAACATAACATACAGATCCAGCAACAGGCGCTGCAAGTCGAACAGCGCTCCGTCGAACTCAACACCTCGCGCCACAGCCGCCTGCCCGACCTCGGTGCCAACCTCGGTACGAACTTCAGCTTCGAACGAAGCCTCATCAGCAACAACACCTACGCCGACAACAACCAGGTGTCGGGTTCGCTCGGCGTTTCGGCCTCGCTGCCGCTCTTCATGGGCGGACGCATCAACCACGAAATCGCAGCAGGCAAGCTGAGCCTGAAAGCCGCTGTCCAGGACCTGGACCGGATCCGTGAAGACGTATCGGTCAATATTATGTCGTATTACCTCGACGTGCTGGTCGCAAAGGAGTTGGTTAATGTTGCAGAGCAAGCGCTCGCCTTGAGCACACAACAGGTGGAACGCAGCCGGGAGCAGGTACGAACGGGCAAAGTCGCCGAGTCGGTGCTTTACGAAAACGAAGCCCTGCTGGCGGCCGACGAATACAAACTAACCCAAAGCCGCAACGACCTCTCACTCTCCCTGCTGGCCCTGAGCCAGGCCCTGAACCGGACGAGTGCCGAAGGATTCGACATAGTCGCCCCGACTTTCGACAGCCTCACCGTGGAGTCGATGCGTCACCTGCGTAACCCGGCCGAAGTGCTCTCCTACGCCCTGGACAACCGTCCCCGCATACAGGCCGAGCGCTTCCGCCTCGAGCAGGCTCTCCGGGCGGTGCGGATGTCCCGTGCGGCTTACTACCCCCAGATCACGCTGACAGGAGGATACGGCACCAACGTCTATCACTCGTTCGCTACGGGTGCGGTAAATCCCGCTTTCGGACGCCAGTTCCGCAACAACAGCACCGAATACGTAGGGGTGGCGATCAACATCCCCATCTTCAACCGCATGGCGACCCGCAACAGCGTGCGAACGGCCAAACTGGGCGTACGGAGCCAGCAGCTCGTCCTGACCGAAGCCGAGCAGACCCTGCAAAAAGAGATCGAAACGGCCTACTACCAGGCCGATGCCGCCCTGTTGAAATACCGTTCGGCGGAAAAAGCGCTCAATTCCGCACAGGTCGCCTTCAGGTACGAAGCCGAGAAATACGCTGCGGGCCGCTCGACGACCTTCGACTACAACGACGCCAAGACCCGCATGCAGAAGGCCGAATCCGACCAGATCCAGGCCAAATACGAATTCATATTCCGCACCAAGATCCTCGATTTCTACGCGGGTTTCCCCCTGACGCTTTAAGCGCGGTAAACGAAACCCGAAGACTCCGACCGCAAGCAGTACAAGAGAGAAGCTCCCGGAAACGATTTGCGTTTCCGGGAACTTCTCTTGTCGATGTAGATTCTCTCTCTGCAGATGTTTCCGGGCAACTCTTCTCCTGTCCCAAGCGGAAAAGAGAGGCAATCCGGCGGATTCGTTCCGCAGCCTTACTCCGCGATCGAAAGATCGGCGAAGGAGAAAACTTCGGTCGAAACCTCGCCCAGCGGACCGCTCTTGGCATTGACCCCCACCTGTACTTTGACGAAGTCGATGTACTTCAGTTCGACAGGCGTTCCGTCGGGCTGCATGGCATTGGCGATTCGGAATCCGTTGCTCTGTCCCTTTCCGTCCATTGCATCGCCACCCGCAAGACAGTCGCTTCCGTAATTGTCGGCATAACCCCACTCGTAAGGGCGGTTGATCCAAAACCCTCTGTCATCGACCATATTCCGAGATTCGAGCAGCGTACCGCGCAACGTATAAGTATCGGCGGCCCAAGCCGGATAATAGAAATCCTGGTCGTGAAACTCACCCCTGTATTCGACCGTGCCGCTGCGACCTTCCGAATCGGTCCACTGCACGTCCATCCCCCTTCCGGCAGGGCGGTAATAAGTCACGGCATAACCGGAAACAGTCCCTTCCTTACCCGTTTCGCTGCCCCGCAACTCGTACCACTCGTCATCGGGCTCACCGTTGCCGTTCACGTCCTGCATGACCCACACCACGCCCGGCTCCGAGCTGGTGTCGAATGCATTCCCCTCAATGGAAAAATCATAGCCGCTTTCCATTCGGGCGATACTGTGGTCGAACCCGACGATCAGATAACCGCCGAATCCCCCGAGCGAAACATAACTCCGCGCCTCCAGCCTCCCGGCTGCATAAGCCACGGCATCTTCATGGGTACGCTCGTTGCCCGTATATCCGGCTTCGGTCTTTTCGCCGACCAACTGCCCGGGAGCGGGCAGAAATTCGTAAACCGCATGCTGGAAACGACTGCTCGCCACACTCGCCGGGCGTCGGCGCTGCTCCTCGTCCGCAAAGGCATGAACGACGATCTCGGCAGACAGCGTAGCAACCCCTCGGACGATGTTTCGCGTAAGACGCTCGGAAGCATCGCCGCCTTCGGTCACATCGACCCGAACGGTATAGTCGCCCGGCCCGTCGGGTGTAAACTTAAACACGGCACCCGTTTCGGCTACGACCGGTTCCCCATCAACCGACCAGACGAACTGCGGATCGGCGATATAAGCCAGCGACGGCGCAAGATAGACCGCACGGCCGACGAACGTGCTCCGATCGGTCGTTTTACAGTAATGAGAGAGCTTTTCGAAGCGGACCTCCGAAGGCATCTTCTCCACGACCTCCACGACAAATTCCTTGAAGGAGGTTCCGTCGTCGTTCGATGCCTCGATACGGATCGGGTAGCTCCCCACCGCCTCTTCCCGGAAGGTATAGCTCATCTGCGTAGAAACGACCTCGCCGGCACAAAGCCACCGGCAGCGGAAGTCCTCCTGGTCCGAATGCTGAATATCGGGAGTGAAGGTATATTCGACACCCGGCAGAACCTTGAGCCCCTCGGCAGGCAGTGCGAGCGAAATGACGGGCGGAGTAAGCTCCAGCACATCCACCCGCAGCTCCGCTTCAGCTTTTCCGGCAGCCGTTTCGACACGGAACGTGATATACACTTCACCCAGTTCGGTAAAGACGGCCGTATAGGTCGGTTCGGAACCTGCCAGCTTGCCATCGACGATCCATGAGTAGGTAGCTCCCTCGGCATACTCCACCGTAGGAGCGATGGTCAGCTCCCGGCCCATCTTGACGGTATAAACCCCCGACTCGCTGTCGAGCGTAATGACGGGAGCATGATCCCGGTCGTCCAAAATCACTTCGTCCTTGTTGCAGGCGGTCGTCAGCAGCGCCGCAAACACCGCCCAAAACGGGAAATATCTTTTCGAAAAAAACCACATAGCACGTTGCATATATTCGCGTTTACGGCACGCGGCAGAGCGGAAACCCGCCCTGCCGACGCACACAAAAACGATTTATCTTCAAAAGTCGTCGCCTCCGCCCGGTGCAGTCCGTCACGGACTTTTCCGCAAGTCGGAAACGATCGCCGAAATCGGTCCGGAAACTCTCCGGAAAAACATTACAGCTCGATCGTAATGTCATCCAGAGCATAATAGGCCGGCATCGAGAAGCCATAACCGTTATCGGGGCCGCCCGTCATATTGAAACGAACCTTCGCCACCTTGCCCAGCGAAGAGAGGTCCCATTTGGTCCACTCCTTAATCAGCTTGTCCTTCGATGCGAAAGTCATCGTCACGGTGCCGGTCTCCTTACCTGCGGCATCGTAACCCGTAGCATGAATCAGTACATCCTGACCCTCCTCAAGCGCAGGTGCAAGGGCATTGCCTTTGGCCGCCACACTCAAAAAATAGCAAGTCGAATTGATGTAACAGCTCTGGATCGTACGCGCTACACCGTCGGGGAAAGCGAAAATAGGACGGCTGTCGCCATAGTCGGGGTGCGCTTCGTCGTAGTTGCCGTAACCGATAAGGAAATTATCCGATCCGTCGTGGCCGCCGCCCGTAGTAGCATCCTCGTTCTGTGCATTGTACAGGTAGAGGTCAAACTCATAGGTGTTGAACTTCTCGATATCCTTGGAGTTGTAGGACGATACCATAAACGGGTATCCCCAACCTTCGGGACAGGGCGAAGTCAGCTGCGTGGTCTGATCGGTCCAGGTGTACGCCTTATCTTCGTAAACTACGGACATCGCCTTACCGCCGTTATAGTTCGCCACCACCAGCGGCGACCAGTCGTCGCCCTCGAAAGTGATCGTATAGGTCTGGGGTCCTTCGTCCGGCCCGTCGTCGTCCTTCGAACATCCGACGAAAGTTACCGCAGCCGCAGCCAGCAAAGCCAAAAATACTCTTTTTTTCATAATCTTTTATTATTTAATAAATTGTATGTTTCCTCCTGTACGAAAGATCGCCGCAAAGCATACGCTTCGGGGACTCATGGCAACACCGGGTCCGGAAAAATCGACTGAATGGGGAAATCGAGCAAACAGAGCAACCGACATTCGTGATTCCATCCCGTGACCCGCAGGTGTAAAATCTTCGTGCAAAGGCAGGTCTTCTGACTCATCCCGTCCGTCGCGCCTTCCCGGCTTCATGGCCAGTGGCAAAAGAGAGCGATCGAACTATTCCCCGAAAGGAAACAGGACTTACAGCAGCGAGCACTGTTCCGGATTCGCACCGGATTCCCTATTACTCCGCACGCTTCGAAAAAACATACGGATACCTTTTGCGGGTGCAAGTATACGAATAATATTTAATTCGAAAACTCAAAAAAACACGACGACCTCTTGACTTCGCCTTTTCGTCAGCGTATATTTGCAGACGCGCCCTTCCCGTTTCCCGAAACGGGCGCCCATCCTTTCTCTATTTTTTCGATTTCCGCCTGCCGCCGGACTCTTCCGGACGGCAATGACACTGTTTCATCCGACTAAAAAACACACGACATGCCCCGAGGACGCAACAAAGCCCTGATCGCCCGACGCGACGAAATGCTCTGCCACCGCTATCACTACTGGACCGAAACGCAGCGTCTGCGCTTCGACGACACCCTGAAAATCCTCTCCGAAGAGGAATTCTTTCTCTCCGAGGAGCGCATCCTGACCATCCTCCGCGCCAACGGCGACACGCTCCGCGAACTCGCCGGCCGGCCTACTCCGAAAATGCGAAGAGAGCGCTTCCCGACAAGGCGCCATACACCCTCTCCCCGGAAATGATCCGACGGATACGCCCGTCCCTGGCAATAAGGATATTCGGCCCGTTCATTCCTGCGATCCGGCAAAAAGAGGCATCCGCACATCTCCATTCGGAAAAAACAGCTATTTTTGCAGCCGGAACAATCCCGGAACGAAACAAAATGGACTGGTTTACGGATCTTTTTACCCAACATTCGGCCATTCAAGCCGTCGTCGTGCTCTCGCTGATCTCGGTGTTCGGCATGATGCTGGGCAAAGTGCGTTTTTTCGGAATTTCGCTCGGCGTGACGTTCGTTTTCTTCATCGGCATCGCAGCGGGCCATTTCGGACTCTCGGTCGATCCTTCGATGCTGGCTTTCGCCGAAAGTTTCGGGCTCGTACTCTTCGTCTATGCATTGGGATTGCAGGTCGGCCCCGGTTTCTTCAGTTCGCTCCGCTCGGGCGGCATCCGGCTGGTTTCGCTCGCCACGCTCATCGTCCTGACAGGTTCGGCACTGGCCGTAGGGCTCGGCTATGCGGCCCGTGTTCCCATGAGCGACATGGCAGGCATCCTGTGCGGCGCCACGACCAACACCCCGGCGCTCGGTGCGGCACAACAGATGCTCTCGCAGATGCAGTTGGACAGCAACAACGCCACGCTGGGCTGTGCATTGACCTACCCGCTGGGTGTCGTAGGCGTGATTCTGGGCATCATCGCCGTACGCAAACTCTTCGCCCGGCCCTCGGACATTCCGCAACCGGACGCCGAACATAAAAAGAATATCTTCATCGTCGAATTCAAGATTTCCAACCCCGGCGTCGTCGGCAAAAGCATCCGCGACGTCGCGGCATACAGCCACCACCATTTCGTCATCTCCCGCCTTTGGCGTGCCGGGCAGGTTTCGATTCCGACTTCGGACTCGACCCTCGAATCGGGTGATCTGGTACTGGTAATCACCTCGCCGGACGACGTGCAGGCACTGGAACTCCTCTTCGGCGAGCGGGTACAGAAAGACTGGAATACGCACGACATCGACTGGAACGCATTGGACAGCCAGCTCATCTCCCGGTCGATCATCGTCACCCGCCCCGAAATCAACGGCCGCAAACTCAGCTCGCTGCGTCTGCGAAACCTGTACGGCATCAACATCAGCCGGGTGCATCGTTCGGGCGTACAACTGCTCGCCACGCCCGATCTCACGCTGCAACTGGGCGACAGCCTGACGGTAGTGGGTGAAGCGCAGGCGATCGAAGGCGTCGAAAAAATCCTCGGCAATGCCGTCAAACAGCTCGACGAACCCAACCTGATTCCGGTTTTCATCGGTTTGCTCCTGGGCCTGCTGCTGGGAAGCATCCCTTTCGCGGTACCGGGTATCAGCCTCCCCGTCAAACTGGGACTCGCAGGCGGCCCGATCATCCTCGGCATCCTGATCGGGACCTTCGGCCCCCGCATCCACATCGTCACCTACACCACGTTGAGCGCCAACCTGATGCTCCGGGCATTGGGACTGTCGCTCTATCTGGCCTGCCTGGGGCTCGAAGCGGGCGCCCATTTCGTCGAAACGATCATGCGCCCCGAAGGAATGCTCTGGATCGGACTGGGATTCCTCCTCACGTTCGTCCCCATCGTTATCGTAGCCGCCCTGTCGCTGCGGTTCTTCAAACTCGATTTCGGACAGGTAGCCGGCATCATGTGCGGCAGCATGGCCAACCCGATGGCGCTGAACTATGCCAACGACTCGATCCCCGGCGATCATCCGGCCGTGGCGTACGCGACGGTCTATCCCGTATGCATGTTCCTGCGGGTCATCATCATTCAGATTCTGATCATGTGCTTTATTTAGCGGTCGCCGGACGGCAGACCGCCCTGCGTTCCGAAGAGGCGCAGCGAACGGAACCGGGGACTCAACGCCCGACATCCGGCAGCTCCGCCACACGGCGGATCTCGCCTTCGAAATTGGGGGTAAAGATCCCGCCGCCCACTCCTTCGGCGATCTCGCGCAGTGTCCAGAAGCGGCCTCCGTCCAACTCGCCGCTCGGTACGACAGGCCCATCGTACACCGTCTTATAGACATAGACCAACTCCCGTTCGCGTTCCGACTCGAACAGGTAGGTCAGCACGTGCTGCGGCACGAAATCCGTCACGCCGACCTCCTCGCGCACCTCGCGCCGCAGGGCAACGAGAGGCTCTTCCCCCCAATCCACATGGCCGCCTACGGCCGTATCCCACCGTCCGGGCTGGATATCCTTCCACGCCGGACGTTTTTGCAGGTAAAGCTCCCCACGGGAGTTGAACAGATGGAGGTGCACCACCGGATGCAACAGCATCGACCCGCCGTGGC
>ERZ779725.1426-NODE-1426-length-13211-cov-1.977653_pt1 | contig 13211 bp, 7 predicted proteins | sample MGYA00511890_ERZ779725 | MGnify/ENA primary metagenome ERZ779725 (study PRJEB29588, sample SAMEA2148549) | human gut metagenome | biome: human gut; feature: human-associated habitat; material: faeces | place: Denmark | collected 2008/2010 ...
CGAGAACTTCAAGCCGGACGAGTTGCGGGCTTACTACAAAAAATGGTATCGTCCGGACTTGCAAGCGATTATCGTCGTGGGAGACGTAAATGTAGATCAAGTGGAGGCAACGATCAAAAAGATGTTCGCCGATGTCCCTGCCCCGGTCAACCCGGCAAAACGGGAACAAGTATCGGTTCCCGACAATGATCTACCTCTGATCTCGATCGCCAAAGACAAGGAGGCATCCAATACGATCCTTTATATCTTCTATAAACACGATAAATTACCCAACGACTTGAATCGTACGATTGCCGGATTGGTAAAGGACTATATCCAGCAAATATGCGCGTCGATCATGGACGAGCGTTTCGATGATATCTTACATCAAGCGAATCCTCCGTTTATCTATGCCCAAGCCTACGACGATGATAATTTCATGATCGCGAAGAGCAAGGGAGCATGGACCGTAGCCGCTCTTGCCAAGGAAGGCGAGATCGATTCCACACTGACCACGCTTGTCAAAGAGACCCAACGGGTAAAACAATATGGCTTTACGCCATCCGAGTATGAACGGGCACGCATCAACGTGTTGAAACAATACGAGTCCGCTTACAACGAGCGGAATAACCAAAAAAACGACGCTTATGTTCGTGAATATGTGAATCATTTCACCAACGGCGGTTATATCCCGGGCATTGAGATGGAATACACGCTATTGAACCAGATCGCCCAGAATATCCCGGTAGAGCAAGTCAACCAATATATCCAAGATATGATCGGAGAGGATAATATCGTGATCGGGTTAACCGGACCGGATAAAGAAGGTATAAAATATCCGACCGAGGAGAACCTGCTCCGTACATTCCTCAAAGCACGACAGATGCCGGTAGAGCCTTATAAGGAAACTGTCTCCAACGAGCCTTTAGTCCCGACCTTGCCGACCCCGGGCCAGATCACGGAGACAAAGACCGGCCAGCCCTTCGGAGCGACGGTATTTACCTTAAGCAATGGTATCAAGGTGGTATTAAAGCCTACCGAATTCAAGAAGGACGAGATCATCATGACCGCTACCAGCCCGGGAGGAAGCACTTTATTCGGCACGAAGGATATTGATAACTTAAAAGTTTTCAATGACGTGATCGAGATAGGTGGATTGGGCAATTTCTCCGCCACGGATCTAAGTAAGCGTCTGGCCGGAAAGAAGGTATCTTGCGCCCTATCGCTCAGTCAAGATAGTGAGAACGTGAACGGAATGGCCGCTCCTTCCGATTTGCGAACCTTATTCGAGTTAATTTACCTTAGCTTCACGGCTCCCCGCATGGACGAGGAGGCCTACGCATCTTTCGAGACACGGACAAAAGCGCAATTGCAGAATATGGAGTTAAATCCGATGGTCGCTTTCAGCGACTCTTTGTCTAAAGCGGTTTACGGAGATAATCCTCGTGCGTCACGTCTTCGTCCACAAGATTTCGAACATATCAGTTATCCTCGTATCATGGAGATGCGCAAGGAACGCTTCTCGGATGCTTCCGGTTTCGTATTCACGTTTGTAGGTAATATCCAGATTGATAGTATCCGTCCGTATATAGAGCAGTATTTAGCGACATTGCCATCCCAAGGAAAAATTGAGAAGGGAAATCCGGCGGAGGTTCCATCGATGCGTAAGGGAGACTATATGAATCGATTCAACCGCTCCATGGAAATCCCGAAAGTAACGGTAGCCAACCTCTATACCGGACAGATGGAGTACAATCTGGAGAATATCATCACCGCTACCGCATTGAAACAAGTTATGGACTTGGTATATTACGAGAAGGTACGCGAGAAAGAAGGAGGAACGTATGGCGTCGGTGTATCCGCTAGAATCTCACCTTTCCCGGAAGGAAGAACGACATTACAGATATTCTTCGATACGGACCCGGCCAAGTGGGAGCAGATGAACACGATTGTCCGCAATGAGTTGAAACGGCTTTCCGAGGTAGGCCCTCGTCAAGAAGATTTCAAGAAAACACAGGATAACCTGCTGAAACGTCATGCGGAAGTCTTGCAGGAGAACAGCTATTGGTTGAACGTATTGGATGATTATTATTATAAAGGATTTGATACCGATACGGATTATGAGTCGATTGTTAAGGCGCTGACTCCCGAGAAGATAAAGGCATTCGCCCAAAAGCTTTTGGGACAGGGTAACCGGGTAGAAGTTATCATGCAACCCTAGTTACTATTTTGAGAGGATGAGACGGGGCGTGCCCCGTCTCTACTTTGATTTCTTTAGTTTAAAATGATCGAATCCTTCCCCATAAACCCCGATTACGGCGCTTTGGGATACAAAGGCGGTCGGATCAATATCATTAATGATACGGAAAATCGTAGTGGATTGCCGTTTTTTAGCGAGCACGAACATCATCTTCTGTTCTTGCCCCGTATATAACCCGGTAGCATCGATCACCGTAACCCCTCGGTGCAACGCATTAATCTCCTTACCAATCTCTTGATACTTCTTCGAGATGATAAAGAATTGCACGGACTGGCGAGCACTGTTCACGATCTGATCCAGCACGAAACTACAAACATATAACGTTACAAAACCATATACCACTTTCTCCCAATCCTTTAGCACGAAATAACTGGAGGTGATAATAATCATATCGCAGATCATCATGACCCGCCCCAGCGTTATATCCCGGTATTTATTGATGATAGCGGCAATAATATCCGTTCCACCCGTACTACCGTTCGAGGAGAAAGCGATACCGATACCACTTCCGCAGAAGGAGGCTCCCAGCACACATGCCATAAACGGTTGATCTTGTAATAAATGCATCCCGGCTGTCAGCTCCTGGATAAGGGACAAGAAAAAAGTAAGCGTAAACACGGCGAAGATCGTCTTGATACTGAACTTAAAACCTAATATTTTCAAGGCAAGCATCAGCAAGACGGCATTAATGAGGAAGTAAGTGTACTGAACGGGAAATCCCGTAGCCCAGAAAACAATGGAAGCGATACCCGGCACTCCACCTGTCGTAATGTCATTCGGCAAAAGGAAAACGGTCCATCCGATACCGTAAAGGATCATCCCAAGAGCGATCATTAAATAGTCCCGTGTCTCCCGAAGCAGGACTTGTCTGGATAAGGAAGAAATTGATAAAGTAGATTTCATCTCATTTGTTTATTTTTAGCGGGCGCAAAGGTAATGAAAGTTATTGATAGGAAATGCTTCACCTTATATTTAGCCGGAAATATAATGGTTCACTTTCCCCTATTTACAGAGACGTAAGCAAAAGCCAAGGAATGTTAACTATTTATTAGTAATAACCCCTTTTATATAACATCACCTTTATTTAGAAAAGCTCTATAAACGAGAACATGAAGGAGAAAGCAGGCATTTATACGCCTTTTCCACGCAAAAAGAACCGTTTTTTGATAAGAATACCCTCGTTAGATTACACATATAGTCCCGTTCACCCACGCCTGTACAGGCGTAAACCCACACATATAGTCACGATAGGCTACACATATGGTCATAATGGGCGACATGACTACCTTATAATGGGCATTGTTGCCCCCTAACGACTGGGCCATAAGGCATAAGATATGAGATAGGATGAATTAATTTCGCTAGAATAAAAGCCCGTTTTTCAACAAGTCACTAGCGGATAGACGATTGCTGTTTTTTTCTTTCGTTTTTAGGAGCGAGACGTACTTTGGCCCGAAATAATCGATTCTCAAGGACTTTAGTTTACAAATTGTCACATTGATATTCTAACCGGAACACGCATAAGCCCTTTCACCCAATTGTAGAGACGGGGCGTGCCCCGTCTCTACAACCAAGTATGTATGAGCTGCAAATATAGACTTACAATCTCACATTCTCCATTTCCTCACACTTCTCTTCCCGCAAGCGTTGAATATCCTTAAGCTGGCGGTCGAAAAACATGAGCAAGTCATTGATGAGCCGTCCGTTCTGGGATAAAAGCAAAACCCCATCCATCAATTGCGTTGACAGGTAGCGAACTTTCATATTACTTACATGCTGATCGGGACGCTGCAGATAAACGGCCATACATCTGTACAAAATTGGTGCTATTTGTATCCACGGCAGTTTTAGACCTACCAATAGATTTTTCACGCTTTGCAACTGATGGTTCAGATAATCGAAATCATCCGCATCTCTCTCAAAACAGAAAGCTTCTTTCAAGCGTCGTGCCTCTTCCTTAAAAAATACATCACTCAACATTTCCATGTTCGAAACCGGAGCGTCTTGCTCTGAACCGACAGGTTCAGTTACGGGATAAATGTTTTCCGCTTCCATAATATATTAGCATTAAGCAGGCGGAAAAAAGAACGGTCCCGCCTGACCCGTTGCTAAACACTTTACCAGAAAGCTGGAGGCACATTAATGCACTCCACGGGGGTACGGAACCGTCATATCGGATCGGTTACAGGCAAAAAAATGCCTGCAACCGAATAGAAGCAGGTATTCTACTCTGCTTTCTGGTTTTAAAATGTTTAGCATTGCAAATATACTTCTTTTTCCGGATATCCAACCTATAAAGGATAAATAATGTCTAGTAAGTAAAAAATCTGGAGATGATACCTCTGTTTTTACAAGCTATGCTGGAACATCCAAGCCAGATAATCCGGTTCGGCGAAAGCGTTATCCCAACTGTTATGGTCTACACCGGGAAATTCCTTATAACGGACATCAGCTCCTGCTTTCTTCAATGCTTCATTAGCGTCACGGGAGAATTGTACATCGACTACGCTATCGGAGCCGCCATGATAAATACTGAAAGCCGTCTTGCCCTTAAAGTTTGCCAAACGTTGCAAATTTGCTCCACCACAGATCGGGGTGGCAGCGGCAAACAGGTTCGGGTAACGCATCACGATATCGAACGTGCCCATACCTCCCATTGATAGGCCGGTTACGTAAATGCGTTTCGTATCGACCTTACCTTCCGCTATATAACTATCCAATAATTCCTTGACGGCGGCCATCGATTGTGTGGCCGGAGCATTCAACGGATAGAAACGCTTTCCTTCTTTTCCGGCGTTCAATCCCTTATATTCAGACCAAGTCTTCTCGGCCGGGCATTGAGGCGCTATAATGATAGCCGGATATTTGGTTTGATTCTCGAAAGAAGCGAACATATCGCCACCATGTATTAATTGGGCCTCATTATCCGACCCTCGTTCGCCCGCTCCGTGCAGGAACAGGATTACCGGGTATTTCTGCGCCGGATTATAATCTCGGGGATACAGAACCCGATAATTCAATTGATAACCATCACGAGCCGTAAACTGCTTTTTCAAAAAACTAGCCTTATCACCAGCATATCCAGCAACGGAGAGAAGAAGGCAAAGAGACAGAAAAAAAATACTTCTAAGTGTTTTCATAATCATATATTCAAATGTAAATACTATCTACTTAGATCGATAACTTCCGCAAATATAATTAAATAGTCTGTTAAGGCGTTGTATAATATCAAGATTAAAATTACTTTTGCAATAATAAGGATATAGGATATGAGTCCAAAGGCTATACTAATAAATGGATTTGATTAATTCAAACAATAATTGAACATGAGCGAGTTATCAAAGACAAATGGAACAACCACTTCGGCAAATAATAGAGCTGAGGTAACACATATTTCCCGCAATGGCTTAATATTGTGGGTAAAGGATCGGGAATATTATTTACCTTACGACAAATTCCCATGGTTCAAACGTGCTGCCGTAGATGACGTGTTTAATGTCCAACTATTAGGACGTGAGCGGATTCGTTGGGATGCTTTAGATGTAGATTTGAGCTTGTCTATCATAGCAAATCCAGATAAATACCCGTTAGTAAGTAAATAATCGAATATTGTATGTATTTTGTAGAGACAGATTGTCCTATCTCTACAAAATACATTTGAAAATGATACCGGAAGATTATTGGGCTTCCTGTATTTTTGTCGCTTCTGATACACCGTTCTCGTTGAATGCCTCGATGGTGAAATAATAAGGCTGGTCGGTGGACAGACTCTTTAAAAGTAATTCATTCTTTCCGTATAGGAGCCATGAGTTGTATAGTTTATCGGGAGCGATGCCCCAACGGATGTTGTAGCCTTGGCTGTTTTTGACAGCGTCCCAAGTGATCATAGCGTCACGGCGATCCGCTTGGCGAACGACCTTGAAGTTCTTCACCGTCGCAGGTTTCTTGCCCTCACCGATACCGAACACACGCAAGTCCGAGATCGCCAGATGAGGCGTCGGGACCTCTATATTCTTATAACGGACATAACGGACACGAGCCGGATTATCCACTTGTACGTAGTCATTCGGGACATCCTTATAATTATTCCGGCGATCCACCAACGTTACCCAATCCTGCCCGTCCAAAGAGCCTTCCACCGCATAACGGTGGCGTAAACCGGGAATACGTCCATACATATTCGATTGATGATCATGATAATTCACTTGCACGGCATATACCATAGCGGGAGCCTCCAGATCGATCTCTACCCATTCGGTATCTCCATTCGTGCGAGCCATCCAGAATGTCTTACATTCCTCATCCGTCAAGTTGGCCGGAAGGAAATTGGCGGAAGTCTTGGGACGGTTCGATTCCGTGAATCCTTGCGCAGCGGGAGCGGAACCCTCCGCATACGAGGAAGCTTTCACCGGCTTTTTATAAGAAAGCAACATCCACCCCGTAAACTCTCCTTTCTTTCCCGGCTCGGCGGGAGCGTAATGCGGATAATCACCGAAGTTATTATCACAATACATAATGCCCTCCTTATCGAAGAAAGTAGGATACATGCAGAGGCGACGCTCCCAATTCACCGTAGCCGAGAGAGACATAGAGGCGAAATGCCAATAGTTGCCACCCGGCCCCACCAAGGTACTTCCGTGTCCGGCACCATTCATGAAACCACCGGGCTTATAGCTTACCGGGTTATGCGATTGGTACTTATACGGACCTAATGGGGAGTCCGCCACATAAACACCATCGGCATATACGTTGAATTCCGTACCGGGGGCGGCATACTGCATATAATATTTACCGTCGTGCTTGGTCAGCCAAGCACCTTCCATATAGCCCCCCAATACCGTATCGGTATGGTTCTCGCCAAAACGTTCCCAGCCGTGCTTCGGCATATCCAAGCCGAAAAGCTCGACCGTCTCGCCCTCGATCAAGAAACGGTCATCCTTATTCAGTTTCTTGCCCCGAAGCGGATAAACATTGGAAGAGCCCCAAAATAAATAAGCTTGTCCGTCATCATCGATGAATAAATCCGGGTCTTGTAGGTCGTGGAGTATAGCAGGAGTAGCGTTCCAATTACCGGATTTCGGATCATCGGTATAAAGAACGCTCATGGAGCCGGACGGATCACCCATCACATAAAGCACGGAATCCTTATAATTATGAGCGGCGGGAGCGTTGGAACCCTGAGGATACCAGTTTTTACCGGGAGTGATAAAATCCCAGTTCAACAAATCTTTCGAATGCCAGTAGCCATGCGAACGGGTTACGAACATATAATACTCGCCCCGGAATTCTACGACAGCGGGGTCCGCACCCGAACGGTAAGACAGATTGTTCGATGAGTTATAAATCATATACGTATAATCCACATTAAGCGGATTACAATACGTATTCGCCCGCATGGATTGAGCGGTGGCGGAACCTCCGGAAGCAGCCAAGAACAAAGCCGAAAAGATATATTTTGATAATAGTTTCATGTTGATATGTATTAATTTTTACCGCAGAGAGAAAGAAGACTGATTCGTCTCGTCGGCAGAATTCAAGCCTACCCAAACCGTGAAATCACCCGGCTCGGCTTTCTTCTGCATATCGATACCATAGAAAGCCAGCAAAGCTTCGTCAATCGTGAAAGAGACTTGCTTCTTCTCGCCCGCTTTCAAAGCCACCTTCTCGAAACCTTTTAGCTCTTTAACCGGACGGGTCACGCTACCCGCCAAGTCGCGGATATACATCTGGACGACCGCCTCGCCATCCACCTTACCCGTATTCTCTACCTCAGCCGTTACCGTGATCTTGCCCCCTTTCGTGAAAGAGTTCTGATCCAGCTTCATAGAGTTCACGGCGAAAGTCGTATAGCTCAAGCCATAACCGAACGGGTACAACGGTGTGTTAGGCACATCCATATATCTGGATTTATAATCCGTATCCGGAGCTTCCGGAGGAACCGGGCGGCCTGTCGGTTTCTGGTTGTAATACAGAGGCAATTGACCTACCGTACGAGGGAAAGACATCGTCAGGCGAGCGGACGGATTATAATCGCCACTGATCACATCGGCCATACCATGACCTGCCATCGTACCCAGATACCAAGCCTCCAAGATACCGTCGACATGCTGATCCTCCCAAGAAAGATCCAAAGGACGTCCGTTCACCAAGATCAAACCAAGAGGTTTACCCGTCTTTTTCAATTCTTTCAACAAGGCTTGTTGAGCGCCCGGCAATTTCAAGTCCGTACGGCAAGCCGCCTCGCCACTCCAGTTGAAATCCTCGCCCATAGCCGCCAATACGATATCCGCACGGCGAGCCGTAGCGATCGCCTCAGCGAATTTAGATGAATCATCAGTCAAGAGATCACATCCCTCGGCATAAATGAACTTCACGTTCGTACCGGCATATTTCTCGGTCAGACCCTCGAACAAAGAGATACTCTCCTCACGCTCACCCCGGCCAGCCCACTCGCCATTCTGGTTGATCTTATCTTTTACCATCGGGCCGATCAAGGCTACCGTAATATGCTTATCCTTCGAGATCGGGAAGAAGTTATTATCATTCTTCAAAAGGACGATCGAGCGAGCGGAAGTCTCACGAGCCTCTTGCAAAAACTCCGGCTTCATGATCGTATTCTTCTCACGCTCATTGTCCAAGTAACGATATGGATCATCGAACAAGCCCAAGAGGAACTTCATCTCCAAGATGCTCGCCACGGCACGGTCGATATTCTCTTCCGAGACCTTGCCCTCTTTCACGGATTGTACAAGATATTGGCTGTAGATGCCACCTGTCATATCCATATCGATACCGGCGTTCGCGGCCAGTTCTCCCGCCTCCTTATCATTTCGCACGATACTATGGGCTACCATCTCATTGATACCGGTATAATCGGTAACCACGAAACCTTTGAAGCCCCAGTCCTTACGTAACAGATCGGTCATCAACCATTTATTACCCGTGCTGGGCACTCCGTTGATCTCATTGAAGGAGGCCATGAACGTAGCGACTCCCGCTTCCTTAGCCGCTAAATAAGGCGGCATATAATAATTCATCAATGTATTTTGCGACAACTCAGACGTATTATAATCACGTCCGGCCTCAGCGGCCCCATAAGCGGCAAAGTGCTTACAACAAGCCAAGACCGTATTTACGTCGGCCAACGAACGCCAATCGTTTCCTCCTTGGAAACCCTCGACACGGGCCTTCGCAATCAGGCTTCCCAAATACGGGTCCTCACCGGCCCCTTCCATGACGCGTCCCCAACGTGCGTCCCACGAAATATCCACCATCGGGGCAAAAACCCAGTTCAAACCATCAGCGGCACTTTCCAAAGCATTGTAGCGTGCAGCTTCCTCAATCATGGCCAAATCGAAACTTGCAGCCTCGGCAAGCGGAAGCGGAAATCCGGTACGATAGCCGTGGATAACATCCAGTCCGAAAATTAAAGGAATGCGCAAACGCGATTGCAAAGCAAGCTCTTGATAACGGCGTATATCCTTTACTCCTATCACATTCAGCATAGAGCCTATTCTGCCTTGCCGGACATACTCTTCTTTAGGAATATTTCCACCGTCGGGTCCGGTAAAATTCCCTCGGTAGGTGCATTGTGCAAGCTGGCCTATCTTTTCATCCAGCGTCATCTGCTTCATCAAGCTTGAGATGAATTTCTCCTTCTCCGTAGTTTGTGCCGAGGTAAAGGTGTTACCAAGTCCCCACAGACAAACCATCAGTATTATTATCTTTTTCATACTGCCATTCTTGTTTTGATATTTATTTTATCATAAAACAACAGTTGCCTTCAATGGTAAATCAGCTGAAGAAGGACCTGCCAGAATCTCAAAAGTCCCCTTTTCCACTACAAACCGATGTGATTCCACATCATAGTAGGCAAAGGCTTCCTCATCCAGCAATATCCGAACGCGCTTGGTTTCACCCTTCTTCAAGTAAACCTTATCGTAGCCTTTCAACTCCTTCAATGGACGCGGAACAGAACATTCCACATCCCGCACATATACCTGAGCCGCTTCCGCAGCATCCATCTTTCCGGTATTCTTGATGTCAAAGCTTACCGTAACCCGGCTTCCCCCCGTCTTCTCAACACTCAGATTACTATATTCAAAACTACTGTATGACAGTCCATACCCGAAAGGATAGAGCGGCTGCTTTCCGTTCCGGTCATATCCCCTATAACCTACGAAAACACCTTCGGCATACTGCACCCGTTTATGAGGTACATTGCGATTGTCATAATAATTACCATATACCGGATTATCTTCCCATTTTTCCTCGATGCTGACTGGTAGTTTGCCACTTGGCGAAAGCTTGCCCGTAATGATTTCGGCAAGGGCCTTTCCACCCTCCTGCCCCGGATACCATGCCATCAAAATAGCTTGTACACTCTGCCCCCAATTGCGGAAATCTATTCCACCTCCGGCATTCACCACCACAGCCACATTATCATGAAGTGAAGCCACTTTATTAATGAGATATTCCTGCCCGTATGACAATGCAAACGGACGGTCGAACCCTTCACCTTCTGTACTGCTGTTGAACCCGGCACATACAATAACATTCCTGGCATGCTTCAGTGAAGAGGCCAAACGCTCCTCATCCATCATTCCTGCCTGGAAACTGACAGTCGCCTCACCCACATTATCAAAATATTCAATACGCAACCGGTATATCTCCCCTGCACTGACCTGCATAAATGCACTGCGGGTACTGAATGAATGGTTCCCCCAATCTCCGGTAATCAGCTTATCGTTTACAAACAGACGGTATCCGTCATCGCCAGCCAGCTGGAACTTGACAGTTCCATCCTTGTCAGCCTTGTAAACTCCCGTCCAACGGGCAGAAAACTGATCTACCGGCATGCCGTCGAACGGTGCACCGTATTTCCAGGCATGGTCTATGGCAGGCTCTATGGCAGCTTGAAAGAGTTCTCCGGTAAGATTACGAGTATTATAATATTCGCCCTTAAAACCGTTTTGCGTAAAACTGCCATCCGTATAAATCTGTTGGGACATATCCTTATAAAGAATGCTGTCAGACAGCAGCTCTATCTGTCTGCCGCCCTTCAACTGAACCATACCGTCATAGAGTGACACTACCGAATAAGGGGTGACAAATCCGCTTCCTCCTCCTGTGGGAATAATATCGGCATTAGGCCCGATTACCAATGTTCTACCGTTCCGGTAAGGCAACGTACCGTTATCATTTTTCAATAAGACTACTCCTTCTCTCGCCAAGTCAAGTGCAATTTCCTTAGACTGTGCATTGTCTTTATCGATAGATTTATCTTCTCTCGGAGTATCAAGTGCTCCAAAAGCAATCAATGTCTGGAGTATATGCCGGACTTTGGCGTCAATGGTCTCTTCCTTCACGATACCATTCTCTATTGCCGGAATAAGAATTTCCCTGGTCATGAATTTACCGACGGGCATTTCCAAATCCAACCCTCCATTAGCGGCTCCCACACCGGAATATACAGATGTCCAGTCAGACATCAGGATACCTTTAAATCCCCACTGCTTGCGTAATACATCAATGTTCAGCCAGCTGTTTTCGGTGGCATGTACCCCGTTCAGCGGATTATAGCTATCCATAACCGCCCCTACTCCTGCTTCCTGCACAGCTTTTCGGAACGCGGGAAAATAAATTTCCTGCAGCGTGCGTTCATCCACATCTGAGCTGGCATGATGTCTGCTCCACTCCTGGTTATTGGCCGCAAAATGCTTCACCGTAGCCATAACTCCCTCTTCCTGCACTCCCAAGATATATTCTTTAGCAGTTTCGCCCGTCAAATAAGGGTCTTCACCAAAATACTCATAGTTTCGCCCGCATAGAGGAGAGCGGTAGATATTGACTCCAGGCCCCAACAGAATACTTACCCCACGGGCCTTTGCATCCCGGGCCAAACCATGTCCCAGCTCTCTAGCCAACTTACGGTTCCATGTCGAAGCCGACAAGATGCCACAAGGATACAAGGTACTTTGAGTATTGTTACGTATGCCTTGCGGACCATCGGCCATCCTGATTTCGGGTATGCCAAGCCGGGGTACAGCCCGGATATAAAAAGATTTGGGACCGGAAATGTAATCGATTTTTTCTTCCAGCGTCATTTGAGAAACCAACTCCCTGGCACGCTGCTCCACCTGGGGAGTAATACACACTTGTGCTTTTGCCGTGATTGCACAACAAAGCAATAGCCCGCTTAAGGCTACTTTCTTTTTAATCTTCATTTTGTCTATTTTACTACGTGTTTGTTATATTGCCGGGCATGTCCCGACCTACTTTCTTTCTTCTCAATCAATAAAAAACCGTGTCCCTTCATCCACCAACGAAGAAACACGGCCGAAAGTTATTAAGAAAATTCTGAATCTACAAGAAAGTGGACAAAAACATGTCTGTCCTGCTATCAATAAGTAAGACGTATACCGGCCTGCAACGTAAAGTTACACGGGTTCTCCTTGCGTATAGTCTGTATCGACGAACCGTCATCAAAGAAATAAGATACTCCCGGTTCCACATACAGGCCCACCCTATTGCTTATGTTATACTGGGCACCGACAGCACCCATGACAGAAAGCTGTACCGGTTTCACAGTCTCACTCTCAGTACCAATCTTGCCATACACACATTTTTCAATGGCACCCCCCGCCGAAACGTACATCGTAAAGTTCTTTGCATCCACAAAGTTCCAGTTGGCCCGTACCGGAATGCCAATATAATGCAGCTTCTGGCTTATCTTTTCCGAGCTGCCCTCATACCTTACGTCAGAAGCAAGATAGGTATACGTCAGCCCGCTTTCCACAGAGAAACCCTTCGCCAAGTTTTTCCGCACCGAAACACCGAAACTGAGCGGTTGTTTATGGTCTATATCCGCAATTTTCTTTTCGCGTCTTTGCAGATAGGGCATACCATCCTTAAAAACCAGTTCCTGCCCGTCGGGAATAGTAACAATGCCATTGGCCGGGGAGGGTAAATC
>ERZ779725.1440-NODE-1440-length-13090-cov-2.435980_pt1 | contig 13090 bp, 10 predicted proteins | sample MGYA00511890_ERZ779725 | MGnify/ENA primary metagenome ERZ779725 (study PRJEB29588, sample SAMEA2148549) | human gut metagenome | biome: human gut; feature: human-associated habitat; material: faeces | place: Denmark | collected 2008/2010 ...
AAATCTCTCATAAGCTGCGAAGTACATTTTGTTATAAACGCACCTTCTTTACCGAACTTCTCGGCATATGTAATTCCATGATATGATTCATCAGGTGTGCAGAGTCCAGGGAACTTGTCTGCGTGTGCCATCCAGTCAAACTTTCCGCTGTCTACAATAGCTCCACCGACTGCTGCTCCATGTCCATCCATATATTTTGTAGTCGAATGTGTCACAATATCTGCTCCCCATTCGATCGGGCGACAGTTGATCGGAGTCGGGAATGTATTATCTACAATAAGCGGTACTCCCTGCTCATGCGCTACCTTTGCAAACTTCTCAATATCTAATACGGTCAGAGCCGGATTTGCAATGATCTCACCAAATAATGCCTTGGTATTCGGACGGAACGCTGCACGGATCTCATCTTCAGATGCGTCCGGATCAACAAATGTGAAATCGATTCCCATCTTCTTCATCGTTACCGCAAATAAGTTATAGGTTCCACCATAGATGGAATTTGATGCTACAACATGGTCACCACAATTTGCAATATTAAATACTGCATAGAAGTTTGCTGACTGACCGGAACCGGTAAGCATCGCCGCTGCACCGCCCTCTAACTGACAGATCTTCTTTGCAACCAGATCATTTGTCGGATTCTGAAGTCTGGAATAAAAATATCCATCTGCCTCCAGATCGAATAATTTACCCATATCTTCACTTGTTGCATATTTGAATGTTGTACTCTGATAGATCGGAACCTGACGTGGTTCTCCGTTTCCCGGTTCATAACCTCCCTGTACACATGTTGTATTAATCTTGTATTTACTCATTACATCCTCCTGATAACTATATCTTCTGTGTTTTATGATCTATTCCAAGTTTCTGTATTCATATCCATTATTATTTCCAGTATAAATACCTGTCTTTTCATGTACCATTTAGCACATCAATTCATTATATAAAATTTATCCCGTTCCTGCAAGCACATGTACTCCTACAAAAATTAAAAATCCGTTAAGATTTCCTTATTTTTACGAAAGTGCAAAAATCTCCTTACATAGCTTTCTTCCCGACTGTGTCCGGAAGATCTTCTCATAAGCAGACCGGACTGCTTTGATATGCTCTTTATCCTCATACAGGTTCACAAGGAAATCTGCCTCTACCAGTATCTGATAATCCATTCCGTCAATATTGGAATAGGTATGGTGATGTCCGACCAGATAACATACCCGCTCAATAAAGGCAGCATCATCTATCAATGGAATAAGCAGTTTTTCTGCTTCCGGCGGGCCTTCCTTTTCCTGTGTCTTTCCTGTATTATATCCATATTTCTTTTCTGAGTTCTTTATGCCTATATCATGCACAAGTGCAGCGACTTCCAGGATCTCCAGTTCTTCTCCTGTGACTCCTTCCATCTCCCCGATCAACTTGGCAAAAGAATGAACCTTCAGAAAATGATGGATCCGTCTGGCATCTCCCGCATAATATTCGATCATCTTCTCTTTTACCCGAGATTTCAGCTCCCGGCTTGCAGGAATCGTATCTTCTACATTCTGCTGCAATCTCTCACTCTGCTCTGCTTCTGTACTCTGTTTCTGCTCGGTTTCCATTTCTTTCCTCCTGACTGTCTGCCGACCGTTTTAGTATATTTATTTAACCTGATCTATTTCTGTCTTATTTTCTTTTGTTTTTATCTGTACTCACATCCCCGATTATATATGGTTGCTACAGAATACGCAACTTTTTTTCCTGTACGCCCTGTTTATCCAATATTTATGTCTTATCGTCTTCTGCAGATTGTTTTGTATTGTTTTCACTTATAGGTTGTCTTTTCTTTTCATATAGTAGTATAATTTTCAAGTGCAGGTTTTTTTAGGAGGTTTTACAAATGAAAGATAATTCCCGTCCAATCGGCGTATTTGATTCCGGTATTGGCGGTATCAGTGTTTTAAAAGAAATCGTTTCACTGATGCCGGAGGAAAATTATATATATTATGGTGATTCCGCGAATGCTCCATATGGCACACGCCAGATCACTGACATTCAGCATCTAAGCCGGAACTGTGTGGAATTCCTGCTTGAACATGGCGCGAAAGCGATTGTGATCGCATGCAATACTGCAACCAGTGCTGCTGCTGCCATGCTTCGTGCAGACTATCCGGACATCCCTGTGATCGGCATTGAGCCGGCATTAAAACCAGCCGTTCTCTGGAAGGAACATGACCGGATCGCAGTTATGGCTACCCCTATGACATTAAAACAGGATAAGTTTCTATCGCTTATGCATACATACGAAGACCGATCCGTAATCTACCGTGTACCATGTCCAAAGCTGGTTGGCTTTGTGGAAAACGGAGATCTGGACAGTCCGGAGCTTCATGATTATCTGCAGGAGATTCTCTCGCCTTATCTGGAAAAGGGAATCGATGCGATCGTGCTTGGCTGTACGCACTATCCGTTTGTGGAAAAAATGATCCGAACCGTTGTCGGTCCGGATATCAAGATTTTTGTCGGGAGCCACGGAACTGCCGTAGAACTGCGTCGCCGCCTGATTGCCGCAGGCTTAAAGTCAGAATCTGCTGAACAGGGTACAGTCGAGATTTATAACAGTTGTACGACCGATGGGAACGCACATGTTGCCCTCTGCAGGAAGCTGCTGGCATTATAATGTACCGTACGGAAGAAGCTGGAGGCTATCATTCATTTCACAAATCACTTTCGTTCTATTTCGCAAAAAGATTAACAGGTATCCGGTTTTATATACCCTTTATTTCACAGAACGCTCGCGCTCTATTTTTCACGTAACGGTACTAACCTCACTGCCTTTAGCAGTTCGCTAAGGACCGACGTGAAAAAAGGTCTGTTACATAAAGGAATATAAAACCGGATACCTGTTAATCTTTTTCTATGATCCTGTTAGAGATTGCCGAATTCTTATGAACATACCATTTAATACAACTCTTCATCGTAGTATCGTAATAACAGTCCGGTCACGCGGTCATAGGCTGCGAAACCGTCTGAGACACCGTTCAGGTTCAGACTTGTTTCAGTGAAGGTATTGGATGCCTGATTGACGGTATCCGTCGATAGAATGGCCTTATCCTCTACCTTTTTCCAAGTCTCTGGGAGCAGAAAGATGTCGTCGGAAAGCACCTGTTCGGAAATTCTCTCATTTGCCAGATACTGTTCTGCATCCTCCCCGATAGCCTCATAATAGGCATTATCTACATAGGACAATACACTCAGATACCCGGAATAAATAAAGAATGGATCTTCGCTGTCGATACAGGCAAGATAAGATATAAAGTTTGCCTCATCCTCATAGATATACCCATGCAGATGCGCCAGCTCATGGCAATAGGTTGCAGGATAATTTGTGATATACATATTTGCATTACAGTTTGCTTCCATCGAAAACGGGAAATAATACCCCGCCATATAACTCTGGCTCATAAGCCCGGAGAACATCATATGCTTGACATCCGGATAGTAGCCGGACAACCGTGGATACCGGCCGGACAGTTTCCGAAGAGCATTTCGTGCCTGTTCCTGCATATCTCCATCATATGTTATGTATCCGTTTTCATCCCGCTCTACTTTAGTGCTGTATTCGTTACACTGCTTTACGATATAATTGCGAAGTGCCTGCAATTCTTCTACCTTATACTGCCGTTCCTCTGTTTCCTCATTTACAGGAAGTGAGGAACAGTGATAATAGATCGTACAGTTTCCGGTCATAATAAGACAGATCGCAACCGTTATATATGCAATAACAAGGTCATAGATCCTGCAAAATCTCCGATATCCCTTATGCTTTCTTAAAAAGATCAACAGAATATTCAGGATCAGAAATGCAAGGATCAGCAGGATTGCCGTAACGATCATAAATTCCCCGATTGAAAAGGAAAACAGATTGCCAAATCTTGCAAATACTGCAACGATAACCGGATTCACATGTTCGGCATACCAGTCGCACCAGTTTTCCCATCCCATCTTTCCACTGATCCACGGAGCAGCCCACGCTGCTGCATTTATCACTATGACCAGAATTATCCCTGTAAAAAGAAGGGGTCTGTGAATATGCCTTTTTTTCTTCTTTTTCTCTATTACATTCATAATTTTATTCTTCCTGCCAGATAGTGTATTTTCTGATATGCATCCTGTCAGATTCTCATACATACAACATCCTTTTCTACCTGTTCAGTATATCATCCTGCTCTGCTTTTTACGACACACTTCACAGATTTATAACAAAAACGCCCTCAAAGTTTGACATCTTCTCTGTCTGACGGCAGACCTGTCATTCTTTGAGGGCATTCTATTTCCTGTTATACTTTTTACTATTGGCACATATTTACGATAAAATTATTTCAGGTCTTCTACCAGTTCGTACAAAGCTTCTGCGGAATTGAAATTATCAGATGTGATCTCATCACTTGGAATGATAACATCGTATTTGTCTGCAATCTCTGCAATAATCGTTATGATATCCAGAGATTCCAGTATTCCATCATCTACCAGTGCATCTTCATTTTCAAAATCAACATTCGGTTTGATCTTCTTTAACATTGCAATAAAATCATTCATAGTTTTATTCTCCTTTATTCTTTAATTCTGCTATCTTTTTTATTTCTTTTCGAAGAAGCGAGCCTTTAAATGTCTTCGGAACTTTCTCGATATAGAATATCTTCTGCGGTAACTTATAGCTTTCAACCTGTTGCTGCATATAGCTCTGGAATGCAGTTTCGTCAAATCCATCCTCTTGCACGATCAGCATAACCGGCAATTCTCCGGTGATCGGATCCTGAACGGAACTGTAAGCACAATCTGCCACACCCGGATACCGGATCGCAACAGTCTCTACCTCTGCCGGCGAGATCTTGCTTCCACCATAGTTGATAACATCATCTGCCCGTCCAACCAGAATAATACTGCCATCTTCATCCATATAGCCAAGATCATTTGTCATAACATATCCATCCACTACCGTTTTCGCAGTAAGCCCCGGATCATTGTAATAGCCCTCCATAACAATCGGGCCACCCCAGGCCAGTAAAGCAGGCTGTTTCTCAGATCCATTCTCTATAATATTCCCTTCTTCATCTATAAACCGCACTAGAGAATTGACGGTCGGATATCCGATACAACCATTCTTATTCTGACGGCTGAATTCCAGAATACAGGAGCAGCCAGCTTCCGACGATCCATAAAAATTATAAAGTCTTGTACGTGGAAGATACCGGAGCAGCTTTTCCTTGTCCGTTTCCGGAAGCGGGGCTGATCCCACCTGTATATAATCGATCTGATCGGCATATCCTGCAATCCTGTCATCTGACAAATGAAAGATCATTCCAAGTGTTGCAGGAGAAATTGCCATCGATGTTGCATGGTACTGCTCAAGCATCTTCCAGAGATTGCCTATCATAGCCATACCATTCATCAGACAGACAGTTCCGCCACTTATCATATCCGACTGATACCGTCTTATACCAAAGGAATGATTGAGTGGCATCGGTATGATCTCCACATTTCCTGGTTTCATCTGTGTTCCCTTCATAACATTCCCAGCAATTGCCACATCATTCTTATGATGCATGACAACACCCTTTGAGCTGCCGGTCGTACCCGTTGTGAACAACAGCATCGAACGTGAATCTGCATTTGGAAGCGGAACATCCAGTTCTTCTGTATTCTCCATCTGTTCCATCAGCTTCTTCGGGGATAACCAGCGCAGTCCATCTGACTCTTTGTTTGAGATCAGCCATTCTGCATCCACCTTATCCCTGATTTCCTGCATACGCTCAGGTGAAGTAGATCGCTCAACAGGAATCACAAGCGCCTGCATATACTGCAAGGCTGAAAACAAAACCATATATTCAATGTTCTGTGTGCATCGTAAAATAACATGTGCATTCTTTTTTATACCATTCTGAAGCAGGACATTTGCCATCTTTCTGATTGCCGTCCAATACTCCGCATATGTCAGATGTTTTTTTAACTCACAGACAGCCAGCGTATCCGGTTGTGTCTCTGCATATTTTTTTATATAATGAAGCACGGTTTCCATATCGATCCTGTTATTTCTCCTTTTTCTTTGTAATCTTTTTTACATTTTTCTTCCATTTTTTCATAAATTTCCGGTCTTCCTCATCCCATACCTTACAGGCATCTTCCCAGCTTACCTTCTGATCCTCAGTCAGAGTTTCCTGCAACTGATACTTTTCCTTCAGATATGCTCCAAGAAAGCTTGTCACCTTTTTTGCTCCTGCTATATTCGTATGCTTTGGATTATAGAAATCCGTTTTAAAATCAATATCCATCTCATCAACATACTGATTTAGATCCAGACAGTCATAGCCCTGTTTCTCACAATAGGCATCCACAGCCAGATGCTCCCGGATCTGACTCTCATCCGGTACATACGGTGTCGCTATAAACAGCACCTTTTTTCCCAGTTCATTTGCCTTTTTCTCGATTGCATCCAGAGTATCCTTAGATGCCTGTGACAGTTCAAGACTCTGATCCGTTGTATAATCCGGTTTCTTGTTTTTGAGATTCGTGATCGTTGATTTTGGTCTTGCAAATTTATCATCACTGGACGGATTGTTCAGACGATTGATCATAAATTCCCGGTCAAATTCCATCAGGTTATTATGATATTTTAATATCTGAAACATCATTTCTGCTTTCTTCACAAAGCTTCCACCATGTATAGACTGAATTGCCTGCAACCTTGTTATGGATGGATTCATGCCGGATATAAGCAATTCAAACCAATAGTCCCGTTCTTCCTGGCTGTGATCATCATTTGTATTTCTGGCGATCATGGTTCTGACCTCGATAACAAACACGTCCACGTTCTGACTTTTTACCGCTTCTTCCATAATATATGGTGCCATATTCAGATCCTGGATCGAGCTAGCCAGCATAGCCGAGGTAAAATCCTGTTCCTCATATGCCTGTGGCGGATTCCAATAACGGAATATCGCACTGGATCCGATCATCAATGCATTGACCGTATCCTTTTCTTCCGCGTAATACTCTGCCCATGCCTCTGCGTCACTCTCATCCGGTCTGGCAAACTGTCCGACCTTCGATATAGAATATAACAATATGACAAAAAACAGTAGGATTGAAATTACTTTTTTTATTATTGCCAAAACCTTTTTCTTTCCTGTTTTCATGTTTTGTTCTCCTACCCTTAAAACTGTTCATAGATGAATGCGATATGACTGCCGGAACCATATACACCAAACGTCAATACACATAAAATTCCAACGATCAGAACCAGCCAGCGCAGCCAGAGATTCTGACGTAGCAGCCAGCTTCTGATATCCTCTTTGATCCCCATCTGTTCCCGGATCTCCTGTGCAACTGATACACATAACAGGATCAGACAACCAATCAGGATCAGCCCCCATTCCCGCTGGGACAAAGCAAATGTATTTATAATGTCATAAAATGTACCACGGTCAACCACACAGGAAGCTATCATATGGAAGGACGCACGGATTCCACTTCCCATAAAAATGATACGTCCGATCACGCATAATAAAAATGTCCGAAGCATCCGGAATATATTCCAGCTTATACAGTTTCTCTGTTAATTTACCGGCCGGCTGCTCAAATAATGTCGATAAGCAGATCAGGATTCCGTGAAACAGTCCCCAGCCGATATAATTCCACTTTGCCCCATGCCAGAGTCCGGTCAGGATCCATACGCACAGGATCGGTACACAAGAGGCAAATCCGGTTCCTATGGCATTTCCCAGATATTTCCGCACCTTGGTATTCCATTTCAACAGGATCTTTGAAGTCGATACCGGATAGAATACATATTCTCTGAAGAACGCTCCGAGTGAAATATGCCATCTTCTCCAGAACTCCGGCAACGTCTGGGAAAAATATGGCCGCCTGAAATTTTCTCCAAGCGTAATGCCAAAGCACTCCGACGCACCACGTACGATATCCATGCATCCGGAGAAATCACAGTAAATCTGGATGGAATACATAACCGCCGCCAGAAAGAAGATCATACCTTCATACTGATCAGAATGTTTAAATACTTCTGTTACAAATGGACTGATACGGTCTGCCATCACCATTTTCTTAAGTGCTCCCCACAGAATCAACCATGTACCTTTTATCACCGTATCATAATCAAACTTATGCTTTTCCCATAGTTGATGCGCAACCAGTTCATATCGCGCAATCGGTCCCTGCGTAATATGTGGAAAATATAATACATACGACAGATATTTCAGAAAATTCTTCTGTGCATGGATCCTTCCGTTATAGACATCAACCAGATAAGAGATCATCATAAAGGAATAAAAAGAAACTCCAAGCGGTGCAGGGAAATGCCAGTCCGGAATCCGCTGTATCGCTTCGTATGGAAGAAAACGTTTGATGTTCTCGATGGCAAATCCTGTCACCTTGAATACAATAAGCGCACCTATTACGATCAGCAATGCCAGCACCAGATATTTCTTTCGTTTCTTTTTCTGTGCTGTTTTTATCTTTCTTGCAGCTCTCTTATCTGCATCCAGGAGCAGCCGGTCCTGTTCCTCCAGATTTTTCTCCATCAACATTGTCAACGGATATACCAGAAATGCAGTTCCAACTACAATCAGCAGATCATCAATCCCACTATAAGCATAGAAGACCGCACTTGCGGCAAGGAGCACCCACCACTGGATTTTCTTTGGTACTATATAATATATCAAAACTGTAACTGCAAAGAATACTATAAATATGTATGATACGACAGACATGCCTTCTCTCCATTTCTTTCTCTTCGTTTCACGCCCGTTTCTGTATGGTTTTTTTTACACCGTACTGAATGTGCTCCAGTATTTTAACAGCAATGTGCATATGATCGACATTACAAGAATAATGATAAGGGAAATCTTCCAGCCTTCCCGGAACATATACTTTGGTTCCAGTCCATATCCCACCGGAATCGCACGGATCGACGTTGGCAGCATATAAGACAGGTTCACACCAATGGATGCTACATATATATACGGAATCGGATTCAGCCCACATCCCTGTGTGATTGAGATCACAAGTGGAATCGCAACCGCTGCCGTAGCTGTATTTGAGGTCACATCCGACAACAGTAGTGTTGCAGTCAAAATGATCAGGATCGTTACAAAACCACCCTTCATATCAAGGGAAGAAATCACTTCTCCAAGTGCTTTTGCAACACCTGTTGCATTGATCAGGCTTCCAAGTGCCAGACCTCCGGCAAATATATACATCAGATCCCAGACGATCTTTCCCTGCACCTGTTTCCAGACCATGATCCGTTTTCCCTCTTTATTTGTAAAAAGAAAGGCGATGATCGCACAGATGATAAATACATATGCAGGCTTTAATCCCGGCAATATATCCTGATAAAGCTGTCTGGTAAATGCCAGACCTGTTGCCACTACAAACAGCACAAGTGCGGATTTTTCTTCAAAGCTCATCTTTGGAAGCTTCCGGTACTGTTCCGCAAAATATTCACTGGAACCACCTAACAGATCTGTCTTCTTTACATCACGAAGAATAAATACTACATTGATCAGCATTAGGATCAGCATAACCGGAAGGAACCGGATAACCCAAGAGGAATACATATATTCTTTTCCGGTCAACTGCTGGATATATTCCACCGTTACCAGATTCATAGCACCACCAAGTGGAGATGCCAGACCACCAAGTCCTGTCGCATAGGCGATCGTCAGCAGGATCTTCGATGCCGTCTTGCTGTTTTTCACGTCATCCATTCCAATATATTTCAGCATAGAAACTGCGATCGGCGTGATCGTTGCGCATACTACTGCATTCGGAAGCACCGCAGATAATACCATTGACAACGCAAACCAGAACACAAGCTGCATTCTAAGACTGTTTCCGATCAGACGCAGAAACGTGATTGCAATTCGTTTGTCCAGTCCTGTATTTTCCCATAATACTGTTATGATCGAAGCTCCAAGCAGCAGCAGAATCGTTTCGTCCGCATAATTCGATATTATGACCTTCATCTCCGCCATAGGAACTACTGCATTGATCGCAATCGGCAAAAACGCCGTTACTGCATAATCTACCGGACCTGTTACCCACCAGTATGCCATCCAGAATACCGTTCCAACTGCTGCCCGTTCTGCAAATGTCGGCAAAACTGCATGCGGTAAAAGAAAGCATGCCAACAGGAATAGAACCGGTCCAAGTAACAAATGAATCAATCGTTTATAATTTCTCATATAATCCTCCAAGCAAGTCCTACTCGATATATTGTTCTTTCTACATAAAAAAAAGAACCCTAATATCGGATTATAAAAATCCAATATTAAAGCTCTATTAAAAATTCGACATTCTTCTATTTATTTTTAAGGTTTTGGAATAAAAAATGTGAAAATACTTCCTTTATTCTTTGTACTTTCAACATAAATCCCTCCCCCATATAACTCAGCAATCTTCATTGCCTGTGAAAGTCCCAGACCAAAGCCTTCCGCATTACGATCTTTTTTTTCTCGATAAAAGCTTTCAAATATTTTGGATATATTTTCTTTCTCTATTCCACAGCCTTCATCCTGAATACAAATATACGACTTTCCGTCTTTCTCTCCACAGGACACATAGATTTTAGCTCCTTCATTGCTATACTTTACAGCATTTGAAAGCAGGTTATTTATAACAATATAGATAAGATTCATATTTGCCTGTATGATAGTCGGCTGAAGGGAATATTCAAATGTAATGTGTTTCGTATCAATATATGCTATATCATCACATGCAGATTCAATTACATCCCGAACATCAATATCTTCTATACTGAATGTTGTCCCCTTTCTATCTATTGCAGTCATCTGAAGCAATTGATCAACCAGATTCTTCATACGGTTTGTCTGTCGCTCAAATACCTCTATACTTTTTATTGCTTCTTTATCCTGCTTCTTTTCTGCCACCTCTCTCGACACCTGGCATTGTGCATGCATAACAGCAATAGGCGTACGAAGTTCATGGGATACATTCGCATTAAATTCTTCCTGACGTTCCAACTCCTGCTGCACTCTCTGGTACAAATGATTATTTGCATCTGTTAACATCTGAAGTTCTTTAAAACATCCTTTATATTCCAGACTATCCGTAAAATCCAGATTCTCTCCGCTCTTTTTTATCGATTCATTCAACTGTCTCATTGGTACAGCGATCAGATATCTTAATAAAAGGGCAAACAAAATAAAAAATGCGCCAACAACTCCTATCACCAAATATGACTGATGCCACAGTCCGCGATAATTGTCTTTCACCGCCTGTTCCGATATCATAGCACATACCAGATAAAAACTGTCATCCTCCGTTCCATTCTTCATTTTTCCACGTCTGGTTGCTACGTAATAACGCTCTCCCTGAAAGGTTACTTTTGTAAGACTCTGTAATCCGATATCAAGCCCGGTTCTGAAATCATCCGGCATTCTGCCATCAAGAAAACTTCCGTCTCTTGACTGTAAAAACACATATACATTTTCGTTATAAGTATCTTTCTCTTCCAGATCGTAAAAATCGCTTTTTATATACGGATTCTCATTCTCATCAAATCCTATATTTTTTTTTGCACGTTGCACTTCCTGCGCCAGTTCTGTATAAGCCAGATATTTAGTATCCTCTTTGATCAGATTCTTCTGCATCAATAAAAGACATATCGTTCCTGCTGCAATGATAAGTCCACAAACAATAACAGTAAAATTAATAAATGAAATTTTCCTTTTTAACATTCCAGTCTATAACCTACTCCCCGGATCGTATGTATCAGTTTTTCTTCAAAAGGATCATCGATTTTTCTGCGAAGATATCGAATATATACATCAACTACATTTGAATTGATATCATCATCAATGCTCCATATATTTGCACGGATCTGCTCTCTTGTGACAACAATGTTCCTGTTACGCACCAGATATTCCAGGATTGCATATTCCCGGACTGTAAGATCGACAGTCACACCATCCCGGACAACCCGGTGATTATTTGTATCAATCTGTAATGACCCATAATTCAAAATGCTGTCATTACTTATATGTACAGTACGAAGCATTACCCTTAACCTTGCGAGCAATTCCGAAAACTCAAACGGTTTTGTCATATAGTCACTGGCTCCTGCATCCAGTCCCCTGACAATATCCTGCGTTTCGGACTTTGCAGTCAAAAAAAGCACCGGAACCTGTATTCCTTCTGCCCGGATTGTTTTTAAAACCGACATACCATCTTTCTTCGGAATCATAATATCCATTATAACTCCATCGTAACTTGCCGTCTCCAGATAATCAAGTGCTGCCTGCCCGTCAAAACAGGCATCTACATTGTATCCTTCTTTTGTCAGTTTATTACATATTATATGATTTAGATCCAATTCATCTTCAACAACCAAAATGCGCATGGACACAACCTCCCTATCTTAATATACAATGGCATACCATCATTAAAATAAGATTAAAGGGACTGACACCGAAAAATATTTTCAATGCCAATCCCTTTTATCATGCTTATTTTAGTTGTCACCAGGCATTTACTACCTGTTTATATTACTACTTCTCATTTCCGGCTGTCAATTTCTGACCGTCATAGTCAATGATGATCGCTGACTGGGTGGATACTTCACCTGCAAGGATCATACGGGCAACCAGTGTCTCAACATTCTTCTGAATAAAACGCTTCAATGGTCTTGCACCATAGACCGGATCATAGCCCTGATCGATGATCGCACTCTTAGCCTCATCCGTAAGCTTGATCGTGATCTCCTGTCCAGCCAGACGTTTGTTCAGATCCTTGACCATAAGATCAACGATACTGCCAATGTTCTCTTTGCTTAATGACTTGAAGATGATGGTCTCATCGATACGGTTCAGGAACTCCGGACGGAAGTGCTGTTTCAGTTTGTTCATAACTGTCTCCCGTATCTCATCCGTGATCTCGCCACCGCCTTCTGCGATATCCACACCACCGATATTCGATGTCATGATGATGATCGTATTCTTAAAGTCTACCGTTCTGCCCTGTGAGTCCGTGATACGTCCATCATCTAATACCTGTAATAATACATTGAATACATCCGGGT
>ERZ779725.1444-NODE-1444-length-13061-cov-2.034830_pt1 | contig 13061 bp, 7 predicted proteins | sample MGYA00511890_ERZ779725 | MGnify/ENA primary metagenome ERZ779725 (study PRJEB29588, sample SAMEA2148549) | human gut metagenome | biome: human gut; feature: human-associated habitat; material: faeces | place: Denmark | collected 2008/2010 ...
CCCGGACGTGAAGCACAACCTCCTTGAAGAATACTGGTGCCATAAAATACAACCGGCTTTTTGCGGATCGGATAATCAATTAAAGGCTGATCGATGGTGGCTAACGAATCTACTCCTATAGACAAAGAAACAAGACCATCGTAAAGAGGAAGATAAAGCATATATTCTCTCTCTTCCGGTCGCATGTTAGCAATGATTGTTGCTTGATTTGTTTTTCCACCCGGACGACCACTATTAACAAAACGCCACTCTCCATTCTTCTGAAGACAATAAAGGTCTAAGCCTTTTGCACCTGTATCCGTCATATGATTCATATGAAAATTGATGAGCGTTTCCCATTTAGCGGCTATTGTGGTAGAATTACTACGAAAACGTATCGCCATTCCGGCAGAATTACGGCTTAAATTCCATAACGGAGCACGGGAGATATTCTTCAATGAATCCGGGAGTCTTTCATATCGGGCTCCGGTAGCTTCGGTAGCTTTTCCTAATAAAGGGAACTTTGAGGCATCATGATATACTAATTGAGCATATGTATGACACACCGAAAAAAACATTATAAAAATACAGATTCTTCTTTTCATATTTTGAGTATTATCGTTTCAAGTTCGCCAAAAACATTTTATTCGGGTGAAGAACATAGTTATCAGTACTGATAATGTTGTCAATACCACTCCTCGTAAAAATCCCATCCATGCGTTTTCGTTGAAATATACAAGCAATGATGCAATTCCTAATAAATTGACCAAAGGCATAATCAACAGATCTCCTACTACATAAGCCATCATAGGATTTTGTCCGGGCATTACGAGAAAACGCGTACTCTTCACGCAACGAAAATAGTCACATATTACATTTAAAAGCAACAAAGCCATAAATGCCAGGCCTGAAGTGAGGAATAAATAACCAAAAGTGGCGGGGTCTTTTTTTATACCTCCTTGAAAAGGTTCAAAACATAATCCCAAGATAACTAGAAAAGCTCCGGCTGTAAAAAGTTCTCTCCAAAGCTTTATAAATCCTGTGCCTTTTCTCAATAAAAAGACTCCACTTATCAATAACGGAATATTTATTATCAGATTCAAGACTGTACAATGTGTATAAAGTCCTGCCAAATTTACAATAATTATAGCTAATGTCAAAAGAATCATTACAATAGCTTTCCATTTATTGGTAGATTCAACAAACGAATCATTGTGTTGCTTCAGCCAATCCATCAAATATTCTCCCGCAATGCTTCCCGGAATCACGATAAAGAGATATTGTAAATACTCAAAATGAAAAGCCCATGGTAGAGGTGTGTAGTTGTATATAGCTTGTGCCCAGGAATTCTCGACCTGTCCGCTCAACAACAAAGCCATCAATATCAGTAATACACCTACTCGCGCCCAGAGGCTTTGCATTGTGAAAATATATATGGCTGAACCAAAAACAGCCATATTTGCCAATAATAATATGATAATATTGCTGAATGATACATCAAAAACTCTTCCATTTGCGTATTGAGTTGTCAGTAACAGAACAATAGCTATCCCATATGCTACCACCTTAATAGCTATACGCATCCAATCCGGCATTTTCAGTGGAATACGAATGAACATGGGGAATAATATCACAAAACAAAGGATGGCCAATAACCAGCCACGCATGTCTTGTGGATTACTCAATACATGCGGATAAAAATGCTGGATGAAAATAGCAAAGAAAGTCAATTGTGCACCTCGTTTGATAGCTTCATATACCAATCTCAACTTAGTGTCCCCTTTCTCAAATCTTTTTTTGATTGAGAAAGGGAAAGCTGCTCCCATTGCAAACAAGAAGAATGGAAAAACCAGATCCACCCAAGTGATGCCTGATAAACTGGCGTCGAAAGCTCTGTCCGGCGGAGGAGTTTGCGCATGATACATCCATCCGGGTAAAGAATTCCACGCAACCGTTGCCGAAAGCACCATTGTGATTATAGCGTATCCTCGTAGGGCATCTAAAGCATAAGCACGTTTAGTCATAATATCTATGGATTGATTGTTTGAATATATTCTTTGCCAAAACGGTCGGTAACTTTAACCACTATACGAGCATCTTTATTTTTAGGAGTTGCCCGGAACATATGTTGGGTAGGTCTTGGAGTAATCCATGTATAGACCATCTTTTCCCGGTCCGAACATACCACTGATGCGTATGGGTCTAAACCTGTATATTGTGTCATGCTTCCCATCAATTGACCGTCTTCCAACCATTCCACTTTCCACAGTTTATCCCAGTTCCAGACATTAGCGATAATATCCGACGGATGTTCTTTGGAGGCTCCCGCCGGATATGAGCGAAACTGATGTTCTTTAGGATATCCGGAACTTTTATAATACCATTTCACATCGTTACCATTCACTTCGTATACGCCATAACCACGCGGAGTGCCATCCAGACAAACATCCGCTTTCCACCACGTACCACAAACCGCAGCTGTATTATGTTCCATCAGATTCTCATTAAATACTACATTGAGATTGTAGTGAGTGTGTCCTGTGATAAAATGTGCCTTATAGGGTTTCAAGATCTGATGCAGTGCACCAGCATTAACCATCTGATTGCCAATCATATCATAGTTATACAAAAAAGCTTCTTGCTTTTCCGTTTGACGGGAAGGGATATGCATAATAAAGAATACGAGTGACCCTTTCGGTACGTATGATAAATCCTGGTCAAGCCATGCAAATGTCTTTTCGTCCAGATAACCCATATAAAAATAATCACGTCCGATGAAGAAGTTGTTGTCTACTACAATGTAATGGGCATTCCCTTTATTAAAAGAATAGTAGGAAGGACCAAAAGTATCTTCAAAAGTCTTGTAGGAAGTTTCATGAGTACGACCGTCATAATTCATATCATGATTGCCAACTACACGATAAATGGGTATATCCAGTTGATCGGCTCTTTTCAGGTAATCGGGATATAATTCTTGATGGTCGCCTACAATGTCTCCGCAATCGATACCGAAAACATCAGTTGTTGCATAAGAAGAGAGAAGTTGTTTGCAATCATCCACTACATACTGATAAATAGCCAGTTCATCTCTGGAAGTAACCTGTATGTCAGATTGAGTAACAAAGACATGAGAGACATCACCTTTCGGATTCTTCTTCAAATTAAAATTATAGTTTTGCTTTTTAGAATGATCGATTGGTAAATAAAAAGAAGGAATAGTCCCTTTCCGGTCTGTCAGATAACCTGAAGGAGTACAAATATACACAAAACGGCTATCTCCCAAAGTCGGTATATTATACTTTCCAGAAGCATCGGTTTGCACACATATACGGCCATCGGTAACCATTATCCCCTGTATCCCCTTACCTTCGCAGGTTACTTTACCTTTGATGATATGAATCGAGGCTTCTGCCTGAACTGAAAAGTTCAAGCAGAAGCACATTAAAAGCAATAAAAAAAAGTGTAGTTTATTCGTTCTCATATTGAGGTGTACTTTGTAAATTTATCGAATGATTTCTTTTGCGTATTTCTTATAGATTTGCCGGGCTAGTTTTATTCCGTCACCACCTTCGTTATAGTTGATTCTGTTACTCGGATTTACCCATTCGTTTTCATACATCCGTGATTCATTAAAGAAGGCTTCCTCATCAAAAGCCTTCTTCTTTTCGACAGCTTTAATCACTTCATTTATAAAACGATCCCACCGGACAGAATAATACTGATTGGTTAGTCCTGCCCATGACCGATTGGCGTAGTCGGTCAGGTGATAGCTATCTCCCCAAATGGTAATCAGAGAACGGGCATTCATCTCATAATAGTTTTTAGAAGTGGCATCGTGTCCCATATCGCGGGCGTCAGTGATCCATTTATTCAGAGAAAAGGTAGGATGACAGCTAACGAGCTTATCAAGATCAGCAAGAATTTCTCTCATTTTATCCCCTCGGTTTTTCATCATCATTATATCTCCGGCTTCATATGCAAGAGTAAACTCATCACGGACTACATTAAAATAATTTCCTAAAACTTGTCGTCCAATATTAACCAAATCAAACTCATAGCTATCCCGTTGACAGTCTTTTACTAACAATAGTAATCTCCACGCTTCAACTAAATCTTTGGGTTGATATTCTATTGTCGGCTTAGTAGTCCAATGTCCATTTCCCTTTAAACAAGGACGTGCATTGGTAAGTGTGCCTTGCCCTACTTGTGCCGGCTGGATATACACTTTGTCTGCCAGTATTTCCCATGCTTTTCTTGCTTCGGGAGACACCTTGCCAGTCCGTCTATCTGCCAGTTTTAAGAACCATTCTTTGTCTGTCTGACCGCTATTCCATGCTTTATCAAGAACAAATTCATACATAAACTGATTCAGGTCTATGCCTTCAAGAGTGGAACCAACTCCTTTAAGATTGCTGCCACCATTTTTTAAAGCATCTGCCAACCGTTCACTTACCAATTTAACTGGCCCTGACAAGAAAGAATTTCCTCCGAAATTGCCTAAATAACACCAAAGATAGGGTTGCCCGAAATAACTATCAGTCTGTTTCCATATTTCTGTATATTCGCAGAAGTAGTCTAATAGAATCAATTTGTCTTGAGGTACAGAACGAAGATAGGATTTTATACGTGGAGTAGTCCAATGCTTGATGTCAGCATAAAACAACCATGTCATTTGTAGCCATATTGCTTTCGGATCTACAGCAGCCACAGACTCGTAGATATGTTTAGCCATCATTCCTAAAGAATCGGCATCCCATGAAGGAGGATCTATCTCGTTAAACGGATCTATACCATAAATATGATTTGTGCCATACAAACGAGTTTGTTCGGTAAGATATTCTTTTTGTATGATCGCATACAAAGAATCCATAGGGTTAAGGAAAGTGCAACGATATTGATCGGCGAATCCTCCCCATTCGCTTACTCTGGATGTTTTTATATTGGGATAGACCCGTTTCAACGCTGCCGGTACATGTCCGGCAAAAGCCGGTAATACAGGTTGCATATTAAACTCACGTTCACGGGCAACGATCTGTTCCTGTAGCTCTGCTTGACTTGACAGCCACTCTTTGGGTAAGGGGCTTTGCCAGCCGTCCAAATTACACATTCGATGCCACGGAAGATGTGCAGGTCCTGTAAAATAGCCACGTATTTCTTCATCTGTCAATCCTAATTTACTCCAGACCTTATACCAGATGGCTTCCTGACCAGTAATAGCAAGAGGCATATTAATTCCGTTTAGAGCCATCCAATCGATGAAATGTTCCCAATCACTCCATTTCCACCAAGTCATTGAGTATCCGAACGTACAATAGTTCAGAAAGAAACGCGTTGGGACATTTGCCTTAATAGTGACTTCCGCCGGTATATTAGGAAGAGTTTTTGGCAATTCTATCGGATCATCCTTATACCATGAGATAGTAGTCAGGCAGTAGTTTTTCAAATAATGATTCAAACCTACAGCCATAGAGTTAGCATTATTTCCGGAAATAATAATTTTATTCCCTTCACTTTTGATGGTAAAAGAATCTGTAGAAGTATCATTCAACAGACGAAAATCAAAAAATGAAGCCTGTTGAGGAAACAACCGTTGTGTCATTTTACGCATGGTAGTGATATTTGTATCTTCCGCGCGAATTTGGCAGATGACAACAAGAAAAAGGAGCACACTAAATATTTTCTTCATAATCATATTATTGTTTGATAAAACGAATAGCACATCCACCGCTTGTTGCCAGTTTGACATGAAGCGTATCAGAAGCCGTTACTGTTTTTTCTTCATATTTAAAAGAAGTCGGATTTGTTTTCCATTCTGCATCATCACTGTCAGCATATATTTGAGCAATATACTTTACCTCCGTCTCTAAAAAACTTAAAGGAATGTCCAACTCTCTTGCATTTTCGTCAGTGATGCAACCTACATACCAATCGCTGGAGTTACGATCTTTTCGTGCAAATACGGAATAATCACCAATTTTCGCATCTACGACATAAGTTTTATCCCAATCGGTAGGTACATCCTTAATAAAATCAAACGCTTTTATCTCTTTATAATTTTCTGGTAAATCTGAAGCCATCTGTAAAGGGCTGTAGATAACAACAAAGAGTGCTAATTGCTTGCAAAGCGTAGTATTGACACGTGTTCCCGGATATGCCTCGTTAGCAAAATTGAAAGTTCCGAATGTAAAATCCATAGGACCGGCTAATCCTCTGGTAAAAGGAATAACAGTTGTATGTTCCGGAGGATTTCCTCCATCGGGAGACCACGCATTGTGTTCCTGTCCGCGTACACCTTCTTGGGTCATAAGGTTGGGCCAGGTACGTTCAATACCGGTAGGCATAACAGGCTCGTGGTTGTCAATTGCTATTTGATATTTGGCAGCTGTTTCTATTACTTTCCGGTAGTGACGTACGCCATACTGACCGTCATGAGCTTCTTTAAAATCCATTAGGCGATTTACATATCCTGTTTTTACAACATGTACTCCATATTGTTGATAGAAAGCAAAAGCTTTGTCCAGTTGGTTCTCATAGTTGCGTGTAGCAGCTGCCGTTTCATGATGTCCGATCAGTTCCACACCTTTTTCACGGGCATAATCTGTAATTGCTTTAATATCGAAGTCTGGATAAGGTTTGGTAAAGTCTAAAGAATCACCATGCTTCATCCAGTTTCCTTCCCAGCCGACATTCCATCCTTCAACTAAAACACCGGAGATACCATTCTCTGATGCAAAATCTATATATTTCTTTGTATTGGCAGTAGTTGCGCTATGTTTAGGACCATAATACCATGTTCCTTTGCCCAAATGCATTTCCCACCATATACCCATGTATTTTCCTGGCTTTATCCAGGAAGTATCTTTAATTTTGGAGGGTTCGTTGAGATTCAACATTAAATAGGAGGTAACTAGATCGCCCGGTTTATCACCAATCACGATCGTTCTCCAAGGGGTAACAAATGGAGCTTTGATATATGCTGCTACTCCATTAGACCAAGGTACTAACGAAGCACAGAGGGTGGCAGAATCCTTGACTGTCAGATTCATTTTAGGATAATCTGTCAGATTGGCTTCGTGAATGGTAAGATACTTTCCTTCCGCTGTTTCCATTGTAAGAGGAGTACGTACGGTGTCTAGTTCGTTAATGGGAGAGAAGGTTGCTATACACTCATAATACGGATCGGATGCAGGAATCCACCAGGCTTTGTGTGTACCTGACATTCTAAATTCTGTTTCTTCACTCATAATCACTAATGAATCCATGGATTCCTGTTGCGGGAATTCATAACGATACCCAATACCATCATTAAACAGACGGAATATTACATTAAGTTTGCGCTTTCCGTCTGTTTCTTGGAGTAGTACCTTCAATTCATTATAGTGATTGCGTACATACCGGCTCTCTCCCCAAGGTTGTTCCCAAGTCTCGTCTAAAGAGGAACGTTCGGTACCTTTAATCACAAAGTGGTTTAAACTATCCTCATGTTCCAGAATAAATCCCAGTTTAGAAGGGAGTATCATAGCGGCGTTTTCTTTGTTTACTGCGTATGATATTGTATTATCATTTTCTGTGACTGTTAGTTGTATTTTACCATCCGGAGATTTTAGTACCAGATTATCAGTCTCGTTACAAGCTGAAAGGAGGCTGGTGATTCCCAGAATATAAAATACTCTCCTTAATACAGTTAATCGATTCATCTTCTTTCCTTTTTTTATGTTTTTGCTTATTTAGATTGCTGCATTTTGCGGGTATATACATTACCACAATGATCTGTAACTTCTACTCTTATTTCGGAATCCTTCGTTTCAGGAACCGCATAAAACAAGTGTTCGGTAATGTCCGCTCCCAAATACTTATGTTTGAATGTAGAACTGTTTTTCTCGCAGTATTCATAAATAGCAGGATCGTATCCGGAAAAACGGGTCATTTCCCCCTTGTCAATACCATTTTCATACCATTTCACTTTCCAGGTTGAATCGTAATTCCAAACATTTGCTACAACTGCCTCCTTTTTATTACGACTGGCACCTACCGGATAAAGCTCGAATTGATAATCTTTGTCTTTTCCTACACATTTGTAATACCAATTGACTTTACCTCCGTCAAACTCGTAAACGGCATATCCGCCTGGAGTTCCGTCACAAGCCCAGGGAGCTTGCCAAAACAGTGTTGATAAGGGAGCATGTACATGTTCGTAAAGATTGTCTGCCAAAACATAATTTTCATTATAGTGCTCATGTCCCGACATGATATGGGCATTGTAAGGTTTTAGCAACTCATACAAATGAGAACGGTTGTTCATGACTTTCATAGTAGACTCTTTTCCCCATTCTTTCCGACGTGCTTCTCTTGAATATGTAGGAATATGCATGGCAACTACTACTGTAGATCCCGGAGTGACTTGTTTCAAATCCTGTTCCAGCCACTGAAGTTGCTGCTCGGTGAGATAACCAACATATAAATAGCTTTTTGCAATAAAGAAAATATCATCAAGAACAACATAATGTATATCTCCTCTATTAAATGAATAATAAGTGGGACCATAATAAGATTTGTAAGTAATACGGGCATGTTCATTAGAACGTACGTTTAAATCTAAATCATGATTTCCAATTACATAGAAAAAGGGAATTTCCGTTTCAGCTATTGCATCTATCATCGGTGTAAAGTAACTGGGCTTTTTATTGATGTCACCGATAATGTCTCCACAGACTATTCCATAGGCAGGAATCCCCTGATAATTAGTTGCCAACAGTTCTTTTACATCTTTTGAAGCCTGCTGTACTTGTGGCATTTCTTCATCGAAATAAACTTGTGGGTCAGCCCATACCACCAAAACGTGCTTTTTGTTGTCAGTAGATGATGGTGTCAGTTCAAAATCAAAATGCACTTTTTTTGAAGGTTGAGCAGGTACTTTTTGAAAGAACGCAGGAACTTTACCTTTCATCGGAATATTATAGCCATCAGGAAGGGTGATGTAAATGTATTCTGCATTAGAGGTACTTGATATGGAATATCGTCCCTTGTCATCCGTAAGGACAATTTGTGTACCATCTGTAACAGGTACATTAGCAATTCCCTTACCTCCGGACAGTACTTTCCCATAATAGACCACGGGAGTAGTGATTGCCTGCACACTGAAACAGGAAAAACTCCATTGTAACAAGCTTAAAAGCAATAATAGTCTTAATTTCATTCTTTAATCCTTTCTATTTTAATCAAACGTGTGAGAGGCTTGTTTATTTTATATATTTGAGTTATCAACTGGTCTATTTCAGCTTGCCAGGCTTCACGTATCTGTGGAAACATGGCTTGGGTATAATTGGTATATAAATACTTCACTAAATAGTGACTTTCCCGCTCCGCTTTGGCAGCATCAAGAGCAGCTTTATTATCTGCGAAAAGTAATCCTCTATGCTTAAAAAAGACATACTGCATAGCCATATACTGGCGTAAACGTTTTTCTATAGCACATCTTTCCTCATTCAGATACATGATAGACAGGCTCTGGTGGTATTGGGGCGTGCATGTTATTTCAGCCAGATTAATTCCTTTACTCAATTCATTGCTATCCCAACATCCTATTTCTGTTCCATCAATAGTCACCCGGAAATTGCCATGCAAATCGGTCACTTTCATTATTTCCTGATTCATTTCCTGCATAAAGGGAATTTGTCTGACAGCATCCCGGGCTGTACCTTTTGTTCCCCAACGAGGAATAGTGTCGACAGGAAAGGGCAAAGAACGGGATAAATAGCTGAAAGATATTGTGTCATTTTCGTTCTTTATGTGAGTTATTCGACAATTTCTCTCTTCCATTGCTTTCCTGTTAGTTGCATTGATATGAAAATAAGCGACTTCTTTTCCTGCAAGCCCCTGTGCTTTTAAGAACAAATATGCCATTACCATGTGGCCGTCTTTATCCGGATGAATTCTGTCACCTCCACAGAAAGTAGCTGTAGAATCAGACTGCTGAATCTCCTTATTCAGCTCACACATCACTGTATTGAAATTGACAAATCCCCATCCTCGCTTTTGGGCAACTTCTGCTTGCATTTCAATAATTCTTTTGATCGTCTCATTCTTTCCATGTAAAGTTTCCACTCCTTCCAATTTCACATTCTCATCATAAGGAGAAGAACCCAAAAGTACTACGTTTTTTATTTTCTTGTCTGCAAGAATCTGCTGTTGTAGTTTTCCAAACTCTGTGTTAGCGTATTCTACCTGTTTATTCGCGTACTTATCATATCCGGGCTTATTATATCCGTCATATCCGGAATCATTCATTCCGAAGGAACAAACCAGATAAGTTGGCTTTTTAATTTTAATATCTGAATCGAAACGAAAAACCATGTGGCTTGCACAATCGCCACCAATTCCTCCATTATAAATACGAAGAGGCAATTCGGGGAAATGCGTCATATAATACAGCCATATATAAGAATGATAATGGCCTCCTTCCGTTATACTATTTCCAAGAAAGACAATTCTGTCATTGGCTTTAAATGATGGAATTTGCTGTGCACTTACGGGAAACAATAAAATGCAACAGGTATATAATATGAATAGTATTTTTTTCATTGCTCAATCTTTTTATTCAATAGGAGTCAGAATTGCTGCCCAACCACCGCCTTTGGCCATTGTGACATTGATCGAATCACCTTTTGAAACTATTACCTCTTCTGTTTTAAAATCCGATGCATAAACATCTGCATTCACACCATCTTTGAAAACTTCCATTTTATATTTGTCTGCCTCAAGAAAATTCAGTTTTACTTCAATGCTGCGGGCATTCCAGTCTGTCAGGCCTGCCAAATACCAATTCTTCCCATTTTTACGAGCAATCACCAATTGTTCTCCGATTTTGGCTGTTATCGCTTTGGTATCGTCCCAAGTGGTAGGTATACGGGAGATAAAGGAAGCAAATTCAGGAGCTTTATAATAGTTTGAAGGAGAATCTGCTAACATTTGTAACGAGCTTTCATACACTACATATAAGGCTGCTTGATGGGCACGCGTACCTAAACTGATCGGATGCACGAAATTGATGTAAAAATCTTCTGCTGTCGCATTGTTTACTGCACCAGGCGTATAATCCATCGGACCGGCTACCATTCTAGTGAATGGAAGTATCAGGTCATGTACCGGATTAATATCTCTTGAATCTTTATCGTGCTCTAATCCCAGTACACCTTCAAAAGTCATCACATTGGGGTATCTCTTTTGTAAGCCGGAAGGTTTGAAAGAACCATGAAAATCAACGAGTAATTTACGGTCCATAGCCGCTTTTCCTACACGCTCGTAGAAATTAACCATATATTGATCCGAACGTTGCATAAAATCGACTTTTATACCTTTGATTCCCCATTTTTCATAAATATCCAGAATTCCTTCCAAATCTTTATCCAGCGGGTTCCACAAAGTCCATAATACAAGACCAACGTTTCTTTCCTTTCCATATCGTACAAGTTCCGGGATATTAAGTTCGGGGATTGCCTCTTTAATATTCCAAGTCCCGGCTGACCATCCTTCATCTAATAAAATATATTCAATTCCGTATTTTGAAGCGAAATCAATGAAATATTTATAAGTATCAGTATTCACACCTGCCTTAAAATCTACTCCATATACATTGAGTGTACTCCACCAATCCCAAGAGATCTTTCCGGGTTTAATCCATTCTGTATCTTGAGTGACAGATGGAGAGGCCAATTGATATACTAAGTTGTTTTCAATTACTGCTTTGTCATCCTCGTTAATCATTAACACACGCCAAGGGAAGGTTCTTGTTCCTTCAGTTTCGGCAATGTAAGAAGCTTTCTCTAATAATACTTCATCACGGTCGGCATCTTCCTTTAATGCACTTTTTAAAACTACAGGAGGAAACTCGCCAGAGAGTGTGTTATTGCGATCACCAGTCAGGAATAGATTAGGATAATCGAGAAGATCGGATTCCATGATGACAACTTTTGTTCCTTTAGGAGTAGAAAGATAAATGGGTAGATAACCTTTCATTTCTTTAGTCAGAGAGGCAATGTTTAATTCATCAAAAATGGCTTCGCAGTGTGTGAGGTATTCTTGATTCTTTTCTCTTGGCCAATATAGCTTACACCCTTCAGTCCAGTTCTGTTCAATAGTTTCGGTATTAATAATAACTTTAGGTTGCTTTAATGAAGTCTCAAAACGATAAGCGGCTCCATTGTTATATACTCTGAAGACTATTGCGTAGTTACCTTTACAAGTCAGAGTTAACTGGTTATATTGATCTTTGATAATTCTTTGTTTAAGTGGAATGACAGCTGTTTGCTCCGAATTTACTTTAAGTGTTTTAGCTTTTATTACTTTCGGATTTACTCCCGGTTGTTCAGTCTGCCCTTCAATATCCATCTGCATCAGACTGGGATTTAGTATACGTTCACCATTGTAATTAATACTCCAACTCAATTGTTTTCCGGCTGTTACCGTCACCTTGATTTTTCCATCCGGTGAACTTACAGTGTAGTTTTTGGCTTGAGTTACTATGCATGTGCATAAAATAATGTGTAATAATATAAGTACTCGTTTCATTTTATATATTATATTTTATTGAATATTCTCTATTTAAAGACTCTCTGCTCGTTGAATTCCTTCTTTAATGGGTGTCCATTGATTGAATTCTATTACTTGTACAATGTCAAACACCATTAATCCTTCGGATTGGGAAAGACAGACATAAACAGCATCTGCTATATTGTCCTTATGATTTAAAGCATACAAAGTGCCATAGACTTTACATGCTCCATGAACAATGCGTTGTGCACGCGCTATTCCATATTCTATGGATTCGGGATCGTTCAATCCAAATATTTTGGTTAAATAAGTTCCACATAGAAAGGTGTCTAACAATCCGGCAAAACCTGTATTTTTATATTCAGGTGAAGCCCAACTGTATTCTTTGGAAAAATCGTATTCGGTGGATGCCCAATTTTGTCCTTGCCCATAAATGGCATGAATCCATGAGGCGGCCCAATATTCTAATTGAATATCCGGTTTAATGTTTTTAATTTCTGTGCGCACCCGTTCTACAAAATTACGTATGACCA
>ERZ779725.1447-NODE-1447-length-13050-cov-2.230319_pt1 | contig 13050 bp, 7 predicted proteins | sample MGYA00511890_ERZ779725 | MGnify/ENA primary metagenome ERZ779725 (study PRJEB29588, sample SAMEA2148549) | human gut metagenome | biome: human gut; feature: human-associated habitat; material: faeces | place: Denmark | collected 2008/2010 ...
GCCGTAATCCCCGTTATTTTTCCACCCGAAAGGTGTTTTCGCATAAGCATACAAAAAACGGGCGGAACATCGGGATTTTCAAACTTCATAGTTGTTAGGTTTACCCGTCCTTTTGAAGCGTCGCAGGAGATATAAAGCCTGTGATTTTCACCAAGCGAACGGACGGTCATTAAAAGCTGTACTCTGGACATTTGATAAATTTTGTCAATTCTTCCGCCTATAAGCTTATCCGCAAGCTCATCGGCAAGCATTTTTAGTGTATAACAATCAAGCGCCATTTGTACAGCCTCCTTTTAAATGATTTTCAGATTGGCATAAGCCGCCATAAGTACTTTTTTTCCGACATCGTCAAACATAATCTCAAGCTTGACATCGTTGCCTAACGGCAGAGCCGACACAATCGTTCCTTTGCCGAATTTTTTATGTGTTACACGCATATTTTCACGAAAAACACCCAAATTCATTTTTTCTCTGTCGGGGTGTATAACCTCTGTTTTTGACGGCGGTATTACATAGCCTTTTTTCGGAAGTTCCTTTTTGGGCACGTCAAACTGCTTGTTTAATTCCTTTTCCAGATTTTCTTCGGGTATTTCCTTCAAAAACGGAGATACTCTGAAAAACATCGGAGTACCGAACATCATGCGTTCTTTTACTGCCGAAAGGTACAGTATATTTTTCGCACGGGTTATTCCCACATAACAAAGACGTCTTTCCTCCTCTATTCCGCCGGTCTCGCCTTTTGATTTTCCCGACGGGAAAATTCCGTCTTCAAAGCCTGCGATAAACACAACGGGAAATTCAAGTCCTTTTGCGCTGTGCAAGGTCATTAGCGTAACGGCATCCTCGGAATCATCAAAATTATCGATATCGGAAAGAAGAGCGATACTTTCCAAAAATTCCGGCAAATCCGCATAATCCTGTTCCTTTGTCATGGACAAAAGCTCACCCAAGTTCTCCGCGCGTGCTTTGCTTTCTTCCTTTGAATCCTTATTAAGCCAATCCATATAGCCCGTTCCGTAAACGGCGCTGTTCACAAGCTCGTTAAGGTCGTCTTTAAATTCGGAAATATCCGAAATCAGTTTGCAAAAATCAAGAAGCTTAAGACGTGCCGAAGATATTTCGGGATATTCATCCGCCTTATGTGCCGCCGCCAAGAGCGAAACACCTGTCTCCAAAGCTATATTTTTAAGCCTGTCAACCGTTGTTTTTCCGATACCTCTCGGAGGGGTATTTATAATTCTCAAAAATGCTTCGTCGTCATTTTCATTCATAACAAGTCTCAAATACGCAATTATATCTTTTATTTCGGCCCTGTCAAAAAAGCGCATACCGCCGACAACCCTGTGAGGTATTCCCTCACGCAGGAAATACTGTTCAAACATACGTGAAATTGCGCCCATACGGTATAAAACAGCAATATCCTTATAATGATATTTTCCGCTTCCAACAAGCTCATCAATCAATGTTTTTATGCGTACAGCCTCATCGAAACCGTTTCTGGGCGTTATAAAGTGAACCTTTTCGCCAAGCTCTTTATTGGCAATAAGGCGCTTTGCTTTTCTTTTTTCGTTATTTGCAATCACACCGTTTGCGGCGTCCAAAATATTTTTTGTACTGCGGTAATTATCTTCAAGCTTAATTACACGTGCATTTTTGAAATCTTTTTCAAAATCCAAAATATTTCGTATATCCGCGCCTCTGAAACGGTAAATCGACTGGTCGTCATCGCCGACAACGCCGATATTTCCGTATTTTTTCGTAAGAAGTGAAATAAGACGGTACTGAACTTTATTTGTATCCTGATACTCGTCAACCATTATATACCTGAATTTGTCTTGATATTTTTCCAAAATCGCAGGAAACTTTTCAAAAAGTTCAACGGTTTTTAAAAGCAAATCGTCAAAATCAAGAGCGTTATACTTTTTCATTTTCTCGGTATAAAGCTTATATATTTTTGAAATTTTAATAAGCTTCACATCATTTGCCGCAGTTGCCTCTGTTATAAAATCTTCGGGTTTTACTCCGTTGTTTTTAAGAGACGAAATATAAGCAAAACCGCTTTTATGGTCAAAGCCGTCAATTTGTATACCGAGCTCGTTCATAGCCTCTTTTACACACGAGGCGCTGTCTGCGGTATCAAAAATTGTAAAATATCTGTTATATCCGAGCGCTTCAATTTCCGCTCTTAAAATTCTGACGCAGGCTGAATGAAAGGTTGAGGCAAAAACACCCATACCCAAATCACCCAATTTATTTTCAAGTCTTGCTTTCAGCTCGCCCGCCGCTTTATTCGTAAACGTTATTGCCATGATATGATACGGAGATATAGGCTTATACTTTAAGAAAAAGCTTTCCTCCTCCGTAAGTTCGGAAATGCTCTTTTTGCTCATCGCATTAAGCTTGTCCCGAGTAAGTTCTTCGGGAAGATAGTCCGTTTCATACGAATTTCCGTATTTTATCATGTATTCTATTCTCGCTATAAGAGTTGTCGTTTTTCCGCTTCCTGCGCCAGCAAGTATAAGCACGGGACCTTCCGTGCAAAAGCAAGCCTCCGCCTGTGCGGAATTAAGATAAGAAAAATCTTCTTCTATAAGCCGTTTCTTGAGTTGTCTGAATTCATTTTCCATTTTTATTTTCCTTTTCTCATACATTCACCGAGGCAAGCGTTGCCGCTTGCCTCAAATTTATTAATATAATATTCCTTCTATTGCGTATAACTGTGAGTAATCCGCTTTTACTTCCATTTTATCTTTTGTTTCCTTCAATATTTCCTGAAAAGCTTTTGTTTTGATTGCCGAGGTTATGTTATCTTTGTTTGCTTCAAGGTCTTTGTCTATGTCAAGCGGTATTCTTTTTATAATATGATAGCCGTAAGATGTTTCAACAATATCGGATATTTCATTATCTTTAAGATTTTTTGCAGCTTCATAAAATTCCGTTACCATATCGCCTTCTTTAAAAACATAGCCGTCAGGCTGGCTTTTCGAACCTTCGTCCTCCGTTTCGGCTTCCATAACCTCTTTAAAGTCTTTACCGCCCTCCTTGACCTCCTTCAAAATCGCTTCTATTTTATCATGTGCGGCTTTCTTTTCGTCTTCGGAAAGCGGGGCATTTGTATTTTTGTCAATAGTCATTTTCAAAATGTGCTGTGCTTTGATATAATTCTCTTTGAAATATTCCTTGATTTTATCATCGGAAATATTCATTCTTTCATCATTGTCGATATACTGCTGCGCATATTTTTCATATGTCATCTGCTTTTTCATATATGACGTAATCGTTTCCTCGGTTATACCGTAGGTTGAAAGATAATGTTCAAGTGCATCTCTCATGCCGTCCTGCGAAAGCTCTGCCTTTACTTCATCATCCGTTACTTCGATGCCTTTTTCATTAGCTGTTTTCATCATAGCTACAAGACCGATATATCCGTCAAGAGCGTTATCATAAAAGCTGTCTTTAAGCTTAACGCCGTCTTGGTCTCTGTCCCAAAATGCTTTCTTCTCCTCAGCGGTAGCTTCAGACATCTGGTTTTGGCTGTATATGCTTTCGCAATACTGTGCAAGATAAAACTTAATTTCGCCGACTGTAATATCTTCACCGCTTACCTCCGCAATTATACCGTCTGAAAGCTTGACATCCTCATACTTGGGGGGTTGCATATTGTCGGAATTTGTTTTCTCTTCTTTTTTTCCGCATGCCGTAAACATACTTGCCGTCATGATTAGTGTTAATAACACTGCTGTGATTTTTTTCATTTTTCTTTCTGCCTTTCGTTTTTTAATTATCTGTATTAACAGTGATTCCGTTTAATTGGGAGTCATCTTGTTTAACATCGTATTTTGTTTTCAAATCTTCTGCGAATTTATCGGTATAATCGTTTTTGTATTTTGAAACGAGTTCATCTTTTTTTGCCGCCATATCGGTGTCTAAAAGCGCAACACGCTTTATAATATGGAAACCGTAGCTTGTTTCAACAATATCGGATATTCCGCCTACTTCTAAATTCTTTGCGGCATCATAAAATTCCGAAACCATTTCACCCTCTGTAAAGACATAGCCGTTTGGCGCTGATTGAAGTCCCGGGTCTTGAGAATTTTCCATCATAAGCTCATCGAAATCCTCGCCTTTTTTCACTTTATTAAGTAAATCCTCCGCTTTTTTTCTTGTTTCTTCGATTTTATCTGCCGAATATTTTTCACCCGTACTCATATCGGTGGTCAAGAGCAAAATATGCTTTGCCTTTATATAATTGTTTTTAAAAAGTTCTGTGAGTTTGCTTTCATCGGGAGTGAACTCCTCCTTTTTTTCAAGCACTCTTGCGACATACTTTTGATACAGTATTTGCTTGCGTACAACTTTTTTAACGGAATCGGTCGAAATACCGTAAGTATTTTTATATTTCTTAAGGTCGTCCTGCGGATATGCGGAATTCATTCTCGCCTTTACCTCACTTGAAGAAGCAGTTATACCCTCGTCCTTGCAGGCTTGAGCAAATACGGCATAATTAATAAGGTATTCCGCCGCATTTTCTTTTATAACATCGGCAGGCTTTTTGCCGTCAACATCGGTATTCCAGTAGTCCTGCTTTTCGGAATCGGACATTCCTTCCATTTGTTTTTTGATATTTTCCGTACTTTGAGCCGTCAAAAAGGCAACCTCGCCCACGCTGACCGTTTCTTCGCCCACAGTTGCGAAAACCTCCGCATCAGTTCCTGACGAACACGAAGAAATCAAAAGAGATAAAATGAGCATAAGCGCCGCCGCTTTAATTTTTTTCAAAAATACCACCTCGTTCTTTTTTCCGTATATATTTATTCTATTATACAACATTTTTGCAAAAATTGCAATGCTTTTTCTAATTGTAACAAAGATTTAATATTTTTTCCAAAAATTCCATAATTTCTTTTGCTTTGTCAAGCGTAACGGTTTTCAATGAAAAATAAGGTTTTGCGCCTGCTCCGAAAAGGATTTTACCCTTATATTTTCTGTCCGCACTCAAAACGGATTTTACAAATTCGTTTGTAATTTCAGTCATTTTAAAAGTTACGGTACCCGAAAACTCTCCAACGTCATATATATTTATTTTCTCGCAAAGCGTTCTTATATATGAAATATAAATAAGATTGAGCGTTTCCTTGGGGATTTTTGAAAATCTGTCTTGAAGCTCGTTTTCAAGCTCTGACATATCGTCTTTATTTTCGATAAGCGATATTTTTTTGTAAATTTCAAGCTTTGTATTATGATCGGAAATATACGTATCGGGTATAAATGCGGAGACCTTAAGGTCAACCTGGCAGGCGGTTTTCGGCTTAACCGTTTCGCCCCTGCGTTCTTTTCCAGCCTCGTCCAAAAGCTGTAAATACATATCGTATCCGACAGCGCCCATATGACCGTGCTGTTCCGCTCCCAAAATGTTGCCCGCACCTCTGATTTCCAAATCTCTGACAGCGATTTTAAATCCCGAACCAAATTCGGTAAAGCCTTTTATGGCACGCAGTCTCTTTTCGGAAATTTCCGAAATGCTTTTGTTTTGTCTGTACGTCAAGTAACAATAAGCAAGTCTTGACGAACGTCCTACTCTTCCGCGCAGCTGATAAAGCTGCGAAAGACCGAAATAATCGGCATTTTCTATAATCATCGTATTAACGTTCGGAATATCGATACCGGTTTCGATAATAGTTGTGCAGACGAGTATATCAACCTCTCCCAAAGACATTCTGTAAAAAATATCCTCCATTTGCTCTCTTGAAAGCTTGCCATGAGCCACTTCGACGGTTTTATCGGGGAACATATCGCTTATTTTCTTTGCGGCGGAATATATGCTGTCTACTCTGTTATAGATATAAAACACCTGTCCGTTACGCATAAGCTCTTTTTTTATTGCGTCATATACGACAGCGGGGTTATATTCCATAACGTATGTTCTTACAGGGTGTCTGTCGCAGGGCGGTTCCTTTAGGGTAGAAACGTCTCGGATTCCCATCATAGCCATATTAAGCGTACGTGGTATCGGTGTTGCGCTTAATGTAAGAATATCGATTCCCGTTTTCATTTCTTTGATTTTTTCTTTATGGCGAACGCCGAAACGCTGTTCCTCATCGATTATGAGAAGCCCCAAATCCTTAAATTCAACATCTTTCGAAAGCAGGCGATGCGTACCTATAACTATATCACATTCACCGCTTTTAAGCTGTTTTATCGTTTCTGAAATTTCTTTCTTTGAACAAAATCTCGATAAGTGGCGAACATTTACGCTAAAATCGCTCATACGTTTTATAAAGGTATTGTAATGCTGATTTGCAAGTACGGTTGTAGGCGCTAAATACGCAACCTGTTTACCGCTCAAAACCGCTTTAAAAGCGGCACGCATGGCTATTTCAGTCTTTCCGTAGCCGACATCACCGCAGACAAGTCTGTCCATGGGTTTATCGCTTTCCATATCCTTTTTCACTTCATCGATACAATTAAGCTGGTCGGCTGTTTCCTCATATGGGAATGTGCGTTCAAACTGCATTTGCAAATCGTCATCGGGAAGATATCTAAAGCCCTGCGCCAACTCTCTTTTTTTATAAAGCTCTATAAGCTTATCCGCAAGGTCGGCACAGCTTTTTTTGACGCTTCTTTTTACTTTATCAAATTCCGCACCGCCAAGCCTGTTTAAACGTACGGTTTTTTCTTCCGCACCGATATATTTATAAAGTGTATTAAGCTGGTTTACAGGGATATAAAGATAATCGTCGCCGAAATATTTTATTTTTATTAAGTCTTTTTGCTCGTTTTCTATTTTTAGTCTCGCAATGCCCAAATATTCGCCGATACCGTGAACAGGGTGGACAACATAGTCTCCAACCGCAAGGTCGGAAAAATTCATGATTGCATTTTCGTTTTTTACAGCCTTATGCTTTTTTGGCTTGCGTTCGTTCATATATATATCGGAGAAAAACGCAAATTTCAAATCGGGATATGAAAAGCCTTCGTTAAATCCGCTTTTCGGGAGTATATGCACTCCTTTCTTTACTTCGGAAAATTCCACAGACACGGGAGCGGTTATATCATAATTTGAAAGCGTAAACGAAAGCCTCTGTGCTTTTTGTTCACTTCTTCCGGGAATAAGCACAAAATAACCGTCATTCAAATAATCGTTTATCTCCTCCGAAAATGTATTCATGCTTCTTGAAGATGAAAAAATCTCTTTGACGGGGATTTCAACACGTTTTTTGGGAATTTTGTGCGCAAAATTATCTCGTATAAAGCCAAAATGAACTACTGTGTTTCGGTAAAGCTTCAAAAAATCGTCTATAGGACTTTTGAAAAATTCCGCATTTTCTTTTATAACTGTTCCTTTAGATACCAAATCTACGATATATTCGCTGTGCTCGGCATACATATTTTCCATATTTTCATATATTGCGTTCGGGTCATCGGCAAAGACGGAAAAATCGGAATCTATATAATCCGAAAGCATTGCCAAATCGTCCGAAATAAGCGGAAAATATCTGTCGTAGCAGTAAAGTCCTCCGTCAGTTAAAATTCTGTCTTTATCACGCTCCAAAGTTTCTTTTATTGCGCTGTTTTCCGATTTTTCCGAAAGCTTTTGCAGCTTTTCCGAAAGAATTTTAGGGTCGGAAACCATATATTCGCTTAAGTTTGTGATATAGGCTTCATCAATTTTCTTTTCGGAAAGCTTTGTTATCGGGTCAAAAACTCTGATTGAATCAACCTCATCACCAAAAAATTCTATTCTGTACGGTTTATTTGACGTATACGGAAAAATGTCTGCAATTCCGCCTCGTATGCTATATTGCCCCTGAGCTTCGGTTACATCTGTTCTTTCATAGTAAGACAGCAATTCGCCAAGCTTTTTTGATGGAATTTCATCGCCGATTTTTATTGTAAAGCAATTTTTTTCTATAAGCTCTTTTTTCGGAACGGGCGTCAAAAAAGCATTGGGAGTCAGAATATAAAGTCCCTTTCGTTTGTTATAAAACGCTTCATAAAACATGATAAGCTCGCGTTTTTCGTTTTCGGATTTTGCATATATTTCATAATATACAAATTCGTGCGGATGCAAAAGATAGACGTCTATTCCGAAAAACTCCGCCATATTTCTGATTTTTTCCGCTTCATTTATATTTTTGCATACCAAAACAGACGGTTTATCCAGAGCGTATGTCAATGACGCTGTTATATGCGTCATTGAACCGCTTGTCAAACCGTTTACAGAAACAATATTATTTTTTTTGTTTTCTTTAAGCTCATCTTTAAGCTCGCAAAAGGGTTTATACCCTTCAAGAATTTTATAAAAGCTTTTGTCCATAATTTTTGCCTTCTATGAATTATATAAATTCATTGCTCTTGCGGTATCGCCGCCGATGATATATTCGGCGGCGGAAGCCGCGTTTTCAACGCTTTGTGAAAACTTTTTGAGTTCTTCCTTTGAAAATTCGTCCAAAACAAAGTCTGCAAGGTCTTTTTGTTTTAAAGCCTCTGTTCCGACTCCGAGTTTTATTCTTTTGAAATTATCCGCTCCGAGCAGATATATTATATTTTTTATGCCGTTATGTCCGCCGGCAGAACCTTTTTCTCGTATTCTCATTCTTCCCAGTTCAAGAGAAATATCATCAAAAACAACAAGAAGCCTGTCAATCGGGATTTTATAAAAATTCATAGCTTCAACAACGCTTGTACCGCTCAAATTCATAAATGTTGAAGGCTTTAAAAGAATAACCTTTTCGCCGTTTATCGTGCCGTCGCCGACAATGCCCTTGAATTTTATTTTTTTCATGGGTATACCGTGCTTCATAGCAAAATAATCAATGAACATAAAGCCTGCGTTATGACGTGTATAATCATATTTTGCTCCGGGATTTCCAAGCCCTGTTATAAGATACATAATTTTTGCCTTTCATTAACCAAGTTTATTTTCTTCATCACGTTTTTTGAAAAATTCTCCCAAAAACGTATATCGTTTGCCTACCGTTTTGTTATGAATCATATTTTTAAGTATTTCATATTTTCCCAAAACGCAGATGAATTTCTTTGCTCTTGTTACTGCCGTATAAAGTAAATTTCTGTTCATAAATCTGTTCGTTTGAAAAATAAACGGCAGAATTACAGCGTCAAATTCGCTTCCCTGGCTTTTATGAACCGTTATCGCATACGAAAGCTCAAGATTCTCCAGTTTCGCAAATTCATATATAACCTCTTTATCGTCATCAAACAATATGCTCATATTACCTCCCGCAGGATTCACGCCCGTTATAACGCCCATATCGCCGTTATAAATACCGCGCCCCGAAACACCGTTCGGAGTTTCCCACATAAGGTCATAATCATTTTTAATCTGCATTACTCTGTCGCCGGATGAAAAAGTATATTCGCCGTGCGTAATATACGGCTCGCCGTCCGATATGGGATTTAAAATGTTTTTCAGAACCTTATTAAGCGCTACAGAGCCGATAACTCCTTTTCTCAAAGGTGTTATAACCTGTATTTTTGACGATGGAATTTCGAGATATTCAGGCAGTCTTTTCGTTATAAGCCCTTCAAGCTTTCTGTATACATCGCCGCTTGAAATACTGTTCAGTAAGAAAAAATCGGAGTTTTCGCCGTTATATATAAGATCGTCATATCCGCCGAGAATCTTATGCGCATTTTCTACAATATCGGAATTTTCGGCTTGACGAAAAATTTTGTCAAGCGTTATACACGGAATTGCATTTGAAAATATAAGGTCTCTCAAAACATTTCCGGGTCCTATCGGCGGCAGCTGGTTGGCATCGCCTATAAGTATAACAATTGTATTTTCGGGCAAGGCGCATAAAAGCGATTTAAATAGCACAACGTCCGTCATGGACATCTCGTCAACAATTGCAACATCGCAGTCAAGAGGATTTGTTTCATTTTTCGCAAATGTTATTACATCGCCGTCATGCCCCGTTACTTCAAGAAGTCTGTGAATTGTTGATGCTTCACACTTTGCGGATTCGGCAGCACGCTTTGCCGCACGTCCTGTAGGAGCAGTAAGCAAGGCTTTCTTTCCGCTTGCTTTGCAACATTCTATAACGGAACGTATTATTGTGGTTTTTCCCGTACCGGGACCGCCGGTTATAATTGTAATGCCTCTTGAAAGCGCGCTCTTTACAGCGTCTTTCTGCGTTTTTGTAAGCTTAAATGCCGATTTTGATAAAGTTTCATCGATAACGCTTGTAATCGCATGCTTTTTCTCAGCAAGCATTTTCGTACGCTTGGCTATATAAAGCTCCGCTTCATAGTAATACGGTAGCATAACAAAGCTGTCGTCATATGTGTTTTTATAAAATATCTTATTCTGCGAGAGCAGGCGTATAATACCGTTTTCCGCTTTTTTATAACTCACATGAATAAGGTTCATAACCTCCGTTATCAAATTCGAGTGCGGATAGCAGGTATTCCCCTGCTTTGCCCGCAAATTAAGCACATAGATTATCCCTGCCTCCACTCTTTCGGGGGAATCATATCCGAAACCGAGCTGCTGTGCAAGCTTGTCTACATAAAAGAAATGTATTTTTTCAATACGTTCCCACAAAATGAATGGATTTTTCTTTATAACGGGTATTGTCATAACTCCAAAAACATTATATGCCTTAAGCGCAATGTCGGGAGGGATTTTGTGTGCGGCAAAAAAAGTCAGTATCGCTTGATATTCATTTTTTCTCACATACTCGTCATGAATCATTCTGGCTTTTTTTGCTGTTATTCCGTTTATTTCTATTAATTTGTCATAATCGTTTTCTATAATATCAAATGTCGCATCTCCGAATTTCTCAACGATTTTTTTTGCCGTTATTGCGCCTACGCCTTTTACAAATCCGCCCGATAAATAGCTGTATGCCTCTGCGGCATTATAAACAGGCTTTGTCTCGTAATATGCGCAGGTGAATTGTTTTCCGTATTTCGGGTGGTTATACCATACTCCGTACAGGCATACGCTTGCGCCAACGTATATAAGCGGCAAGCTTCCTGCGGCGTGTACCGATTCGTTTGCCGTTTCCAGCACTATAACCGAATAACCCGTTTCTTCCTTGTAGAAAAGGACTTCTTTAACAATTCCGCGGAGCGGCTCAAGCTTTTGCTTATTAATATCGAATTTTTCGTGCGCCATTTCTACACCTCTAACTTACCTACTATTTTACAACTTTAAAGAATCCTTTTTTACCTTTCTTAACAACCATAAAGCCATCTTTAAAATCTTCATCTGTGATTTTTGCGTTTACGTCCGTAATTTTAGCGTCGTTTATCGAAAGACCGTTTTGCTGTATAAGACGTCTTGCTTCGCCCTTTGACGGAAGTATCCCCGTTGAAACAAGCATATCCGTAACAAGCATTTCGCCGTTGAAGTCCGCAAGCTCTTTCGTGGGCATATTGTCGGATATTCCGCCGCCACCGAAAACAGCTTCAGCCGCTTCTTTCGCTTTTTTAGCTTCTTCTTCGCCATGAACAAGCGTTGTAACCTCATATGCAAGGATTTTTTTCGCTTCGTTAAGTTGTTTTCCTTCCCATTTTTCCATTTCTCTAATCTTGTCCATCGGAATAAAGGTAAGAAGCTTTAAGCATTTTATAACGTCTGCGTCGTCAACGTTTACCCAATACTGATAGAAATCGTATACCGAGAATTTTTCGGAGTCAAGCCATACGGCTCCGCTTGCGGTTTTGCCCATTTTTTTGCCCTCGGAATTTGTAAGAAGCGTAAATGTCATACCGTAAACCTGTTTTTGATCCTTACGTCTGCAAAGCTCGATACCGCCCAAAATATTGCTCCACTGGTCATCGCCGCCAAGCTCAAGCTTGCAGTCATAATTTCTGTTCAGCATGAGAAAATCGTAACTCTGCATAAGCATATAATTAAATTCCAAGAATGTAAGACCTTTTTCAAGTCGCTGTTTGTAACACTCTGCCGTCAGCATTTTATTAACGGAGAAGCAAGCGCCTATATCTCTTAAAAAGTCAACGTAATTAAGCTTTAAAAGCCAGTCGGCATTATCAACCATAATTGCCTTTCCGTCCGAAAAATCAACAACACGTGAAAGCTGTTTTTTAAAGCATTCGCAGTTGTGTACGATTGTTTCTCTTGTCATCATTTTACGCATATCGGTTGTTCCGCTGGGGTCGCCTATAGACCCTGTGCCGCCGCCGACAAGCGCAATCGGTTTATGACCGTAGTTCTGCATATGGCGCATTACAACCATCTGCAAAAAGTGTCCTACATGAAGGCTGTCCGCCGTGGGGTCAAAGCCTATATAAAAAGTAACTTTTTCTTTTTCCAAAAGCTCTCTGATTTCTTCCTCATGCGTTGTTTGCGCAATGAGACCTCTTTCCTTTAATACGTCAAAAACATTTTCCATTTTTTAATTCTCCTTTTTATTGCATATATCTTCAATTTCTTTTAGTAATTCGTCTATAATTTCTTCTTCTTTAAGTTTTTTAATTATTTTTGAAATTCCGTTTTCGTCTTTTTTGAAAAGCACAGCGCTGTTTTTCCCGCCCGCTATTCCGACATCGCAGTCCTTCGCCTCGCCGGGACCGTTCACAACACAGCCCATAACGGCGATTTTTATATGTTTATTTATATTTTTTGTTTTTTCTCTTATAATATCTGCATATTTTATAAGGTCAATTTCCGTACGTCCGCAGGTCGGGCATGAAACAACCTCCGCCCATTCTTTTCGTATGCCTGCGGCGCTTAAAATTTCTTTTGCCGTTTCAACCTCTTTGAAAACCGTATCTGTGAGAGAAACACGCAACGTATCGCCTATTCTCTCACGCAGAAGCGTACCTATACCTATCGAATTTTTAACAATTCCCGCAATTCCGCCGCCCGCTTCCGTTACACCCAAATGAAGCGGATAATCAAAAATTTCCGCCGCCATTCGGTAAGCCTCGATATTCTTCTCAACATCGGAAACCTTAAGTGAAATAACGGTATCGTAAAAATCAAACTTCTCCAAAAGTGCAGTTTGCCTTTTTGCGGCTTCTATAATTCCCTCGCTCGTTACACCGCCGTACTTTTCG
>ERZ779725.1458-NODE-1458-length-13004-cov-2.184956_pt1 | contig 13004 bp, 8 predicted proteins | sample MGYA00511890_ERZ779725 | MGnify/ENA primary metagenome ERZ779725 (study PRJEB29588, sample SAMEA2148549) | human gut metagenome | biome: human gut; feature: human-associated habitat; material: faeces | place: Denmark | collected 2008/2010 ...
CCAGATCGGTTCCAGCATGAAATCCGTCGGCGAGATCATGTCGATCGGTAAGAGCTTCGAGGAGATCATGCAGAAGGGTCTTCGTATGATCGGACAAGGAATGCATGGTTTCGTAGGTAACAACGATATCCACTTCGATAACTTGGACGAGGAGTTGGCGAACCCTACCGACTTGCGTATCTTCGCCGTGGCGCAAGCCTTGGAACAAGGATATAGCGTAGACAAGATCCATGAGTTGTCAAAGATCACACGCTGGTTCTTGGAAGGCTTGAAGAATATCGTGGATTACGCCAACGTATTGAAAGGCTACAACAAGATCGAGGATCTTCCGGAGGATGTATTGAAAGAGGCTAAACGCCTTGGTTTCTCAGACTTCCAGATCGCTCGTTACGTAGAGAGCCCGGAAGGCAATATGGAGAAAGAGAATATCCGCGTACGCAACTTGCGTAAGAAAATGGGCATTCTCCCTACCGTGAAACGTATCAACACGATCGCTTCCGAACATCCGGAATTGACCAACTATCTATATATGACTTACGACGGTACGCCGCACGACATCACCTACTACCCGAATGAGAAGAGCGTGATTATCTTGGGCTCCGGAGCTTACCGTATCGGCTCGTCCGTTGAGTTCGACTGGTGTTCGGTGAATGCCGCCCAGACCGCTCGTAAGCTAGGTTATAAATCGATCATGATTAACTATAACCCGGAGACCGTATCTACCGACTACGATATGTGCGACCGTCTTTACTTCGACGAGCTTTCATTCGAGCGCGTGCTAGACGTGATCGATCTGGAATTGCCGAAGGGCGTAATCGTCTCCGTAGGTGGACAGATCCCGAACAACTTGGCGATGAAACTCTACCGCCAGAATGTTCCGGTATTGGGTACTTCCCCGCTATCAATCGACCGTGCCGAGAACCGTCATAAATTCTCCGCGATGTTGGATTCGCTAGGTATCGACCAACCTCGTTGGGCAGAGCTTACCAGCATGGAAGAGATCGACGCGTTTATCGAGAAAGTAGGTTTCCCGATCTTGATCCGTCCGTCTTACGTATTGTCCGGTGCGGCGATGAACGTTTGCCATACGAAAGAGCAGATGATTGAGTTCTTGGATTTGGCCGCTAAGGTTTCCAAGGAATATCCGGTGGTCGTATCCGAGTTTATGCAAGGAACGAAAGAGATCGAGTTCGACGCTGTCGCTATGAATGGCGAGGTGGTTGAGTATGCGATCTCCGAGCATATCGAGTTCGCCGGTGTTCACTCCGGTGACGCTACCTTGGTGTTCCCGGCTCAGAAGATTTACTTCGAGACAGCCCGTCGTATCAAGAAAGTAAGCAAGATGATCGCGAAGGAGTTAAACATCAGCGGTCCGTTCAATATCCAGTTCTTGGCGAAGAATAACTTCGTGAAAGTAATCGAATGTAACTTACGTGCCTCACGTAGTTTCCCGTTTGTATCTAAAGTATTGAAACGCAACTTTATCGAGACGGCTACCCGCATCATGCTGGACGCTCCGTATACGAAACCGGATAAGAGCGCATTCGATATCGACTGGATCGGTATCAAGGCTTCCCAGTTCTCATTCGCCCGTTTGCACAAGGCAGACCCCGTATTAGGTGTGGACATGAGCTCCACCGGCGAGGTAGGTTGTATCGGCGACGATTTCAACGAGGCTTTGCTTTCCGCCATGATCGCCGTAGGCAACAGTATTCCTAAGAAGAACATTTTAGTTTCTTCCGGCGCAGCTAAGAGCAAGGTCGATTTATTGGAGCCTTGTCGCATGCTGGATACCAAGGGTTACACGATCTATGGTACGCACGGAACCGCCAAGTTCCTGAACGACAACGGAATCAAGGCAACCGCAGTTTGCTGGCCGGATGAGGAAGGTGATTTGAACATCATGGATATGTTCAGCAATCACGCTTTCGAATTGGTAGTAAATATCCCGAAAGATCATAGCAAACGTGAGTTGACCAATGGCTATAAGATCCGCCGTGCGGCGATCGATCATAACATTCCATTGATCACGAACGCCCGTCTGGCCAGCGCCTTTATCGACGCTTTCTGCAATATGAACGTAGAAGATATTCAGATTAAGAGCTGGCAGGAGTACAAATAATCAAAATTTGATTATATTTGCATGCGTGTAATAGAAAGAGACAAGGCTTTATGCCTTGTCTCTATAGTTTAAAGACCATGTACAGACGGCTACCTTTTATCATATTATTATCTATACTGGCGGTTTTCGCCTTGCGTGCGTCTGTGGTCGCTCCCTCTATCCTCGTACAAAATTATTCCGTAGACGATTACAAGGCTAGTTGCCAAAATTGGGATTTAGCGGTTTCCTATCATGGCATCTTATATGTAGCTAATAATTCCGGTCTGGTTACTTTTGACGGGAATACATGGAACACATATCCATTACCGGATAAAACCCCTATTTATAAAGTATCTTTCCAGAACGATTCTATCTATACCCAAGGCAAATCATCGTTAGGCTATTGGCTATACGACAAACTCGGGAATCTGGAATACCATCCGATCGATACGCTCCCGTCATATATAAATTTCGATGATCCCGAGACGAATTACACGATCCCGAAAGAAATCGAGGAGAAGCACCCAACTTCCTTCGCTAGCGCCGGAGGTCTCAATTTCACGGGAACATCTACGTCCGGTATTTATATCACCAACGACGAAGGGGAGATCTTTCAACATCTCAACATCAATAATCAGTTACAAGATAATATCGTACGCTCCATCTGCGTACAGGATAATAATTTAATCTGGGTCGCCTTGGATAATGGTATCTCCCAAATAGATATCAATCCTCCCATCGCCATGTTAGGTAAAAGAAGCCAGATCGGAAAGTTGGAAGACGCTGTAAAAGAGGATAACCGCCTCTATATCCGGACCAATGTCGGCTACTTCAGCCGGAGCCTGATGTTTGGTGATAAGTTTACCCCGATATCCGATGAGATCGGACGTTCATATATCCATCCGGATACGACCGATAATCATTTATCGGTAAGCTCTTTATTTAAGAATAAAGACGTATTGAGCGTATTCGCCAACGCAGAAAGTATTTACCCGGTTCCAGACAATTTGTATTGGCTCACGATCCAGAATGAGGCCGGACTCTTCCATCGGGAAAACGGTACAGGAACTTTAAAATGCCGGATCCTATTCGATAATTACGATCTGAATCTGGTAACCAATGGCAAACGGATCATCCCCTTGAATGATTCTCTTGATTTGGTATCTGCCATGCAAGGAACCCTATTAATCAACACTCGTCAATTAATAGAGGGAAGCCTAGGAGGATTGACGATGCCACGGTTTATGCGCATCGAGTATCAAGATCAAGAAGGTACACATTATTTATATCCGGACACGCAAAGAATCGACCTGCCCCATAACTTCCAAGAACTCTCGCTATACATCGGAACAACGGTATTCACCCCTAATCACCAAATCTGTTATAAGCTGGAAGGGGTATCCGCCGATTGGTCTTCTTGGCAGAAAGACGGCAAAATTACCTTCTTACAACTTCCGGAAGGAACTTATGAGCTAAGGGTACGTAAATATGTAACCCGTGGGCCGTTTCCCGAGATCACGATGCAAATCACGGTGCGCCCTCCTTGGTATAATACCGTATGGGCCTATTTGATCTACGTCGCTTTGATATGGTTCGCCATTCAAGAAGGACTTCGGTACCATTTAAGGAATTTGCGGAAAAAAGAACAAGAAAAGCTGGAGGCAGAGCGACAAGCCGAACTGCAAAGGCTTCAACAAATGAAAAGCGAGATGCTGGAAACGGAGTTGCAAAACAAAAACAATGAGCTTACTCTCCAGACAACAGCTTTGGTAAAAAGAAACGAGGCAATCCAAGCTTTGTTGGAAGAACTGGATAAGCAGAAAGAGACATTGGGTGACCGATACCCCAATAAGTTATATACCCGTTTACGTTCCTTGATCGAATCTACCTTGAACGATCAAGCGGATTGGGTGCAGTTCGAGACCTATTTCAATAGCGCCCACCAGAATTTCATGGATCGTTTACGCCAGCAATACGCAGATATAACGGCAGGCGATTTGCGTATTTGTTGCTTACTCCGCATGAACCTTTCCACGAAGGAGATCGCATCGTTAATGAATGTATCCGTACGGGCTATCGAGCTAAGAAGATACCGCTTAAGAAAGCGATTAGCCCTTGATGGGGATACGAATCTTGTCGATTTCCTGATGAACTACTAAAAATATTTTCCGAGAATCTCACCAGAACGCCCGACGGGTTGGTTATACGTCCTCCAATTGCACATGGCTACCGGAGGGGAAGAAAGCTACAAGATCGTATTGAAGTAAAAAATTCTTCCCGAAAATGATCTCTCGACAAACTCAACATCTAACATGAATAATTTATTCCGGGAAATTTTCACATGGAAATCATTACACTATCAATATATATATATTTGTATTCAAACTTTTGTTTCACTTAAATTTAATGATGTATGGGAAAGAGATTTTTTAAATTCACGGCGTTAATCAGTTTGATCTTTTTCGCTATAAACGTAGATGTTTTAGCAGAAGGTGACAGTGATGATCATGCTTGCCCGGATGGCGACCAAGGCCCAGTCATAAGCTGCGGCAGATATGAGGGGACTTGCTGGAATGTAGATTGGATAAGTGGTATTTATTATGTGCATTGTTATTTCTCAGGAATGCAAGAACATCATTGTTATCCAGATTAAAAAGCATGAAAAGTATCATCTATTATTTTTCGATGATATCCATATTTTTCTTTCTTTCTTGTACGGGATGGAAGGATAAGAAAAATATGGAATCAGATATCATCACCGTGAATTTGGACGAGCGAGACGAGATCTCCACTAAAGATCTATTTTCTGAGATCCAACTCATTCCGTTAGAGACAACGCCAGAATCGCTGATCCGTAATATAACCCAAATCAAGTTTTTTGAGGATCGATATTATATTCACGATTATTCGAGATCCCAAATCTTTGTTTTCGATAGGGAGGGACATTTCCAATTCGCGCTTAACGAGAAAGGAAACGGCCCGGGTGAGTATTTAAACTTAACAGATTTCGCGATCGATACGACCCGCAGGAACCTTGTAGTACTTTGCGCCGTCAGCAACGCACTCTTTTTCTATGACCTAGAGGGTAAATTCATCAAGAAAAAGAGACTTCCAGATATATCAGGGGCCTATAATTCTCTCCAGTTCCAAAACAAGGATACGATAGCTTTCTTCACGTATGATTATGATCATCGTTTAAAGTTCTATTCCCTGTCAAAAAACAAGATACTTGGTGAATATTTTCCAGAAGAGAGAAAAGATATATTCTGCCGGGGTGTATTTCCATTCCCACACGCTTTTCGCAGGTCCTTGACTAACACGATTTATTCTCTTTCGGAAGCTACCCTTACAGATCTTTATCAGTGGGATTTCGGTGATTTAAATAATGAGATCGAGAATTTAAAGTTCCATCCCAATATGAGCAAACAAGAACAAATCCAATACGTAAAGGATGCCTATTCCTCTAAGAACGTAAATTATGTAATAGATACCCACGGGCAAAATAGAAAATACCGGTACGCTATGGTTGTCCGTAAAAACAAATATATTCACTTGTTTTATAATAGGGAAAAGCGCGATTTGCTTCAATTCGAGCGAACCAAAGAGGGTTTGCAACTGTATCCGATCTACTTCGGAGAGGACTTTATCCTTTGCACCCCTGAGGGAGGGCTTCCTTTAGATGACATATTTCCCGAGAAGCTACGGAATGAGGAGCAGCGAAGGATCATCCAATCTCATTCGGAAGAAGATAATCCAATCTTAGTAAAATATGTTTTTAAAAATGAAGATTAACGAGAATACAATTTATATTTTTCTTTTAGGGATATTAGCAGGTATAATTTGTATGCGATGTGTAAATCATTTTAGGGAATCTCCCAAAGAAGAATATATTGATAAGTTTGAATATGAGAAAGAGAGCTTAGCTATCTTTAAAAAAAAGGAACTAAGAAATGAACATTTCAAATGTTTTGATCAAGTTGTCTTTTGGGGAACAGATTCTCTAAATACCTTTTCTTTAAGTGATCTATGTAAGGATAAAAAATTATTTTTTTGCTTTTCAGAAAAGACATGTCCTCCTTGTATTGACGCAGTCATCGATATGTTAAACAAAGTTTTTACAGAAAAAGAAATAAAGACAAAAATAGTTCTCATATCACCCGACTATCCCACTCGATTAAGAAACGATTGTTATGGAAAAAAACTATTAAGTTTACATAATAAGAATTTAGGTTTACCTATGGAATTAGAAGACTCATTCGCTCCTTTTTTATTTATTATGGATAAAGATTTATGTGTTAAATATTTACATATCCACAATAAAGCGTTGCCGCAACTTTCTTCAATCTATTTGGAAGAAATAAGAAAGATGTGGTAGATTTTCCCGTCATGGAGACATCCCATTCGCTCCCTTCTCCTTCAATGAACGGCAGGCTTCCCCACAGGAAAGGCTACCGGAACTTTATCGAGTAAGATTTTTTAACATCTAGCCTTCTAGAAGTTTCTACGGCTCTGTCGAGGGGTAGGTACAGGGTCCTAGAAATTCCTACGGTCCTGTCGAGGGGTGGGTACGGGGTCCTAGAAGTTTCTAGCGCATTATCCCGCGTTATTCCAGTCTTAAATTTGTATCGTAAGCGCTAACTCCTTACATTTGGGAGATCACAAGTTTCTTGATCATTCATTTTTAAATCCAATAGACATGAAAACTATTAAATCTTTCAATTTATCCCCACTTCACGTAGAGGAGGATTTCGGATTCCTGAAACAATTCCACGATGAGGCGGTAACGCTGCGAGGCGGATCGGGCGGAGACTCGGAAAGTCCCGACGAGATAGCCGACGATGTGAACCCCGTGCTGGACAATCAGATCAGCGCTTTCGAGACGAAGTTAGACGCATTCGACGAGGCCCTGAAATCATCCAGCAGCCTGCCTTCCACGGCCTTGGCGACAGATGCCGACGTAGAGCGAGACAGCGCATGGCGAGGTGCCAACGCCTACGTGAAGGCCATGACGGATCATCCAGACCCGGCCTCCGCTACCACCGCCACGGAGGTCAAGAGGCTATTCGATACCTATGGAGACCCGACCAGCCTCGCCCAGACCGAGGAAAGCGGGGTGCTACACAATCTCATCCAAGATCTCAAGGCGCTGAGCGCCGAGAAAACGCAGCTCTTATCGCTCACCCCATGGATCACCAACCTTGAGAACAAGGAAAAGGCGTTCAAGGAAGCGGCGCAGAAAAGGACGGACGAGAAGTCGAAAATCATCGTAGGTATCGTGAAGCAAAGCCGTTCCGAGGCAGATGCCGCCTATAAGCAGCTGGTGAGCACCGTAAACGCCCTTTGCCTGCTCGAGGGCGAGGAGAAATACACTACCTTCATCGATCACGTGAACGTGATGATAGACGAGCGGAAGACGATCCTACGCACCAGATCTACTATCAACGCAAAGAAAAACAAAACGGACATGCCTGCCCAATAAATCAACCCCGGCAACATGCCCCGGCGGATAAATCCCGCCGGGGTATATCCCCTATCACCTCCCAACAGCTTTATTTTCAGGCAAACCTCTTGCTTAATAAAGCGGAATCACTACATTTGCTACCAGAATCATGTTTGCTACATATATCGCTTAGAATTAACGGTCATGAGAAATATCATTCTTTTTATTTTTATTATACTAACGGTCCACTTGAACATGAGCGCACGAGGCTCCGGCGAGAAACCGTCTATAGTCGTACTGCACTCCATCAACTTCGAGGAAAGCTGGACGAAACAGACCTATCTTGATATAGAAAGAAAATTCGGGGAGGAAGGGTTTACCGTAAAGGCGATTCCCTTACAGATCCCCGGTATCCGCACGATGGAAGGGTTTCAAGAGAAGAGAACAATGATCCTAGAGAGAGTTCCCGTGCCACCCACCTTAGTCGTATGCATAGGAGATCCCTCTTGGCTTGTCGCCCGCCCGTTGTTTGACAAGGAATGGAAAGATATTCCCTCTATCATCTGCTACGCCAGAGATTATATGTACCCGAAAGAAGAGTACCTGATAGACCTAGATAAAAACGTGCTCGATACGCTGGTTCCCATCACGGACGTAGTAAAAGACTATAACGCCACTTTTATAAAATACCCAGTCTATATCAAGCAAACGATCGAGCTAATCAAAAAGCTACAACCGGAATTAACCAAACTGGCCTTTATTTTTGACCGCCGTTATATAAGCCAGCAAACGAAAGCGGATGTAGAGGCCGTGCTACGGAAAGATTTTCCGGGCATCCAATTCGAGCCACTGTCTACCACCTCCATTTCCACCGAGAACTTATTGGACAGACTGGCCTCTTTCGACAATAAGACCGGAGTCCTTTATTACTCATGGTACAGGACCCGGAAGGATAACGAGAATCGTTACCTAGTCGATAACGTCCAGAAAATGACCAATAGTTTCTCCGTCCCCCCAATCTTTACCTTGCAAGACGTACAAACAGAAAACGGGAATTTCGCCGGGGGATATTATGTTTCTCCGGAGGATTACGCACAGGTGACGGTCAACACGATCGAAATGATCCTCTCGGGGAAAGATAGTAAGGAAATCCCGATCCAGACTTCGGAGACCCCGAGGATCTACTTGAATTACCAGCATCTATTGCTTCACCAAATAGACCCCGGCTTATACCCCAAGAACGCCATTTATTTCCAAGAGCCTCCCGGTTTCTTACAGAAATACAAGATCCATATCATAAGCCTACTCGTCATTCTGGCGTTATTGATAACGATCGGGATCTTACGGGTCCGCCTCTTCATCCAAAAGCAAAAGGCCAAAGACAAGGAGCTGCAAATCGCACGCCAAGCGCAAGACCTGAACCAGAAATACCAGCTCGTCTTGAAAGCCAGCAACATGATGACATGGATATGGGACGTAAAAGAAGCACGGCTCGAATGTAACAATATTTACCTGACCCAAAGATCCATTCGCGACAAGGGAATCGACGGCCTATTCAGCATGTCGGCGGACGAGTTTTATAGCGGCATTCACCCCGAGGACTTGGAACAGATGCAAGACGCGATCAATAAACTAATCGCCAGCGAGAGCATATCGATCGACGAGGAGATCCGTTATTTAGATGACACAGGGCTTGAATATACATGGATAGAGATCTTCGCGATCGTAGGGAAAACCGATCCGGAAGGAAAACCCGCCTACTTAACCGGAGGTACTACCCTCATCAACCAACGGAAAAAAATGGAACAAGAACTGAGGGACAAGGAGAAGATAGAGGAATCCAACCGGTTGAAATCCGCCTTCCTAGCGAACATGAGCCACGAGATACGTACCCCGCTGAACGCTATCGTAGGCTTTTCCAACCTGCTAGCGGAAACTTGCCACTCCGAGGAGACGAGAGAGTTCTGCGAGATCATCGAGACGAACAACGAGCTTCTCCTTCAACTCGTGAACGATATCCTGGACCTATCGAAGATCGAGGCCGGGCAAATGGATTTCATCTATTCCGAGTTCAACGTATCCACGCTATTCCGGAGCTTATACCAGACCTTCCAAAGCCGGGTGAAAGACGGTGTCACTCTCTATTGCGAGATACCTGAACAGGATTGCGTTATCTATTCCGAGAAGAATCGCTTGACCCAAGTGATCACCAACTTCCTCACGAACGCCTGTAAGTTCACGTTCCAAGGGTCTATCCGCATGGGATACAAGGAGAGGGGAGATGGATTATACTTTTACGTAAAAGATACCGGAAAAGGTATTGAGCGGAAGAACCTCCCGCACGTATTCGAGCGTTTCGCCAAATTCGATTCCTTTATCCAAGGAACCGGACTCGGACTATCCATTTGCCAAACGATCCTAGAGAATCTTCACGGGAAGATCGGCGTAGAGTCGGAAGAAGGAAAAGGGAGTACTTTCTGGTTTACGATCCCATGCGCTGTATCAAGACCGTAGCGTAAGCCGAGATCCCTTCCTGCCGTCCGGTGAAGCCCAGCTTCTCCGTGGTCGTAGCCTTGATAGAGATATCCTCCTCGTCCACGTTCATGACCTCGGCCAGCGTTTTCTTCATCAGAGGGATATGGGGATTCAATTTAGGGCGCTCGGCGGCTACGGTGGCATCGATATTGCCCAACTCATAGCCCGCCTCTCTCAAAAGCCTCATGGTATCCCGGAGCAAGATCTTACTATCGATATTCTTATATTCACCTGCCGTATCCGGGAAATGATAACCAATATCCCGCATATTGGCCGCTCCCAGTAAAGCGTCACAGATCGCATGGATCAGCACGTCCGCATCGCTATGTCCCAATAGGCCCAACGTATGCTCGATCTTAATCCCGCCTAACCATAATTCCCGTTCCGGCACCAAGGCGTGGACGTCATAACCAAAACCTACACGTATCTTCATACCCATTTATCTGAAAAGGTTCTTGATTCCATCCATATCGAACGACAAGGAGAAGCGCAATGTCTGGTCCAACGGGTTACTCTGTACCGTACTGATCAGATAAGCGGCATCCAACTGGAAAACACTCATGCGGAAACCAGCACCGACTGAGAAGTACTGACGGTTTCCCTGATATTTATTCTCATAGTAATAACCGCCACGAACAAAGAACTGCTGATTGTAATTATACTCCAGACCAATAGAGGCCATAATCTCCTCTAGCTCGCCCTTGAAGCCATTCGGCGAGTCACCGAATGATTTGAAGATACCCGTGATCGGGGACATATTGTTATATTCATCATGTTTTTCCTTATAAGCAGCCTCATCCTCGGGAGTCGTACCTTCTTGAATAGGTTCGGTAGGAACTAAATATTTACTCAAATCCACATAGATACCGATTTGGTTATAATCATCGATCGGATACAGTAAACCAGTTCCAACCTTTAACATCGTAGGCAAGAATTGGTTGGTATTTCCACCGTCGTAAGAGACCTTCGTACCGATATTGGAGACATTAAAACCAAAGCTCCACAGGCACTCGCTATTCCCTAAGATCACGTATTTCTCCAGATAACCGGCGATATCAGCGGCAAAAGCGTTATCCGGAACCATATCCGCGTCCGACGAGGCACCCATGTCCGAACGAATATAGCGCAAGGCGACCGCCATAGAGAACACATCCGATAATTTACGGCTATAACTTACATCAAAAGCCATCTCATAAGGATTCAATATGAGCTGATTACCCATTCCTCCATCCCGGCTTTCCTGTACTTCTCCTAAAGAGAAATAACGCAAAGAAGCTCCGATCGCCTGCATATCGCTATCGCCTAATTTATAATAACCGGCCAGATATGCTAAAGCCACATCATTCACCAATTTACGTAACCAAGGCGTATAGGATAAAGCGACTCCGGCCTTACTATAGCTAAAAGCATACTTAGCCGGGTTCCAGTATTGGGAATTCACATCCGGCGTAGTAGCCACACCGTTATCACCCATAGCACCTCCGCGAGCGTCGGGCGCGATAGACAAAGACGGTATCGCCGTATTAATCGGGGCGAATTTATGTTTAACATCGTCTGCGCCTCCTTGGGCATATAAAGCCGTAAATGCCGTCAAAAAGCTGAAAACCGCTAGTAACAGACTGAATCTTGAAACTCTTACCATATATTCTATTCTAAAAATACATTTACATTTATCATTCCTAGAGGGTAATAAACATACCCCCATGCTTATTATAAACTAATTACCCGATACTTTATTGTGCGAGAATGATTAATTTATTCGCTTTCGTCGCCTCTTTCGAGTTATTCGTACTAATCGCCGCCCGATACAGATAAACTCCCGGGCGCAACCGCCTGCCACCGTTATCCGTCAAGTTCCAAGTTACGATATAAGCCTTAAACAACTCGGAGGAACCGCTCTTCTCGGTACTCCATAGGAACTTACCGGTCATATCATAAACCATAACCGTCACCTTTAAGTTCGACTCCGGACGATTGTGATGCAGAAAGAATTCCACCTGATCCCGTGCCGGATTCGGGGTGGCATACATCTCGATCAGATTAGGTTTCAACCCTTCCGCCACCTCAAAAGTAAAGGTATAGGTCGTGGAGTTATTTAAGATATCCCACACCTTAAACTCAGCCGTATGCATTCCCGGCTCCAGCTCGGGGATGGAGAACTGGACAAGTCCTTCGTTCTCACTATCTGGTAGCAACGCATAATAACTATTTAAGTTATAGCTCATAGAGGGCATACTATCAATCGTCAACATCATATCATGCCCTACGCTACTGCCGGTTATATTCACGCCGCTCTTATCCCACAGCTTCGCTACAAAATAAGGAGTCGTGTTTACCTTATCGCCCGAAACAAAACTGGAATCATTCAAATAGATCTGCCGGATCTCGGGACCGATCGTATCAGTCTCCGCCGTATCCGAAGTCCCCCCCACGATAAAATCGAAGAAAGAACCCTGCGCCTCTTTTGTCTCGGAAGACGCATATAGGTTTAATTTACCTTTCTTATTGGAATAAGAGATATCCTTCGGGACCATAAAAGTAAAGCTGAACTTTCCATTTCGAACCGAGTCTCTACCTATATAAATCGTATTCGGATAATCGAGATAAGTGAATTTCTCAGAGCTATTCCCTAAAGTCGTAATGGAACTTTGGCTATCAAATATGGTCGAGCTTAATACGCCCGTGAAATCCGCGGCAAAAGAACCTGACGGATTCAAGATTTCACCCTCTACCGTAATCCGGGATAACGCCTTAAACTCAAAAGGCTCATCAGAAACAGCTTCTCCATTCACAGCCGTCACCCGAGCCTTATACTCTGGATACGCGAACTTTAACGCCGGGTCTCCGATTAAGATAAAGTTCAATTTATTTGAGTCATTGAGTTGACGTTTCGTATACATCATCGCCTCTCCAAGCGTATAACGGCTA
>ERZ779725.1463-NODE-1463-length-12971-cov-4.670254_pt1 | contig 12971 bp, 15 predicted proteins | sample MGYA00511890_ERZ779725 | MGnify/ENA primary metagenome ERZ779725 (study PRJEB29588, sample SAMEA2148549) | human gut metagenome | biome: human gut; feature: human-associated habitat; material: faeces | place: Denmark | collected 2008/2010 ...
AAAGATGAAATAGTAGTCCCCGACCTTGCAGAGACGGCTGCCGTTCTTGAAATCCGTCGCGTATTCCGTGAGGTCGCTTTCAAAGAACGATTTGCCGAATATGCTGAGCATATCGCTCATAAGCAATACGCCGCCATAGAGTTCCTCGTGGTTACCCGTTGTGAAAATGAGGGGCACTTCCGTCTCGTCGAAAACGAGCTGATATGTGTCCTTCACCATTCTTGCCTCGCTCACGCGTCCGGACTGTGTAAGGTCGCCGGCGATTGCAACGGCGTCAAGACCGTTTTTATCGCCCGACTTTACGGCGTAGTCCTTGAGCTGATTGAGTGCGCTCAGAAATTTGCTTGTGGGCATTGTCTGTCCGTCCTGACAGTGCACGTCGGAAAGTGCGCCGAAAGAAAGGACGATGTTGTCCGAGTCAAACTTTGCGTCCGGCTCGACGACCGTTGTGCCGCCCTTTGTTGTGGTCACTTCTGTTCCGCCATGTGTGCCGGTGCCTTCCGTCGTCGTGCCTGCGCCATCGGTCGTCGTGTCGACGGGGTCCTTGGGACCGCACGCGCAGAGGACAGCCGCCAGCATCATAACGGCAAGCGTCAATGCGAGTATTTTCTTCATTATGGAGTTCCTCCTGTGATTTTTTTGTTTCGTTATTTATTTCAAGGTGCCTTGCCGACACATTAAAATCATTTTAATTTTCTCGTGCTTACCTCTGCAAGCACTCTTCTTATGTCATCCGTCCGCGGCGGAGTCGTTCCCGGCGTCAGACAAGCCGCCGTTCCGTACGCAACTGCCGAGCACAGACATTCTTCCTTGCTCTTTCCTTCCGTAAAAGCCGCGACAAACCCCGCGATTGCGCTGTCTCCCGCGCCAACCGTCGATATCACGTCCGTTTCCGGCGGTTCCGCCGCAAACACTCCCTCGTCGCACACGAGAAGCGCACCTCTGCCTCCGAGACTTATCATAACGTTTTCCGTGCCGCTTTTGTGAGTTTCAAGGGCAAAGTCAATCAGCCCTTCCGTATCTCCCGCCGACGTTTTCGCGTAACGGGCAACCTCCTCCTCGTTCGGCTTTATCAGCCATGCGCCGACGTCAATTATGTCGCCGATTTCAAACGAGCTGGAGTCGAGGCTGACACGCGCCCCCGTAGCCTTCACTTTGCCTATAAAGGCTTTGATATCCGAAATGTCAATCCCCTGCGGATTCTTCCCCGCAAAGCAGACAATCGTATCTCCGTCCGTTTCGCCGATAGCCGTCAGAACCTTTGAAAGAAGGCTTTTGTCAGCCGCAAAGCCTGCAAAGCTGATTCTCGTTTCGGCGTCGCCCGATGAATGGACGGTTATATTTTCTCTTATTCTTCCGTCGATAGACACCGCCGTAAAATCGACGCCTGCCGCAGAGAGTTGTTTCAGATAGGTATCGCCGTTTTCCCTGCCGACAGCGACAACGGCACGACTTTCTTTTCCGCCAGCCGCAAGCGCGCGTGAGGTGTTTACGCCTTTTCCGCCCGCGTCATGTCTTGTGACGGAGGCAAGGTTTTCCTTCCCAGCCGCAAAGCCGTCGCAACTGCAATGAATATCAAATGCGGGATTGAGCGTTACGGTAATAATTTTCATGTTCCCTCCGTGGGAAATAATAAGTTTACTTTCGGATTTAATCATTATATCACATATGAAACCGTCCGTCAACGAATTTGACAGTCGCACTCTGCACAAAAAAAATCGCGTTTTTTGTGGATTTCGCTCATATGCAGACCCGTTTTCGGCAAATAAACGTCAAAATCCGCCTTTGACGGCAAAATAAATCGTCAACCGAATTGACAATCGCCGTCGGTTGGGTTATAATTTATTCCGTGAATATATTTTTTCGGAAGGTAAAGACTATGCAGAACATATCAAGACGCGCGGCAAGAGAATGTGCGCTCAAAACGCTTTACGGTTTTGAATTTTCAAGAGAGGCAGACCCTGCCGACTTTTTTGAGCTTTCCTGCTCCGAATTTGAAACGGCGTCGGACGAGTTTTCCAAAAAACTGTTTATGACAGCCGCCTCAAATCTTGAAGAGATAGACAAAATAATCGAGCAGAACGCAAAGGGCTGGAAAACGGAAAGACTCTCAAAAATGACGCTCTCCATCCTCCGTCTCTGCGTGTGCGAGATGAAATATTTTGATGATATTCCCTCCGCCGTTTCGATGAACGAGGCGGTTGAGCTTGCGAAAATCTATGACGGCGACGACGCTCCCGCGTTTATAAACGGCATAGTGAACGCAGTTTCAAAATCGCTATGAACATTCTCGGGATAGACACAAGCAATTATACAACCTCGGTCTCGATAGTCTCGGACGAGGGCTATCGCCACGAAAGACAGATACTTGAAGTGGCTGACGGAGAGCGTGGACTTAGGCAGAGCAACGCTCTCTTTTTGCATACGAAAAATCTTCCGGTTTTAATGGAAAAACTCGCTCCCACCGGCACAATCGACGCCGTCGCGTACAGCGACAGACCGCGTGACGAGGAGGGCTCGTATATGCCGTGCTTTCTCGCCGGAGAGGCTGTCGCAAGGTCGGTTGCGGCGGCTCTGAACGTCCCCGCTCTGCGGTTTTCTCATCAGGCGGGACACATAATGGCGGCGGCAAAAACCTGCGAAAATCCCGAAATTATCGGCTCGCCGTTCCTCTGCTATCACGTTTCCGGCGGCACGACGGAGCTCGTTCTGGCACAGCCCGACGACACGCTCGGCTTTGCCGTAAAAATCTCCGGAGGCACGACGGATATAAGCGCGGGACAGCTCATCGACCGCGCGGGCGTGCTTATGGGGCTGAAATTTCCCTGCGGAGGAGAACTCGAAAAGCTGGCAGCCGGCACGGAAAAACAAAAGGTGAAAATATCCGCAGTCGGAGCGAAATGCAATTTTTCCGGCGCGGAAAACAAGGTTATAAAGGCTCTGCACGACGGGAAAAACAAATCCGAGGTTGCACGCTATGCGCTCGACTACTGCACGGAGTCCCTTATTGCCTCGGTTGACGCGGCAAGAAAAGAGCTGGGCGAACTTCCCGTCCTGTTTGCGGGCGGCGTTATGCGGAACGCAATTATCCGATCGGAGCTTGAAAAAAGACTCGAAAATATATATTTCGGCTCGGTTGAGCTCTCGTCGGACAATTCCGTCGGCACGGCGTGGCTCGGCAGGGACAAGCTCGAAAGGAGCGGCAAATGGAACGGCAGATAATTTCCGTTACGGAACTGAATTTATATATAAAAGCCAAGTTGGACGGTGACCCGCTTCTCTCCGGACTGCTCGTCCGCGGCGAAATTTCAAATTTCAAGCGGTATTCAAGCGGTCATTGCTATTTTACCTTAAAGGACGCCGGCGGAGCCGTTCGCGCCGTTATGTTCAATTCGTCGGCGCAGAGACTGAAATTCGCCCCGACGGACGGAATGAAGGTCATAGCAGGCGGCAGGGCTTCCGTTTATGAAAGAGACGGTCAATACCAACTGTACATTACATCGCTTGAGCCGGAAGGGGTAGGCGCGCTTCATCTTGCGTATGAACAGCTTAAAGAAAAGCTGGCAGGCGAAGGACTTTTCGATGAGTCGATCAAAAAGCCCGTTCCCCCCTATCCGAAACGTATCGGCGTCATCACATCGCCGACGGGAGCGGCTGTCCGCGACATAATAAATATTGCGGGCAGGAGATTTCCTCTTGCGGAGATCTGCGTTTATCCTGCGGTCGTTCAGGGAGAAGGCTCCGTGCCGACTCTCCTTGCGGGGCTTGAATATTTCGGTTTTACGTCGCCTGCCGACGTAATAATCATCGGGCGGGGCGGCGGTTCGATTGAAGACCTCTGGTCGTTCAACAGCGAAGATCTCGCAAGAAAAATACGCTCCTCTCTCGTGCCTGTGATATCGGCAGTCGGGCACGAAACAGACTTTACAATCTGCGATTTTGCAGCCGATATGCGCGCGCCGACGCCCTCTGCGGCAGCGGAGCGTGCAACGCCGGATAAAAGCGAAATCATTACTTTGCTCTCTTCGCAGTCGGCGCATATGCGAAAAGCGGTGCAAAGACGGGTTGACATTATGCGCGAACGTCTGGAAAGGGTTTCTTCATCGAATATGATGAAAAACCCGATGAATTTCATAGATGACAGGCACATTTATCTCGATACGCTTTCCGAAAAAATCGTCGCCGGAGCGCAAGCCGGCATCGAAAACAAAAGGTTGTCGCTGCGCGGAGTCGCCGCCGCACTCAGCGCGTTGAATCCGCTGGCGGTACTCTCAAGGGGCTACGGAGCCGTCTTTTCCGGGAGCGGCTCGCTCATAAAAAGCACGAACGATATAAAAATCGGAGAAACACTCAAAATAAAAGTTTCCGACGGCGAAATCGACGCCGCCGTTACGGGAAAACGTCTCAAAGGAGGAAAAAACAATGGCTGAAAAGAAAATGAGCTTTGAAGAGGCTCTTGCAAGACTTGAAGAAATAGTCGGCGAGATGGACAGCGGCAAAGCCGAGCTTGACAAGCTGCTTGAGCTTTTTGAAGAAGGCACGACGCTCGTCCGCAAATGCAAAAAAGAACTCGACAACGCCGAAAAAAAGATAAAGCTCGTAACGGAGGACGGGGAAACAGACTTTCCCCCTATGAAATAATGGATATACGCACAAAAATGAGCGAATACGCGGAAAAGGTCACGGCGGAGCTTGAGAAATACCTCGCAACCCCCGACCCCGACCTTGAAACGCTCTATTCTTCGATGAGATACAGCGCGCTTTCAGGCGGAAAAAGAATACGTCCCTTTCTCTGCGACGCCTTCTGCCGACTTTGCGGCGGCAATGCCGAAGCGGCAATGCCGTTTGCCTGCGCCATCGAAATGGTACACTCCTCCTCCCTTGTTCACGACGATATGCCCTGTATGGACAACGACGATCTCCGTCGCGGCAAGCCCACAAATCACAAGGTCTACGGGGAGGATATTGCCCTTCTCTGCGGCGACGCGCTGATAACACGGGGATACGAGATTGCAGCGCTCAACCGCTTCGTTTCGCCGGAAGCGGCGAGAAGCGCCGTCGCAATGCTGACCCGTCTTGCGGGCGCAACCGGGATGATGGGCGGACAGGAGATTGACCTGCTCGGCGAGAAAACAAAGCCCGATTTTCCGCTGCTTCTCAAAATGCACGACAAAAAAACCGGCGCGCTGATGAAAGCGTCCGTCCTGCTCGGCTGTCATGCGGCGGAAATAACGGACGAGAGCGACCCCCGCTCCGTCGCCGCCGTAAAATACGCAAGCGGTATCGGCACGGCTTTTCAGATAATAGACGATATTCTTGACGTTGAAGGCGACCCCGCCCTGCTCGGCAAAGCCACCCATGCGGACGCCGCCGAGGGCAAAACGACGTTTATATCGTTTATGTCCGTCGAAGATGCAAGAAAATACGCAAAAGAGCTGACAGACTCCGCCATAGACGCGATAAAGTCATATGACGGCTCCGATGACCTCATCTCCCTTGCCGAATTTCTTCTTTTGAGAAATAAATAACGAAATCACCCCTTTTTCATAAGATAAAAAGGGGTGATTTTTTATGGAATGTACTTTTCGCAAACGAAAAAGAGGAAAGAAAATTCTCATTTTCCTTGCGTGCGTTATGATATTTGCCGTCTTCTCCGTCATATACCTCAATCAGAAGCTCGACCCGCTCGTATGCGCCGCCGCAACACCGCAGATAAAAGCGGAAATGACGCGCGTCATAAACGAGGCAATAAGCGAAGCGATGACCGGATATGAGGAAAAACTCGTCAGCATCAGATACGGCACGGACGGGAAAATTCTCTCAATAGAAACCGACAGCACAAAAATAAATCTTCTCCGCGCGCTCGTCACGGAGAAGATAAACGAAAAAATCAAGGCATACGGAGAATACGGCGTCACGATTTCCCTTTCAAACATTCTTGATGACGAAATCATCCTCGGCAGGTTTCCGTCCATGAGAATTCCGGCAAGCGTTGAGCCAAGCGGCAGTGCGGAGACAACCGTCAAAAGCTCGCTTTCGTCGGCAGGGATAAATCAGAGCCTGCACAAAATAACGCTCTCCGTCCGCGTCAGCGTGACGGCAATGCTGCTTATATCGACGATCAACGTCGACACAGAGACGGACGTCTGTATTGCGGAAACTGTAATAATCGGCGATGTGCCGAAGGTTTTTCTCGGAGGAAAAAATTAAACGCCGGTATAGTTAAAGTCGGGAATAAAGCTCTCATCCGCGGCAGCGCCTTCCTGAACATACGCAAGAGAAATGCCGATTTTGTCCGCATGATCGACGACCTTTGAATATTCGTATTTCGTCAGCTTCCGGCAAAGCTCGGGATAGCCTGAAAGGCGTGCTTTGTCCGGCGTGAACTGACTCATTATGCTTATGACGATGTCATTCCCGTATTCGGAATGAAGATAATCCATTATGCGGATCGAATCGTCCGTGCAGCCGGGCAGAACGAGATGGCGGACAACAACTCCGCTCTTCATCAGCCCGTTTTCGATTACGGGACGTCCCTTTGTGCGCACCATTTCTGCAAGCGCAGACTTTGCAAATTCGGGATAATCCATTGCCGCAGAATATTTTTCGGCAAGCGAAGATGACATATATTTGAAATCTGTCAGATAAATATCGACTGTTTTGTCGAGCGAGGTTATCATCTCGGATTTTTCGTATCCGCCCGTGTTCCATACAACGGGAAGATCAAGTCCCTTTGACCTTGCGTCGGCAACGGCGCACTTTATCTGCTCTGAAAAGTGCGTAGGCGTGACAAGGTTTATATTGCAAGCGTCCTTTTCTTTCAGTTCAAAGAATATTTCGCAAAGGCGCTCCTCTGTCACATCCCTGCCGACCTCGCCGCGCGAAATGCCATAGTTCTGGCAATAGACGCAACGGAGATTACACCCCGAAAAGAAGACGGTGCCCGAGCCTTTTTCACCCGATATGCAGGGCTCCTCCCAATAGTGAAGCGCGGCACGGGCAAGGCGAACGGTGTTTTTTTCGCCGCAGAAGCCGGTTTTTATATTTCTGTCGACCCCGCACCTGCGGGGACAAATATTGCATTTTTCCATTTTATTTTATAACAAGTCCGCCGAGCGAAAGCGCATACATTATCTGCGCCGCAAAATATGTTGAAAGATTGAAAACATTCATTTTTACCGTGTCTTTTTCTCCGAAAAGTATGAAAAGAATTATAAAATCGGATATAAAGAACAGCACCGCGCCGATTGCAAGCGTCACCGCAAGTCCGCCGAGGACAGCCATAAGAATATAATACGCCATCGTTGCCGTCAGCAGGGAGGCATATATCGCCGAGGGATAAAAAAGCTCGCCGAAGTTCATATTTTTGCGGACGGCAAAGAGCACCGCAAGCGCAGTCACAGCGCCGAAGGCAAGAGAAATTCCGAAATACAATATATGAAATCCGCATGCGGCTGTCACCGCGCAGAACACGGCAATATGCTCGATGGCGAACGCCGCCATTCCGAGCGGAAGAAACGCCTTCTCCTCAGGACAGACGTGCGACGCGTCAAGAAAAATATCGCCGACCATGCCGAGGACAAGCCCGAAAAGCATTATAAAGCCTGCCTTCCCGGGCGATTTTGAAAGCGCGACAAAGCCAAGCGTCACAAAGCTGACAGCCGCAAGGGCTTTTGTCGCAGTGACAATTCCGCCCTTCGTCCTCACCTTGAAAAAGATGAAGAAGGCGGCGGAAACCGCCACAAGTACAGTCAAGCCGTATTCAAGCATAGATACCCTCCCGTAAATTCATATAAGTTCGACTTCAATTGCGCAAACACCGCTGTTCTTCTGCTCCTCCGCAGAATAATACTTTTCCATATCGCAAGGGCTTGCCGTCGCAAGCTCCTCTTTTTTATATCCGCATTTTTCAAGCGGAAGACGACTGTAAAGCTCCTCAAAGCTATCAAAAACATGTATCGCCTTCACACGGGCGGAAATTTTCTCCCCGCTCTCCGCGCTGGTAAATTCTATCGTGTCTCCGACTCCGACCGCCCTGCGCTTTTCGTCATAAAGCCGGAGTTCAATCGTCTTTTCCCCGCTCTTTATCATTTCAAACGGGGATGGGGCAAGATTCATTTTATGGAGCATTTTGTGAGCTTTATCACAGCTTCCACGTGTCCCGGTTTTTCAATGAAAAACATACTTATCCCTCTGTTGTACAATGAAATGGTTGAACACCGATTTCGGCTTTAAAATGGGTATGTCAAACCGATACAAGTGTTGATTTGCCTTAATGTTTATACAGGCAAACATCTATTCTTCTCGTGATTATAGATTCAGATATGTAATCGGGTTCTGTGCCGACTGATTTAATTTCAATCCGGCTATAGACTTTCCCAGATAGAACTTTTCATTCTCATCAAGAGGAAGTCTCTGCTCGTATCTATAATCCGCAAAGAATACTCTATTTTCTGTTTCCGGTGTAAGAACGATGTCCTGTCTTGGCAGTCTATCTTTTGCCTCTTTACAGACAAACCACTCCGACGGCTTATATACAGCCACAATCAAAGAGTTGTACACACCGAATACATACTCAACTGTTTTAACTTTTTCTTTCGAGGCTCTCCATGTACCGCGAACAGCATCATATAAAACCTTCTCATCCATACCTCTCCGGTAAAGTCTGTTTATTTTGATGACAAGGATTCTGTGCCTGATGTCTTTTTCTTCAAGTGGGGCGGCACCGTTTATTCTTTCATACTCATCAACCGATAATGCCTCTGCAGAATGGTGTCCGGCAACAATGTTTGTAAGTCCCGTGTCACTAACATAGTTGAAAGCATTAATCAGTGAAGCCTCTGCAGCAAATGCCTCTTCTTTAGTGAGGTTTGAATTGATGATAATTTTTTCAACTTCAAGTCCGGCATCCTTGATTTCTGATATTGTTTTAAGTTTCAGTTTCTCACTTTCAGGACTGCCAAGGCTTTCCCTTTCGTGTTCAAACACTCTGTTTTTAGTGCCTTTTCCAATATAGAAGATTTGCTTACTGCGAGGATCTATGAGTCCATACACATAATAATCTCCAAGTGAAAGAAGGCTCTTCTCTGAAAATCTATCCATGCGTTTCTCCTAATGTGCAGTCTTTATTCATTTGTTCGTATCCAAATCAAAACCAACCTGCCAAAATCCCATGTCTAAAAGTTTCATCTGCGGATATAGCATTTCTTCAACTTTCATCTTTTCTCTGACAGGTTCAAGTTGTGCAGAATTATTTTCGTAAAAATCAACAAGTTGCTTTATGGAATTCAAGCTGTAAGTTCCAGTGGCAACCTTCTGCTTTTTAATGCCTGCTATAAAATATCTATCGTATGCAGGAACGCAACCAAGAGTTCCCATAAGTATTTTAGTGATTAGTGTAACTGACAATTGATTTTTTAATTTTTGCTCTTTTACTTCTCGTCTGATTTTATCGTAATACTGCCCTAAAAACGAATTTATATCCTGCAGTAACTTTTGGTTGCTATCGTCTTTCAAACCGATACAGTCAATTCCAGCTAAAGCATCGTATTTATTCTTTAACAGCTCTTCTACTACTGGAATATGTACTTTATAATCCTTTTGCAACAAAAATGATGAGCCACGGTACATTCCCCAACTTGCTAAATAGAAAGCAAGTTGTAAACTCAGATAATCATAATCAACTTCTTTGGATTTTCTTGCTTTTATGAAATGTGAATAGCAGTGTTCCCAAGAACGATATCGACCATTCTTATCAGCCTTCAAATCGTTATAAAATTTCATTGATGATTCAATAATCAAATCTACTTCTACTGAACTCATATCAATTACCACCTATTCATTACTCGTTTTTATCTATTTCCATACGGATTTCATTTGAATATCAGCTTGTTTTTTTAGTCATAAGTCTTTATAAAAGCCTCGTTTTTCACGCTTTTATTTATCTGCATTAGTCAGCAGGACAACCGTTTCCACATGTCCCGTTCTTGCGAACATGTCAACGGCGACGGCTTTTTCCGCCTTGTATCCGAGCTCGGAAAGGCGACGGCAGTCTCTCGCCGCAGTTGCGCTGTCACAGGAAACCATAACAACCCTTTCCGGCGCCATTTCCGCAATGGCGGAAAGCGTCTGCTCCGAGCAGCCGGAGCGCGGCGGGTCGACTATTACAACGTCCGGCAAAAGTCCGTCCCGAGCGAGCTTTTCGGCGGCTTCCCCTGCGTCCGCGCAGATGAATTCCGCATTTGTTATCCCGTTTCGCTTTGCGTTGTTTTTCGCATTTTCAACAGCCTCCGGAATTATCTCCGCGCCGATTATTTTTTTTGCTCCGCGCGCCATTGAAAGCCCGATTGTCCCCGTTCCGCAATAAAGGTCAAGGACGGTTTTCCCTTTCGGATCGGCAAATTCCGCCGCAATTCCGTAGAGCCTTTCCGCGCCGTCGTGATTGACCTGATAAAACGACCGCGGCGAAACCTCAAATTCCAGTCCGCAGAGCACGTCCGAAATGGCGTCCTTGCCCCAAAGAGTGCGGCAGTCGTTTGAAAGAATAACGTTTGTATCCTTACGGTTGACGTTCAGCACGATGCTTTTTATATTTTTGTTCAGCTCCGTCAACGTTTTTATAAGCCCTTCGACGTTCGGTATTTCGCCGGTCGCCACAAGACAGACAAGAATTTCCCCGCTCTGCCTTCCGTCTCTTATATAGAGATGACGTAAAAGTCCGCGCCCCGTTTCTTCATCGTATGCGGTTATTTTGTTTTCGTCGCAGAAGAGACCGACAGCCCGCACGATGTCCGCATAAAAATCGGGCTGGAGCGGGCAGCTTTCGCACGGCGCAACCCTGTGACTGTGTCTTGAATAAAATCCGAAGCGCATTTTTCCGTCGATGACTGCGGCGGGATACTGCGCCTTGTTTCTGTAACCGTTTACCTGCGGCGACGGAATTATTTTTTCACATTCAATATCCAGTCCGCCGAGTCTTTTCAGATTTTCGTCGACGGTTTTTTTCTTTATTTCAAGTTCTTTTTCGTATTTTATATGACGGAAAACGCACCCTCCGCATCTGCCGAAAACGGCGCAATCGCTCTCCCCCCTGTAAGGCGAGGGCGTAACTATATTCACAGCCTTTGCGTATCCGTAGCTTTTTCCCGCCTTCATGACAAGCGCGTCGACAACGTCCCCCGGCGCGGTGCCGAAAACGAACAGGACGTAGCCGTCACACCTGCCGACTCCCGCTCCCTCCGGGGTAATATCGGTTATTTCAAGTCTCAGAATCTCGTTTTTCTTCGGCATCGGACTGCGTTTCTCCTTTGATTTACACTTTTACGTTTCAATGATACCATAAAATATTGCATAAAGCAATAAAAAAAGCGGCTTGCGCCGCTTTTTTATCAACTTTATCAATTTATCACTTCTGCGTTTCTATAAGTCCGTAACCGCCGTCGTTTCTTCTGTAAACAACGCATACGGAATCCGTATCCTGATTCAGAAAAACAAAGAACGTGTGATCCAGCAGGTTCATCTGAAGGATTGCGTCCTCCGTTGTCATCGGGCGAAGGTCAAACTTTTTGGTTCTTATCAGCTCCTCGGAATCCTCCTCAATCTCTTCCCCCGCATATTCGGGAGACGCAAACGCTTCCTTACGGATTCTCTTTTCAAGGCGCGTTTTGTTTTTGCGGAGCTGACGCTCGATTACGTCAACAGCTACGTCGATATCGTGATAAAAGCTCTCGCCTTCCACCTCGCTTCTGAAAAGCGTTCCGCCCATGGAGATGGTCAACTCAAGCACTTCCGTTTTCTTATACCTCGAAAGTGTTACAAATGCTTCTGCATCGTCACGGAAAAACTTTTCCAGCTTGCCGATTTTCTTTTCAATGAGAGCTTTCAGCTTCTCGTCAGCTGTAACCTGTTTGCAAACGAATGTGATTTTCATAGCGTTTCACCTTTCACTTTGGAGATTTGCCTTGAGGGATTCTTCCCTCTCCGCATTCATATTATACCATAAAATGACGTCAAATCAAAGAATATTTTGTAAAAAGCATATAGAATATTTTTGGTTATTTAGTGTATTGATTATTAACAGCGCGTGTGATATAATGATAAATGGAGCGTTTTGAAGAAAGGAGCGGCTTATGGGAAAAAATTTTTCACCCGATTGGTATTTTGCTTCCGCATTTGATATAACACCCGATTTCCTGCTCTCACACGGCATAAAGGCGGCCGTTCTCGATATAGATAACACCCTCGTTACATACGGAGACGCGGAGCCGACGGAAAAAGTCATCGGATGGATATCTGCTCTGCACTCCGCGGGCATAAAAGCCGCAATCGCTTCAAACAACAAAGAGGAGCGCGTCAATCTTTTCAATAAAAAGCTCGGTATTTTCTGCATAAGCAAAAGCGGTAAACCGTCAACAAAGGCTGTCCGCGCCGCGTGCGCGGAATTTTCCGTTTCGCCGCGCGACACAGCCGTCATAGGCGACCAGATATTCACAGACGTCCTCTGCGCAAACAGGGCGGGCGCCGTCGCAATACTGACAGTGCCGATTCCTTATAACGAAAACCTGTTTTTCCGTTTCAAGCGCAGTCTTGAAAAACCGATAATAAATAAATTCAGAAAAAAACACCCCGAAAAATGTTTTCCGGAAAGGAGCGCGGAAAAATGATAATCGAATCGCTTTATATAAAGAATTTCGGAAAGCTCGCCGATATGAAAATAAATCTTGCGGACGGAGTCAACATTCTGCGCGGGGAAAACGAATCCGGCAAAAGCACGGTATGCGCTTTTATCCGTTTTGTGTTCTACGGGCTTCCCGGCAGAGCCGAGGAAAAGCTGAAATATATAAGCTGGGGGGCACCGTCCGTCAGTGGTTATGCAATCGTCCGCGAGGAGGGCAAGCGTTATCGCATTGAGCGGGAAGCAATCTGCTCCGGCGATTCCGAAGGAAAGCTCTCAGTGCGCGAACGCACCGCCG
>ERZ779725.1466-NODE-1466-length-12953-cov-2.101721_pt1 | contig 12953 bp, 8 predicted proteins | sample MGYA00511890_ERZ779725 | MGnify/ENA primary metagenome ERZ779725 (study PRJEB29588, sample SAMEA2148549) | human gut metagenome | biome: human gut; feature: human-associated habitat; material: faeces | place: Denmark | collected 2008/2010 ...
GGCGGGAAGCTTGGTTAAGCTGACGGACGCAGTACCGCAAAAAGACGGTTATATGTTCTGCGGATGGGCGGAAAGCGAGACGGCAGCCAAAGCGGACACAATAGCAGACCCTTACACAATGCCCGACCGAGACACGGTTCTTTATGCCGTTTATGAGCCTGTCAAATATACGTTATCCGTATCGGCGGCAGACGGCTATACGGTTTCGGGAATAAATGCGGACGGGTACACATTCGGAGAATATGCGGAATTTACCGTAAGCGGAAACGCTCCGAAGGTATATATAAACGGAGTTTTGACGCACCCGATAAACGGGGCATATAAAATAGAGATGAAAGCCGACGCAGCGGTTGTTATTTCCGATAATTTATCAATAAACGTAATATACAGCGCAAACGGCGGTATAAATGCGCCGATTGATATGAATATTTACGCAAACGGCGGCGCCGCAATCGTAAAAACAGCCAAGCCGACAAGAAAAGGTTATATTTTCAAGGGCTGGGCAGACACGGAAGATTCAGACTATGCGCAGTATACGGGCGGAGAGAATATTCCCGTTATTGCGGAGGATATTATTCTTTATGCCGTTTGGGAGCCGACAGCGTACACAATAAAATATGACGCAAACGGCGGAAAAGGCACAATGACGGACACTCCTGCCGTTTATGACAAGGAAGTAACGCTGTCCAAAAACGCTTTTTCAAAAACGGGCTGTCATTTCGCAGGCTGGGCATACAGTCGGGACGGAGAAATCGCATACGCAAACGGCGCAGTTGTAAAAAATCTTACAGACGTTCAAAATGGTGAAATTACGCTTTACGCAGTTTGGAAAGGCGCAAAGACGAGAATTAATTTCAACTTTGAAGGCGGTTCGACAGGTACAGCTTCATGCGAAGCCGTATACGGCAAAGCCTTGCCTTCGGGCAAGCTTATGCCGCCGAAAAGATACGGATATACGTTTTTGGGTTATTACACCGATAAAAACAAGGGCGGAGATTTGGTCTACAATGCGGATATGATGTTATCGGAATATTATGAGACCAATCCGTGGAACAGCGGCGCGGAGGAATTTGCGCTTTATGCGGCATGGGAGCCGATATCGTATAAAATCACATTTGTTGACGAAACAAAAACGCTTGACACAATATCCGCAGTTTACGGAGACGTATTCACGCTCCCGAAAGCGGAAACTCTCGGAGTTTCAGTTGCAAACGGATACACGTTCGCAGGCTGGTCGGTCATATCGGGAAGCGACACGGTTTATTACCGAGACGGACAGGAAATCACGTCAGGACTTGCGGGCGAATCGGGCGCAGAGGTGATACTTTATGCGGTAGTTCAAAAGGAGGAAAGCTACAAGGTAACGCTCCCTGCGTCAAAGGAGGGTTATAAAGTATATTACAACAACTCCGAAATAACGGCGCAAAAAGATATAAGCGTAAACAAGGGCGACAATATTTCCTTTAAGATTTGCGTGGAGGACGGATATACCGCAGACAAAATGACCGTTTCCGCAAACGGAATTATGCTCGGGGCGGTACAGATTGACGGCAGCAGCTACACTTACAGTTTAAGCCGTATATCCGCCGACACAAGCATAAACATTTATCATGTGAAAAAGGAAAGCTTCCGCATTATACTTAATGACGGAACAGGTTACAGCATATCGCCGAAAAATACGGTAGTTGACAGCGGAGACGATTTCACCTTTACGGTTACGCTCTCGGACGGATATAAAACGGCTGTTCCCGTAGTATTCGTAAACGGAAGTACGCTTTCGGGAACAAAAAACAACGATACATTTACATATACCGTTCGTGCGGTAACTTCACAGCCCGTAATTTCGGTTTCGGTTGCGAAAAAGCCGCAGCACACCGTTACATTTATAAGCAACGGCAATATATATTCAATCGGTACGGTTGAGGAAAACATGAAGGCTATACAGCCGAGCGCACCCGAAAGAAGCGGTTACACCTTCGGCGGATGGTATTCTGACACGGCTTTAAGTCAGCCGTATGATTTCCAAACCGAGGTTACGGACGATATAAAGCTTTATGCGAAATGGACTGCCGACACATATGCGGTGGAATACAACAAAAATACAGATGATGACGTTTCCGTTCCCGCGAGCCAGACGAAAAAGCATGACACGGCGCTTACATTAAGCTCACAGACACCGTCCCGAATCGGTTATAATTTTAAGGACTGGAACACGAGAGCAAACGGAACGGGCGCAAGCTACGGCGCAGGCGCTGAATTAAGCGTTAATGCGGATATTATGCTTTATGCGCAATGGGAGATTAAAAAATTCGCAGTATCGCTCATTACGGGCGAGGGTGTTACGGGAACGCTCGGCGCAAACGAAGCTGAATATAACGGAACTGTCAATGTTTCCGCCGTAAGCGGAGACGGATATAATTCCCCTGTTATAACTGCCGTTCCGCAGGAAAATGCAGAATTGATTTCGGAGGGAGTATACAAAATCAAGGGTCCTGTTTCCTTTGTCGCTTCCGCACTGCCGAAAAAAATCTACACGGCAAGCTTTTATCTTGACGGCGGACTTTATCATACGCAATCTGCAATCGAGGGAAGCGCGGATACGGTTAAACTTCCGAATCCTCCGATAAAATCGGGTTACACCTTTTTGGGCTGGTATACCGAGAAAACGAGCGGAATTAAGGTTGACGGAACAACGGTAATAGACAAGGATTTAGCCGTTTATGCAAGATTTATTATAAACACGCTTAGCGTTACACCTGCCGTGAACGGTACGGGGTATACCGTGGAATCCAACGACAGCACGGACGTAAGCTGCGGCGGTTCGTACAGCTTTAAGATAAAAATTGCAGACCGATACAATGCCGACAGCATGAAAGTGTACGCAAACGGTATTTTGCTTACACCGAGCGTAAACGGCAATGAATATTCTTACACGGTTGAAAATATTACTGCAAACCAAAGCATTACGGTTACAGGCGTTGAACTGCAAAAGTACACAATAACATATATGATTGACGGACAAATTTATTTGACGGTACAATCGGAATTTGATTCGCTCCTTTCAGAGCCTGTATCTCCCGAAAAAGCAGGCGAAACGTTTAAGGGCTGGTCAAACGGACAGCGTATCTGGAATTTCGGCACAGACAGAGTAACCGCCGATATGACGCTTTACCCCGTATGGGAAAGCGGAGTTTTGAGCGTTACACCTGCCGTAAGCGGTACGGGATATACCGTGGAATCCGACGACAGCACGGACGTAAGCTACGGCGGTTCGTACAGCTTTAAGATAAAAATTGCAGACCATTACAACGCCGACAACATGAAGGTATATGCAAACGGTATTTTGCTTTTGGGAACTAAAAACGGAAACGTTTATGAATTTACCGTAAAGAATATTACCGATAATGTTATAATTACCGTATATGATGTTACGGCGGATATTTACACCGTAAAATACATTGCGGACAATGAAACGTATTATACCCAAAAGGTTGTTTACAACAATAAGGCGCAGAAGCCGAAGTCGCCGATAAAACCCGGCTATACGTTTACAGGCTGGTTTAAGGGTGAGACAAAGTGGAGCTTTGACGCGGAAATCTGCGAAGATTTAGAGCTTGAAGCAAAATTTGAACCGCTTCATTACAAGGTATCGGTACCCGAAAACAGAAGCGAATTTACAGTAAACGTTACGTCGGACAGTCAGGTTGAGCATGGCGGAAGCTTCTCGTTTAACATTACCGCCGCCGACGGATATAACGTTTCGGACATGACGGTTTATGCAAACGGAATTCTTCTTGAAAAGAAGTCGGAAAGCGGAAATACCGTGTATTTTGAAATTTCAAATATCACGGAGGAGACCGTTGTAACAGTAAGAGGTATCGGACAGAACACATATTCCGTTACATACAATGCAAACACGGCGGAATATGTCGGAAATATGCCCGAAAGCGCAATAAAGGCTTACGGCACGGACATAACAATATCCGAGCTTATCCCCGAGCGTTACGGTTATACCTTTAAGGGCTGGGCAATTTTGCCCGACGGCGACGCCGAATATTCGGGCGGAAGCGTATATTCGGGAAATGCGGATATTAAGCTTTATGCCGTATGGGAGGCAAAGACGTTCTCTGTTTCGTTTGAAACAAACGGCGGAACTGTAAACGCAGGCGAAATTACACAATACACCTACGGAAAAGGCGCATTGCTTCCGACAGACGTTGCCAAAAGCGGTTATACCTTTTTGGGCTGGTATGAGGACGAACTCACGCAGGGCGCAAGGGTATATGAAATCAAAGAAAACGACTTCGGAGAGAAGAAATATTATGCGGCATACACTATGGCGAACGTTATTGTAAGCGGTTACACGGGCGAATACGACGGAAACACGCACGATATTACATATACGCTCCCTGCCGATTTATCTGTAGAAAAATATCAATGGTATTTTGTGTCGTTCGGTTCAAATGACGCAATTCCCGTTTCGTCCGATACGTATAATACATATACCGTAAAAAATGTTTCGGACAACGGCGAATACTACTGCTATATCGAAGCGCTGCAAAACAACTATGTTATAAGGTTTTTCACCGAAAAGGCAACTGCGGCAATAAGCAAAAAGCCTATTACAATAAAGGCGTCGGACGGCAGTAAAATGTATGACGCACTGCCCCTTACCGCAGGCACGGCAGAGCTTACGGGTGAGAGCGGTTTGGCAGATACTCATACGTTTACTGTTTCCATGACTGAGGACAGCACAATAACAAATGTAGGCACAAAGGAAAACATAATAAATTCAATTATTATAAAAGACGGTGAAAATACGGACGTAACGGCAAACTACGAGATAACCGCACAAAAAGGAACGCTTACCGTTACACCGCTTACGCTGACGGTTAGTCCGAAAGATTTAACCATAAGCCGAGGTTCGGTATTGAACGAAAGCCGTTTATATGAAATAAGCGGTACATTGGGCAATGAAAAGCTTGCGCTTGCCAATACTTCCGTTACGGCTAAAAATGCGGACGGTACGGATATATCGTTTGATGACGTAACCAAAAACGTCGGCACGTATACCATTACGATAGCGTACAGCGGTTTTACGGGAGACGGTTCGGAAAATTACCAAGGAAACGGCACAATCACCTCTGCGGTTACCGTCTACAGACCAAGCAGTTCGGGAAGCTCAGGTTCGGGCGGCGGCGGTTCGTCATCGGTATCGACGCCGACATATACCGTTACATTTGACACAAACGGCGGCGAAAAGCTTCAAAGCCAAAGCGTGAAAAAAGGCGGAAAAGCTGCGATGCCCGATTCTCCCGTAAGAGAGGGTTATGAGTTTGACGGCTGGTACAGCGACAGCGCATTAACGCAGGAATTTGACTTTTCCGAAAATATTACAAAAAATATCACGCTTTACGCAAAATGGACGCAGATTAAACAGGATGAGGACAAAAAAGAAGAAAATCCGTCCGAATCCAATCCTACAAAAACAGGCGTTTCAAAGCTTTTGGAAACGGAAAATCATATCAGCTACCTAAACGGCTATGACGGCGGTGTTTTCAAGCCCGAAAGCAATATGACGCGTGCGGAAGCGGCGCAGATGTTTTATAACCTGCTTCTTGATAAAAATATATCGGGCAAAAACGCATTTTCGGACGTAAGCTTGGACGCATGGTATTATAATGCCGTAACGAAGCTTTCCGATATGGGTATTATAAAGGGAGTCGGCGAAAACCGCTTTAACCCCGACGGCGAGATAACAAGAGCGGAATTTGTTGCCATTGCAATGAGATTTGTCAGCATTGACGTAAACGGTTCCGCAGACTTTTCGGACGTTTCGCAGAATCACTGGGCGGCAAAGGATATCTCCTCCGCCGCGGCTTTGGGCTGGATTTCGGGAAATGATGACGGAACTTTCGAGCCGAACGCTCAAATCAAGCGTTCCGCAGTTGCGAAGATTGTCAACAATATGCTCGGAAGAAAAGCGGATATCGAATATGTAAACACGCATACTGACGATATAAAGCAGTTTAAAGACGTTTCCGACACAGCATGGTATTATAATGACGTTATCGAAGCGGCAAATACTCATAAATACGAAAAATCAAACGGAAACGAAATATGGAAATAACAAAAAGGGGCTTTCGCCCCTTTTGTTGTTAATTATTTATTTCTTTAAGCCAATTTTCAACATCGCTTTGGCTGACAGCCGAACGGAAACGCATACCGTCCTGCCAATCGCCCGTGCCTGCCATATCTTTAAGCTGTTTTCCGCTTTCGCCGAAGGGCGAGCTTGTATTTTTATCGAGTGAATTTATTTTATTCATATCCTCGTCCGAAAGCACAAAGTCGAATACTTCAAAATTTTCCTTCATTCTCTCGATATGCGTTGACTTGGGGATAACGACAATTCCCCTTTGCAAATGCCAGCGCAAAATCACCTGTGCAACGGTTTTGCCGTATTTTTCGCCGATTGCTTTAAGCTCGGGCAATTCAAGCATTCCGCCTCTGCCCTCGCCGAAGGGCGCCCATGCTTCAAGCTGTATTCCGTATTTTTCGTTCCATTCTTTTGCTGTTTTCTGCTGATTGTGGGGGTGAATTTCAACCTGATTTACCATAGGGCTTATTCTCGAAAACGACGCAATGTCAATCATGCGGTCGGGATAGAAGTTTGAAATACCTATCGCCCTCAGCTTGCCCTCGTCATAAAGCTCCTCCAATGCTCTCCATGCGCCGTAGTAATCCCCGAACGGCTGATGCATAAGCATTAAATCAATGTAGTCGGTTTTCAGCTTTTCCATAGAAGCATATACGCTCTTTTTACATTCTTCATAGCCGTAATGTTCAACCCAATGAGAAAAATTTCATTTCGTGCAATTCCCGATTTTTCGATTGCAGAACCGACTTGCTCTTCATTAAAGTACGCCTGTGCCGTATCAACCAGACGGTAGCCGAGCTGCGGCATTTTCACTCCGTTTTTAATGTTACATAATCCATTGTTTTTTTCTCCTTATCGGCAAATCTGAAAGAGTATGTTATACTTTGGCTATATTCTACTACTTAAAGTACACTTTAAGTCAAGAGCTTTTTGAAAAAAATTTTATGTAAGGCAAAAATTATGCTGTATACAGTCGAAAAAATTGCGAAAAATCGCTTCTTTTACGGAAAACGCTTGCAAAACCTCATCATTTGCAAGCGATAACGCAATTCCGTTATTTAACACATGGTCATCTTCAACTATAAGTATTTTCATATTTTTCTCCCTATTTTCTGAATTCTTCGGGAATGTCTTCGGGCTTTAAGGTTTTGTGAACGGCGCAGGTGCCCGCTTTTTTTGCCGTTTCGTAGTACCATTTTTTGTAATTGAGCGTTTTGAGCGTTTCTTTCAGCTGTTCCTCCTGCTTTAAAACCTCGTCTCTCTGACGTTCTATAAGCATAAGACGCTTATCAATCGTGGAATCGCCCTCGATGCACCACTCTACAAACACCTTTATTTCTTTTATCGGCATTCCCGTCTTTTTCAGACATTCGATAATGGACAGCCATTCAAGGTCGCTGTCCTTAAACATACGAATACCGCCGCCGCTTCTTTCGACAAACGGCAGTAAACCCTCCTTATCGTAATAACGGAGCGTTGACGGACGCACACCGATTTTTTTCGCAATTTCTCCGACCGTATACAGCATAATTTTCTCCTAACATAAAATTTTTTTTGAATTTTTTAAACTTTTTTTCAAAAAGCTCTTGACTTAAAGCGTACTTTAAGTAGTAGAATATAGTCAAAGTATAACATACTCTTTCAGATTTGTCAATAAGGAGGACGAAATTTATGACAGTAATTAAACAAACGGCAGGCAGAGATTCTTTGGGAGAATTTGCTCCGAAATTTGCCGAGCTTAACGACGACGTGCTTTTCGGCGAGGTATGGTCAAGAGATACGCTGTCTTTAAAAATGCGCTCAATCTTAACGGTAAGCGCACTCGTAAGCAAAGGAATGATTGACAGCTCATTTGAGTATCACGCAAAAACCGCAAAGGCAAACGGCGTAACAAAAGCCGAAATGGCGGAAATTCTGACGCACCTTGCGTTTTATGCAGGCTGGCCTAATGCGTGGGCGGCGTTTAGAATTGTAAAAAATGTATACAATGATAGTGAAGACCAAAACGCTCACGGCGGTATGTTCGGCTTGGGCGAGCCAAATACGGCTTATGCAAAATATTTTGTCGGAAACAGCTGGCTGAATCCGCTGACTTCGGGAGCGCCCGTGTTTATCGCAAACGTTACCTTTGAGCCGAGATGCAGAAACAACTGGCACATTCACAAAGCCGATAAGGGCGGCGGTCAAATACTTTTATGCACGGACGGCGAGGGTTGGTATTGCGAGGAGGGCAAAAAGCCCGTTAAACTTACACCGGGAGATACCGTTGTAATCCCTGCTAACGTTAAGCATTGGCACGGCGCGGCAAAGGACAGCTGGTTTTCGCACCTTGCTGTGGAATGTCCCGGCGAAAACACGCAGAACGTTTGGCTCGAGCCTGTAAGTGATGAAGAATACAATGCATTAAGCGATGAGAAATAAGAGGAGGTTATTAATATGAAATACGATTTTTGTTACTACAATCCCACAAAAATTTATTTTGGAAAAGAGGCGCTCGGCAATCTTTCGGGCGAGCTTGCAAACTACGGAAAAAACATACTTTTGATATACGGAAAAAATTCCGTCAAAAAGAGCGGACTTTATGACGAGGTTATAAAAATTCTTAAAGCGGCGGACAAAAACGTTACCGAGCTTTCGGGAATAAAGTCAACCCCGTCATATTCACAGCTTTTAAAGGGCGCAAGCCTGGTAAAAGAAAATGATGTCGATTTAATTTTGGCTGTCGGCGGCGGTTCGGTTATCGACTGTGCAAAGGGAATTTCCGTTTCCGCATACTGTGAGGGCGACCCGTGGCAAAAATACTGGGTTGACTTTGAGCCTGTTACGAATAAAATCGTGCCTGTTGCGTCAATTTTGACAATGGCAGGTACAGGCTCGGAAATGAGCGGCGGTTCGGTCATTACAAACGAGGAAAAAATGCTTAAAAACGGCAGAGTATTCCCTGCAAACGTAAATCCGAAATTTTCGATTCTCAATCCCGAATATACGTTTACAGTTCCGAAATATCAGATGGCGAGCGGTATTTTTGACACAATGTCGCATCTTATGGAGCAGTATTTTTCGGGCAATGACGATAACACAACCGATTATATTCTGGAGGGTGTTATGTGTTCGCTTATCGTAAGTGCAAAAACCGCAATGGAAAACCCGACCGATTACGAAGCGAGAAGTAATATTATGTGGTGCGCAACAATCGGACTTAATACGATTACGGGACTTTCAAAAATGCAGGACTGGGAGGTTCATATGATTGAGCATCAGATAGGCGCATATACTGACTGTGCGCACGGCGCGGGTCTTGCGGCTGTTTCCGTTCCGTATTATAAGTACATTATGAATGACGGCATTGATAAATTTGTACGTTTTGCAAAAAACGTATGGGATATTGATATAAACGGCATGACAAAGGAACAGGCGGCTCTAAAAGGCTTAGAAAAGCTTGACGAATTTATAAGCCTACTTGAACTTCCGAAAACCTTAAAAGAGCTTGGCGCAAGCGAAGAAATGCTTCCCAAAATCGCAAATTCCACCGTTTTGGGCGGCGGCTATAAGCAAATGACGGCAGACGATATTTTAAACGTCTTAAAGGAGTGTTATTAAAGTGAAGGCATTAATACTTTACTATTCCTATTCGGGAAACACGAAAAAGAAATTTCAGCATGGATTGATAAAATCAAACAAACAAGCATAACAAATTTTGTACGGGCGACCACGTGGGGTTTGCCCGTTTTTATAAGTTTGTGCAAATGTTTGTGGTTTATATTGTAGGGGCGGACCTGCGTGTCCGCCCGTTTGCCATGGGTTTATGCAAACGTTTCGGGCGGATAATATCCGCCCCTACAGCATATTCGGGGTATACCATTGTAGGGGCAAATATCATCTGCCCGTGAACCTATGGACGGAATGACACATAGGTCGTTCCCTACGGAACAAAATCCAAAAAAAATGAGATGGTGTATTTATCCACCGTCTCATTTTTTGATTTACATATTATTTTGCTTTTTTCGTCTGCGTGGGTTTGTTTCCGCCCTTCATCATTGCCCAAACGGGAGCAACGATAAAGAGTGAAGAATAAGCGCCGCCGATAAGACCAATCATAAGCGGGAACGAAAATTCTTTGATAGATGTTCCGCCGAAGATATAGAGGCATACAACCATGATAAATGTTGTTATTGTTGTATTTATCGAGCGCATGAGCGTACCGTTCAAGCTCTTGTCAACGATTTCTTCCGTTGTTTCTTTTCTTGCAAACTTTTTGTTTTCTCTTACACGGTCAAAAACAACGATTGTGTTGTTGATACTGTAACCCAAAATTGTGAGTATAACGGCGATAAACGATGAATTTACGGGAACCATAAATATCGTATAAACCGCAAGCATTATAAGCGTATCATGAAGAAGTCCGATAACTGCGCATACGCCCTGCAAAAATTCAAAACGGAAGGTGATATAAACGAGCATGAGAATAAGCGCTATAACAACTGCCCAAATCGCTTCGCCCGCAAGCTGTTTTCCGTAAGCGGCTGTGAACGATGAAATTGAATAATCATCAAAATTTTCCTCGCTCGGAACATACTTTTCTTTGAGCGCGTTTATAACCTTGTCCGATTCCTCGGTCGAAAGAGACTGCATTTTAATTGTGTATTCGGTAGGCTTTTCCATTGAGGGCTGAACAACAACGGAACCTTTTACGTCAACGTTATCTCTTACTATCTGTTCGATTTCTTCCTTTGTTGCCGAATCCGACATTGTGTTAAATACTATGCTTGTACCGCCCTTAAAGTCGATATCGATATTGAGACCGCTTACGAAGAAAGAAACAATACCTGCAAGTATAACGACTATTGCAACGGATATATATATCCATCTGTGTTTATAAAAGCTGTAATTAGTCATTATTTATTACCTCCTTTTAAAGCGGCTCCGTATAAGAACTTGTTTGAAATATTCATTTCAACAGCGGCTCTTATCAAGAATCTTGTTACAACGATTGCCGTGAACATCGACACAACAATACCCGCGCCGAGCGTTATCGCAAAGCCCTTTATGGGACCCGAGCCGATAAAGTAAAGAACAACCGATGAAATAAGCGTTGTAACGTTGGAGTCTATAATAGAGGATAAAGCTCTGTGGAAGCCTGCGTCAGCCGCGGCTCTCAAGGTTTTTCCAAGTCTGAATTCTTCCTTCATTCTCTCAAATATAATACAGTTTGCGTCAACTGCCATACCGATTGAAAGAATAACACCCGCAATACCCGGAAGCGAAAGGTTTACTCTCAAAACCGCATAAAGCAAGAAGCAAAGCGCCGTATACATAACAAGCGCGATAGAAGCCATAAAGCCCGGAAGTCTGTACCACAAAATCATGAAGAAAAGCACAATTATAAGACCTATAAGACCAGCAAAAAGTCCTTTATTAAGTGCGTTTTCACCAAGCGTAGGACCTGCCGTTCTCTGCTGTGCAACAGTAAGCTTAAAGGGAAGCTGACCGTCCGAGATAAGAGCCGCAAGCTCTTCTGCACTTTCTTTTGTAAAGTCGCCCTGGATTACGAACGATGTATCGTTAATCGCCGTATTTACCTTCGGAGCGGAAATTACTTCGTTATCGAGCTTAATATATATAGGCTGTCCAACAAGTCTCTGTGTAGCTTCATAAAATCTCTGCGAAGCGTCCTGTGTAACCTCTATGGAAACAACATATTCAGCCGCCGAATTTTGATCTAACTGCGTATATGCTCTTTCCGCCTTTTTAACGTCGTCGCCCGTCATGATAACTGCGCCGCTCGTCTGCGTTCCGTCCTCTGCCGTTACGGGAGGCTCTTCAAACGTAAGTTTAGCTGTCTGACCGATGCTTTCGATTGCTTCCTTTGTATCCTTTACGGCAGGAAGCTCAACCTCAAGCTGACTGCCCTTTATGGTAACAGTACCCTCGGTATAACCTTTTCTTGTGAGACGTCCGTCAAGGATTTTTTTCGCCACCTGCATCTGTGATTCGCTTGCGTCGATGGGGTTTGTGTTTCCCTGGTCGTCCGTTGCGCTTGCCTGATAAACTATAACGGAACCGCCTGCAAGGTCAAAGCCTTTTCTGATTCCGTGTTCGCTGTTGAAAACTCCCTTGAACGAGCCGATCGGAATTGTTCCGACTGCTATCAAGCACAAAAGCGCCGTCAAAAGAATAACTACAACAACTTTACTAATGCCTTTTGCCATTAATTTTCATTCCTTTCCTATATGTACCCGAAAAGCAAAGACGAGCCTTCGGGTTGGTTTAAGCTAATAAACCGCAATATTTAACATTATACTATTTTTTTTTGATTAAGTCAATAGTTTTTGATAAAATTACACAACTTTTTTGAAATTTTAGCCTGCGGGCCATGTGAGTTCTCTGCCGCCGAGCAGATGAAAATGAATGTGGAACACGCTCTGCCCCGCCATTTCGTTGCAGTTTGAAACTACTCTGTAGCCGTCCTCGGCTATGCCGTTCTCTGCCGCAATTTTGGGAATTGCTTCATAAATTTTCGCAATAACCTGTGAATTTTCTTCGTTTATATCGTTAAGCGTTGAAATATGCTTTTTCGGTATAACGAGAATATGGACGGGAGCTGTCGGAGATATATCCCAAAAAGCGTAGACGTTTTCGTCCTCGTATGCTTTTTTTGACGGGATTTCGCCGTTTATTATTTTACAAAACAAACAGTCGGACATTTTAATTCTCCTTTCCTTTATTACTTTTTAAGCTGTGCTTTCAGAATTTCGTCAACATGTGCGAGTGCGTCGTCGATTTTGTCGGAATCCTT
>ERZ779725.1470-NODE-1470-length-12938-cov-2.602111_pt1 | contig 12938 bp, 12 predicted proteins | sample MGYA00511890_ERZ779725 | MGnify/ENA primary metagenome ERZ779725 (study PRJEB29588, sample SAMEA2148549) | human gut metagenome | biome: human gut; feature: human-associated habitat; material: faeces | place: Denmark | collected 2008/2010 ...
CAAAAAAGTATTTACATTTGGGAAAAAATGTAGTATAATGTATTATATAAATCAGCGGAAGCGATTTTAGTTCTTTGCGATTATGGGTTGACAGCTATCGTTTTTCGGGAATTCAGAAAGGAACGGAAAAAATTATGGAAATCACGGATGTAAGAGTAAGGAAGGTTAATTCCGCCGGAAAAATGAAAGCGGTTGTTTCGGTAACCTTTGACGAGGCTTTTGTCGTACATGACATAAAAGTTATCGAGGGAAGAGACAGGCTTTTTATTGCTATGCCTTCGAGGAAAACTGCAGAGGGTGAGTTTAAGGATATTGCTCATCCCATTACTACGGAACTTCGGGAAAAGCTTTCGGAGGTTATACTCGAAAAATACAACGAAACGGAAGACCCTATTCCTGCGGGTGTGGTAGAATAACCAAATAAAAAGTGTTTTTAAGCGGATATTTTTTTGTTTTTGCTAAAAATTATCCGCTTTTTTCTTTTTTGGTAAAAAAGGCTTGAAAAATTTCTAAAGTATGTTATAATATAAATGTATACTTATAAAAAATAGGACGGAGAGATTAACGAATATGAACAATATCGATTACGCAAGGGAGCTTAAGAAAAAGCGTTTGGCTGTCTGCGAAAAGCTTATGGCAAGCGGAGTTGTTATCGAAGACCCCGACACAACCTATATAGATGATACGGTTGAAATTTCGGAGGGTGCGGTTATTTTGCCTAACACACGTATAACGGGCGAATCGAAAATCGGCTCGAAAACAACGGTAGGTCCCAATACTATTATAGAAAATTCAACAGTCGGAGAAGAATGTGATGTTTTGGCTTCCGTTTTGAAGGAAGCGGTTGTGGAAAACGGCGTTAATATAGGACCGTTTGCATATCTGCGCCCCAAAGCGCATATTTGCACCGGTGCGAAAATCGGCGACTTTGTCGAGGTTAAAAATTCAACTGTCGGCGAGGGCACGAAGGTTGCTCATCTTACTTATATCGGAGACGCAGACGTCGGAAGCAAATGCAATTTCGGCTGCGGTACGGTTATAGTTAATTATGACGGCACAAACAAGCACAGAACAAAAATCGGCGATAATGCGTTTATCGGCTGCAACACAAATCTTGTTTCGCCCGTTGAACTCGGCGATTACGCTTATACGGCGGCAGGAAGCACAATAACAAAAGACGTTCCCGAAGGCGCACTCGGCATTGCGAGAGCAAGACAGGAAAATAAGGACGGCTGGGTAGATAAAAAAGGATATTTAAAAAAATAATAAAGGAAAAAATGAAAGGAAACTTTGTAAAATGATTACACACGGCAAGGACATTAAAATTTTCACGGCTAATTCAAACAAGAAGCTTGCGGAGGATATCGCTTCCAATCTGGGGCTTACTCTGGGACAGTCAAGCGTAACGAAATTCTCCGACGGCGAGATTTCCGTAAACATTTTTGAAACTGTAAGAGGTTCGGACGTTTTCGTTGTTCAGTCAACGTGCGACCCCGTAAACGATAACCTCATGGAGCTTCTTATCATGATAGACGCATTCAAGAGAGCGTCCGCAGGAAGAATTACGGCTGTTATCCCTTATTTCGGATATGCGCGTCAGGACAGAAAGGTTAAAGCAAGAGATCCGATTTCTTCAAAGCTCGTTGCCGACCTTATCACAGCCGCAGGTGCGGACAGAGTTCTTACAATGGATCTCCACGCTTCGCAGATTCAGGGATTTTTCAATATCCCCGTTGACCACTTGCTCGGTTCGGCGATTTTAAGCCCGTATTTTTCACAGACGCTTGACGATAAGGAAAATACAATCATGGTTTCGCCCGACTTGGGTTCGGTAACAAGAGCGAGAACTTATGCCGAAAGACTTGAAATACCCATGGCGATTATAGATAAAAGACGTCAGAAAGCTAATGTCAGCGAGGTTATGAACATAATCGGTGATGTAAGCGGAAAAGACGTTATAATGGTTGACGATGTTATCGATACGGCAGGAACAATTGTACATGCTGTTGAGGCTCTTAAAGAAAGGGGAGCAAAGAAAATCAAAATCGGCTGCACGCACCCCGTTCTTTCGGGTCCTGCAATAGAAAGACTTAAAAATGCGCCTATCGAGGAAATTGTTATGCTCGATACGATTGCGCTTCCCGATGCAAAACGTTTGCCCAATATGACAGTTTTGTCTTCCGCAAGCGTATTTGCGGAAGCGATAGACAGAATTTATGAGGATTTGTCGGTAAGCACACTGTTTGTATAAAAGAGAGGTGTATTACATATGAAAATCGTTCTTGACTGCTTCGGCGGCGATAATGCGCCGAAAGAAGCTGTTATCGGAGGTATAAACGCTCTTTCGGAAAATAAAGAGCTTTCGCTTGTGCTTTCCGGCGATGAAAAAAAGATAAAAAAGCTTATAGAAGAAAATTTCGGAAAAATCCCCGAAAGAGTTGAATTTCTTGACGCTCCCGAAGTTATCGAAAATGAGGACGACCCTATTTCCGCTGTCAGAAAGAAGAAAAATTCCTCGCTTATCGCAGGACTTTATAAAATCGCACAGGGTGAGGGCGACGCTTTCGTCAGCGCAGGAAATACGGGCGCCGTATTCACGGGCGCAACACTTATAATAAAAAGAATAAAAGGGATAAAAAGGGGAGCGCTTGCTCCGCTTATCCCTACCCTAAAGGGTAAAGGCGTTATAATTGACGTCGGCGCAAATGCCGAATGTAAAAGCGAATACTATCCGCAGTTTGCGATTATGGGTTCGGTCTATGCAAAAGAAGTTTTGGAAATACAAAACCCTAAAGTCGGACTTATAAATATAGGCGTTGAGCATCACAAGGGAACAACGGTTGTAAAAGAAGCGTATAAGCTTCTCGAAAACGAAAAAAATATCGACTTTTTGGGAAACATTGAAGCGAGAGATGTACTTAAGGGTGATGCCAACGTGCTTGTTTCGGACGGCTGGACGGGAAATATAGCAGTTAAAACGGTCGAGGGAACAGCGAGCGCATTTATGCACATATTAAAGGAAGCTTTTTATACAAATATATTTACAAAGCTTGCGGCGCTGATTTTAAAACCGTATATAAAAAACGCGCTCAAACAATTTGATTCAAAAGAAACGGGCGGTGCGCTTATCGCGGGACTGCGTGCCCCTGTCATAAAAGCGCACGGAAATTCCGACCGTACAGCATTCAAAAACGCAGTGCTTTTTGCACATAAATGCGCCGAAAGAAACATCTGCAAGCGCATAGAGGAGCTTTTGCCGAAGGAAGAAGAAAACACAACAGAAGAATAAACAGCAAAAAAAGGAGACGGAGATTATGTTTGAAAAAGTAAAGAAGATTATTGCGGAGCAGTTGGGAATAAACGCCGCATCGATTACGGAGGATTCAAAAATTGCAGACGATTTGGGCGCAGATTCGCTTGATATAGTTGAGATGGTAATGGCATTCTCCGATGAATTCGGTATAGATATCCCCGACGAAGCGGCGGAAAATATCGTAACGGTCGGCGACGTTGTAAATTATCTTAAAGAAAATGCCTGACAATGTGTGTGCAGAATTATTAAGATAATTCTGCACATGTATTTTTAATAAGGAGGTGAAAAAATGGAGCTTGAAGAAAAAATCGGCTATACATTCAAAAATAAGCGTTTTTTACGTGTCGCTTTAACAAGACGGTCATACTGCATAGAACACCGAACAGGCGAATATAATCAAAGACTTGAATTTTTGGGAGATTCTGTTTTGGGTCTCGCAATTGCCGAGGAGATTTACAAACGTTTTCCTCATATAAAGGAGGGAGAACTTACACGCTTAAAGGCGTCTGCGGTTTGTGAAAAATCCTTGGCTGTTGCGGCAAACGAGCTTAAACTGTCCGAATATCTTAATATCGGACGAGGAGAGCTTATGCTCGGCATACAAAAGCTTGACAGCACAACGTCCGACACCTTGGAGGCTGTTTTTGGAGCCGTATTGTTGGACAGCGGCTACGATACCGCAAAAAAAGTAATTCTTCGTGTTATGAAAAAACAGCTTGAACACGCCGTTTCCGTTATGGGCGAGGAGGACAGCAAGTCGGCATTGCAGGAGCTTGTTCAGAAAAAATCAAAAGAGGACCTCGTTTATACGCTTGTATCGGAGGTAGGTCCCGAACATAACAAACGTTTCGTATCGAGCGTTTCCCACAAAGGCAAGGTTTTGGGAACGGGCGAGGGCAAGACGAAAAAGGAATCCGAAAAACAGGCGGCTCGTATGGCGCTTCATGATTTTTCATATCTTTATAAATAAGAAAGGAAGATAAATATGGAATATTTAATATCGAATAATATGGCAAACGTTAAAGGCTCGGCAATAAGAGAAATTTTCAAAATCGTAAACAAACCCGATATTATTTCTTTTGCGGGCGGAAACCCGTCTCCCGATACATTCCCCAAAGAAGCCATAAAAGAAATTGTTTCAAAAGCGCTCACCGAAAAGCCCGATATGTGCCTGCAATACGGCGTTACGGAGGGCTATGCTCCTTTAATCGAACAGGTTGAGGCACGTCTCAAAAAACAGGGTACTTATAAAAACGACAGCGTTACCGTTATAACGGCGGGCGGTCAGCAGGGCATAGACCTTTCCGCAAAGGTTTTGCTCAATACAGGCGATACCGTTTTGGTTGAAGAGCCGAGCTTCATCGGCGCACTCAATTCTTTCAGAACCTATGGCGCAAACCTTGTCGGAATCCCGATGGACGACGATGGCATCAACCTTGAAAAAACGGAAGAAGCCATAAAAAACAATAAAAATGTAAAAATTCTTTATACAATCCCGACCTTTCAAAATCCGTCGGGAAAAACAATGAGCCTCGAAAAAAGGAAAGCGCTCCTGAAGCTTTGCCGTGAAAATAATGTGATAATTTTTGAGGATAACCCCTACGGTGAGCTTCGTTTCGGCGGAGAGGACGTTCCTACGATAAAATCGCTCGATAACGATAATGTTGTTATGTATTTCGGCTCGTTTTCAAAAATACTTTCGCCCGGACTGCGAATCGGATTTACTCACGGTATCCCCGAAATAACGGCGAAAATGATTGTCGCACTTCAAACAAATACTGTACATGTTCCCGTACTAAACCAGGTTATAGCGGCAGAATGGATGGCAAATTACGATGTTGACGCACATATCGCAAACGCACGCAGTCTGTACGGTCATAAATGCAGACTTATGCTCTCCGAAATGGATAAAAAATTTCCCAAAAGCGTTAAATATACACGTCCCGACGGCGGAATATTCATGTGGGCAACGCTCCCTGAAGGCGATTCGGCGAAGCTTGTAAAAACCTGCGCGAACCGTAAGGTTGCGTTTATTCCGGGGTCAACCTTCATGACCGATTTAAACAAGCCGACAAGCTCGTTTAGACTTAACTATTCCATGATGTCGGACGAAAAAATCGTAGAGGGTATAGGAATTTTGGCGGACGTTCTGAATGAAATGTATTAGGAGGCACAGTAATGGAAAACATAAATGTACAAAATGAAATAAAGCCCGAACGCAAAAAAAGAATATTTTCGGGCGTACAGCCGTCGGGCTGTATCACAATCGGGAACTATATAGGAGCGCTTAAAAACTGGGTTAAGCTTCAAAACGACTATGACTGCATATACTGTATAGTTGATATGCACGCAATCACCGTTCCGCAAAATCCGCAGGAACTGCGCAAGCGCAGTCTTGACTTTTTGTCGCAGTATATAGCGTGCGGACTTTCTCCCGAAAAGAACACGCTTTTCATTCAGTCGCATAACCCCGCTCATGCCGAGCTTGCATGGATTCTCATGTGCAACAGCTATATGGGCGAGCTTTCGAGAATGACGCAGTTTAAGGATAAAACGAAGAATAAGCAGAACGAAAGCATAGGAGCGGGACTTTTTACTTACCCCGTGCTTCTGGCGGCGGATATTCTTGTATACGGCACAGACCTCGTTCCCGTCGGGGTTGACCAAAAACAGCACCTTGAGCTTACAAGGGATATTGCAATGCGCTTTAACAATACCTACGGCAATACATTCGTTGTTCCCGAAGCGTATATCCCGAAAACCGGTGCAAAAATTATGAGTCTGCAAGATCCCGCAAAGAAAATGTCAAAGTCGGACGAAAATCCGAAAGGATATATCAAAATTACCGATGAACCTGATGTCATAATGAAAAAAATCAAGTCTGCGGTTACGGACAGCGATATGGCTATCCGCCGCGGCGAGGGCAAAGAGGGAATCGAAAACCTCATGAGCATTATGAGCGCTTTCACGGATAAAACCTTTGAACAAATTGAGGCGGAATACGAGGGCAAAAATTACGGAGTATTCAAAAATGACGTTGCCGAATGTATAATCGAAGAGCTCCGTCCGTTTTTGGCTAAATATAAAGAAATTTCAACGGATAAAGCATATTTGGAGCAGATTTATAAAACGGGCGCCGAAAAGGCTCGCCATGCCTCCGAAAGAATGCTCAGAAAGGTTTATAAAAAGGTTGGTTTTATTGAAAGATGAACACATTTTTAAATTTGTATCTTGAATTTTTCAAAACGGGACTTTTTGCCGTAGGAGGCGGACTTGCCACTATACCGTTTCTTTATGATATGTGCGATAAGTACGAATGGTTTACGCGTGAAGAACTTTCAAATATGATTGCCGTTGCGGAATCCACTCCGGGTCCTATCGGAATAAATATGGCAACGTACACGGGTTTTTTGAACGGCTCGTTTTTCGGCGGCACTCCCATGGGCTGGCTCGGCGGAATTGTCGCCACCTTGGGAATAATCACCCCGTCTATAATAGTTATTTTGATAGTTGCCGGTATTTTGAAGAAATTTAAGGAAAACAAAATCGTAAACGATGTGTTTTTCGGGCTCCGTCCCGCTGTTGCGGGATTAATTGCCGCCGCAGTTTACGAAATCTACCGCATAGCGCTTTTTACGGGCGGCTTCGATATTTGGGCATGGGTGCTTTTCGCCGTTCTTACATTCGTTTCATTCAGATTCAAAAAACTGCACCCGATTATCATTATAATTGCAGGAGCCGTATTCGGAATAATTATTAAGTAAGAGGATTGGTGTATATGAATAAGCTTTTGGAGTTGTTTATAAGCTTTATGAAAATCGGAGCGTTTACGTTCGGCGGAGGCTATGCCATGCTTCCGATGATACAAAGAGAAATTGTGGATAATAAAAAATGGGCAACCTATGAGGAAATTCTTGACTATTTTGCCGTTGCGCAGTGTACCCCCGGTGTTATCGCCGTAAATACCGCAACCTTTGTCGGTCATAAAATTAAAGGTGTAATGGGCGGAATCATCGCAACATTGGGCGTTGTATTCGTTCCCGTAATAATAATTTCCCTGATAGCCTCCGCATTGAAATCGGTTTCGCATCTCGAAATTGTCCAAAACGCTATGTGGGGCATAAGAATTGCCGTTTGCGCAACAATCACCGTTTCGCTTATCGGCGTTTTCAAAAATTCCGTCAAAGGCTGGTTCGGCGGTGTGGTATTTGCAATTTCTGCCGTTATGGGACTGTTTTTCAATCTTTCGCCCGTCTATACAATTATAGTAGCAGGCGTTTTGGGAATTTTGGCAAACAGCACAATTTTCAAAAAAGAAAAATAGATATTTTAAAATATTCCGAAAAAAACCTTGACATTTGACGAAAAAAATATTATAATATATAAAGTTGTAATTTTTTAGATTTATATTAAGAAAGGCGGGTCGCTGTATATGACCAAATACATATTTGTAACAGGCGGAGTTGTGTCGGGCTTGGGAAAGGGCATTACTGCCGCATCCTTGGGCAGACTTTTAAAGGCGAGAGGCTTCAGCGTTACCATGCAGAAGTTTGACCCTTACATAAACGTTGATCCGGGTACTATGAGCCCGTATCAGCACGGCGAAGTTTTTGTTACGGACGACGGCGCCGAAACTGACCTCGACTTGGGTCATTATGAAAGATTTATAGACGAAAATCTAACACAAAGAAGTAACGTTACTTCGGGCAGAATTTATTATTCTGTTCTTACGAAAGAACGTCGCGGCGATTATTTGGGCGGCACAGTTCAGGTAATCCCTCATATAACAAACGAAATAAAGGATAACATTTTCGCACTCGGACGTGAGCTTCAGTCCGATTTCGTTATAACGGAAATAGGCGGTACAGTCGGCGATATAGAGAGCCTTCCGTTTATCGAAGCTATCCGCCAGGTGCAGGGTGATGTCGGAAAAGCGAACTGTATTTATATTCATGTTACGCTTGTTCCGTACATATCCGCCGCAGGCGAGCTTAAATCCAAACCCACACAGCACAGCGTTAAGGAGCTCCTTTCCTTGGGTGTTCACCCCGATATAATCGTGTGCCGTGCGGAAACTCCCTTGTCGGAGGAAATGAAAGCGAAAATCAGCTTGTTCTGCAACGTCGCTCCCGACTCGGTTATCGAAAATATCGATTGCCCGTCAATTTATGACGTTCCCATGCTTTTGGAAAAGCAGAATTTCGCACAGGTAGTTTTAAATAAACTCGGTGTGGTTGACAGAACGCCCGACCTTGAAAATTGGAACAGCCTGCTCCAAAAGCAGAAGAACCTTACGAAAAAAACACGTATCGCCATAGTCGGCAAATACGTTGCGCTGCATGACGCATATATAAGTATTGTTGAATCTTTGAAACACGGCGGCTTGGAGGACGGCATAAATGTTGAAATAAAATGGATAGATTCCGAAATTTTAACAACCGAAAATGCCGATAAGTGGCTTTCCGACGTTGCGGGAATACTTGTTCCGGGCGGCTTCGGCTCAAGAGGTATCGAGGGCAAAATTGCCGCTATAAATTATGCGAGAACAAATAAAATCCCATTCTTCGGCATCTGCCTCGGTATGCAGCTTGCCTGCGTTGAGTTTGCAAGAAACGTTTTGGGACACGCCGACGCCAACTCCACGGAAATTAACCCCGAAACCTCATACCCCGTAATCGCTCTTATGTCCGAACAGGAAAATGTAACGGATATGGGCGGCACAATGCGTCTCGGAAAATATCCGTGCAAGCTTGAAGAAAATTCACGCGTCCGCAGTATCTACGGCGCCGATAATATAGAAGAACGTCATAGACACCGTTATGAATTCAATAATAAGTACAGACAGGATTTCAAAGACGCAGGTCTTGATTTGAGCGGTCTGTCTCCCGACGGTACGCTTGTGGAAATAGTCGAACTCAAAGACCATCCGTGGTTTACGGCGGTTCAGTTCCACCCCGAATTTAAATCCCGCCCAACTCGTCCTCATCCGCTCTTCAAGAGCTTTGTGGAAAAGAGCGCCGAGATATATAAAGAAAAAAATATGTAACAAGTCAGGCTCCCTCGTGAGGGAGCTGTCGGCGAATGCCGACTGAGGGAGTAAAAATCATAGTGTAAAATCTCAAAAAATTGTGCAAATTGCTAATCAAACTTCAAAAATTAAACGGTTGCTTTTCCAAATCGTATCAAAACCTTTACAACTTTGTTACATATCGAAAAAAACTATTGACAAACCGAAAATTATCTGATAAAATGACATCATAGATAATGTCTTACCGACCCTTTGCTCACGAAGGCGAGGTTAAAACTCATTACTCTGTAAAAAAAATATATTATAAATTTAGGAGGAATCCACTATGAAACTTTCAAAAGTTTTATCGTTAGTCATAGCTTTTGCTATGCTCCTTACGGCTTCCACGCTTGGAACAGCTTATGCATTTTCCGATGTAGCAACTGATTCCGATGCTTATGAAGCAGTAACGGCTTTGTCCGCTCTTAATATCATCAAAGGATATGAAGACGGCACATTCTTGCCTGACGGCAAAATCACAAGAGCGGAGTTCGCTACGATCGTTATGAGAACACTCGGTATGAACGTAGACTCCAAAGTAGACACAATCTTTAACGATGTTAAAGCTGATCACTGGGCTTCCGGTGCTATCAACGAAGCATTTGGCGCTAGCATCGTAAACGGCAGAACACTTGAGTATGCTGCTGACAACAAAACAATCATCGGCGGAACATTTGATCCCGAAGCTGAAGTTACATATGACGAAGCTGTAAAGATGATCGTTTGCGCTATGGGCTACAACCTCAAAGCTGAATCTTTGGTTAAACCCGGTGTTAATCCTTTCCCGACAGCTTACAATCTTATAGCTAACCAGAAAGGTATCACAGACGGCGTTGCTAAAGTAGCAGGCGGAGCTTCGAGAGCTACAGTTGCAAAACTTATCTGGAACGCACTTCCTGTTGGACTTATGGATCAGACATCATACGGTTCCGAAGCTAAATTCGAAGAACTTTCTTATCAGTCTTTGCTTTATACAAAGTTGAAAGCAGTTCTTTTGGACGCTAAAATCAAAGAAATCAAATTGGATAAAGATGATAAGAACGTAGACCTCACAAACATCGAATTGGACGATGTTGCTAATGATGCTAAAAACTATGACGGCGACACAAGCGACTTCCAGTCAATCGATAAGGGCGCTTGCGACCTTGCTGGTCTTCAGGGCTTAAAAGTTAAAGTTCTTGTTGATATCTCTGATTCCAAGAATCCTGTAGCTATCGCAGTATTCCCTGCTTCTACAAACAAATATTTAACAGTAGATCCTGATTTGTTCGTAGAAATCAAGAGTGGCAAAAACGGTGCTATCGAATACTACAAATCAGTTGATGCAGGTACAACAAACACATCTTCTAAAGTTGAATATCCTTTGTCGGTATATTCTAACCTTGTAAATATCGATACATATAGCGATTATGCCGCTTTGAACGCTGACATTGCTACTTACACAAGCAGAGACAATGAACCTAACAACGTTTCTTACGAATTTGTTGATACAAACAACAACGGTTACTATGACACAATGTTCATCATCAACAGAGCATCTTTCGTTGTTGGTAAAGTAAATGCTGAAGATAATTCTTTCAGCGCTTCTACAGCTACATCTGCTATGAACAGCTCTGATACTTACAAAGCTGATAAGAGCAAGAAGGGTTACAACTTCGATATGGAACTTGATCCTGAAGACGATACACTTTCTTGGTCTTTGAAAGATGATTCCGGTAAAGATTTGAAGGTTTCCGACATCAACGTTGGTGATGTTGTAACACTCGCAAAATCTTCTGACGGTTCAAATGATTACTATGACATCGTTGTTTGCAAATCTTCTGCAGTAACAGGTTCTATCAGTGAAATCAAAGAAAAAACAAAGAACGGTATCACAAAGACATATTACATCATCGATGGTAAGTCTTATGAATTGAACAACAGCACAAAGACAATTGATGCTGGTTCTTCCGGTACATTCAATATCACAGCTGACGGCAAAATCATCTCTTATGATTTGGACGCTACAACAAGAAACTTCGCAGTTGCAGTTAAAGCTGCTAACGATGATGACAGCTTCTCCAATGGCGCAGCTATTCAGTTGATGACAGCTGACGGTACAGTAAGCAAAGTTAAATTCGCAAGCGACTTCTACATCAATGATGGTTCAAAACAGTCTAAATTTGAAAACGAAACAACATTCAACAATGAAATCGCAGGTTCTGTTGTAATGTATGAACTCAACAAAAACGGCGAAATCAAAAAATTGTACTATGGTGACGGTATTGAATCCAAGACAGACAAAGATTACAAAGCAGTTTCAGTTGCAGAAACAGACGGTTCATACAGAGAATCTTCTGAAAAACTCGGCGCTAACTACTTGACAGACAGCTCTGTAGTAGTATCTTTGGATAAACTTTCTAACATTCAGGATAAGAAGGGCTACTCCTTGATCACAAAGAATTCTTTCATCGATGATGAAAAATATGCTTACAAAGCAGTTATCAACTCCGATAAAGAAATCGTTATGGTTGCTATCCAGGGCTTCACAGTAACACCTGCTTGGGATTCCAAACCTCTCTATGTAACAGGTACATCTACAACATCTGTTGACGGAGAAACAAGAACAAAAGTAACAGGTTATGTTGGTAAAGACGAAGTTTCTTACGTACTTGACAGCGATGTAACACCGTACACTATGGATGTTGATGCAGCAGGTAAGGCAAAAGAATTGTCTACAACAGTTGCAAATCCTGTAGATGAAAATGGCAAGGCTCTTACTTCCAGCATTAAAGCAGGCGATGCTATTCAGTTCACATTGAACGGCAACGGAGAAATTAATGGTTACAGACATATTGTAAAAGCTGCAAACGGCGGTTTCTACTTCTTAATAGCTGAAACATCTAACAAGGCTAAACCCGGAAACGATGATTCCAAGTCTGCAGAGAAAGCAAATCTTGTTAAGTTCACACCTAATTCTTCATTGAAAGTTCTTGCTCCTGTTGGTGATCCTAAAGATAACAACTACAATGCAGAAACAGGCTTGTTCGGTCTTGACAACAAGGTTTCTTCCACAACATACTACATCAAAGGTTTTGCGGCTGCAGGTCGTGTAAAACAGGTTAAGAACAGAATAATCAGCGTATTTGTTGGTACAGCAGGCTCATTATTCGATGCAGACAGCACACTTGATCTTACATTCGATGATTCGCTTCCGCTCTACGTAACAAGCTCGCAGTATGCTGACAATTATGCACTTAAGACAGCTTCCGGTTTCAAAACATATGACAGTGCATCTTCTAAAGACAAAGCTGCTAAGTTTGAAAAAGCTGATGACGTATTCTTCATGATGTCTTATGATGGAGATACAACATTCCAGTTCTCAATCGATATGTTGTCTAACAACTAATCAAAACTTAAGAAATAAATAATTTCTTAAACATAAAAAGGCTGTTCCGCTTCGGAACAGCCTTTTTTTCATTTTCACTTTTCACTATCACTCATAACTTAAATCCCCGTATGTTCGCACACACCCAAACGTTTACGCAAACCTACGGAAACGGGCAGATGCTATCTGCC
>ERZ779725.1471-NODE-1471-length-12928-cov-2.159947_pt1 | contig 12928 bp, 4 predicted proteins | sample MGYA00511890_ERZ779725 | MGnify/ENA primary metagenome ERZ779725 (study PRJEB29588, sample SAMEA2148549) | human gut metagenome | biome: human gut; feature: human-associated habitat; material: faeces | place: Denmark | collected 2008/2010 ...
CAGCCATAGTTGCGTCTTGCTCGCAAAATGAAGAACTCACCGGAGAAACACCGGATTCTTTGCAGGGATTTCAGATTAGTGTGTCTGATGAAGGATTTATGGACGAAAGTGGTAAGACACGTGCTACAGAGAATGGATATACTACCCGATTTTCTAACGGAGATGCTATCGGTATATTTGCGGTAAGAGGAGAAACGGTGGTAGAGGATATCAAGAATCGGAAATTCACACTGACAGATGGCTATTGGGAATTGACTGATGGAGGGGATCCTATTGAATACAAAGGTTCACAATTTCAGCGGATGACTTTTTATGCATACTATCCGTATAATGCGAATGTGACTTTTGATCCGACGAAGGTGGATCCTTTTGAAACATACGTCAACAATTGGAAAATAGGCAGTGAACAAAATGAAGGAAATTATACACAATATGATTTGATGACGAGTACGGGTAGTGTTCAGGGGGATCGTTTGAAAGGACAGATCGCTTTTACTATGCAACATCGGATGGCTCTTGCGGTAGTGAAGATGCCTAATTTGACCTATAGCTTTACAAATGGCGGTATAGATGATTATTTGTTACCATTAACAGCCGGTTCGTTTACAGTGAACAATACTCAAGCAACTCCTTATTATCAGGAAAGTACGGATACATACCGTTTCTTGGTTAATCCGAAGAAGGAATTCTCAATTAAGGGTACTTATTCTGGAGTAAGTGAGATGGAATATGAAGCTAAAGGTACGCTGGAAGGAGGAACGGCGAAAATGTATACCATCGAAGATAAAAGTAAAATCAACCATACTTTGCAGGTAGGAGACTATTTTTGTGCAGATGGAAAAATAGTTTCAGTAGATGCGGAAACGGTGCCGGAGAATGTGATTGGTATTGTATGTTATGTAGGAAATTCACAACCCAGTGTAACACATACTGAACTCTATTCAGCAGAAGTTGATGCTTTGCGTCGCGATTTCCCTGCATGTACGCACGGTATAGTGCTATCTATTAAGAATTCTGTGGTAAAAGATAGTGAACAAAATGATGTTGCTTTGAAAATGTTCCATTCAAGTAAGTCCGGTTATTATTCAGACTGGTTTACTTCAGATGAGAATTGGGCAAACAAGTTTGTAGGTTGTAACACAGAGAAGGATGTTAACAAGAATGATGCTTCATTGGTTTTCCCAGCACTAATGGGATACAATAATACACAGTTACTTACTATGTGTTACGAAGGTATGGGTAGTCCTTCTACTTGCGACCATGCTTATGCGTATATCAAGGCTTATCGTGAAGCGGAAGCTATTCCGGCAAATGTGACTCCTTGGTATTTGCCCTCTATAATGTGTTGGGATACAGTCGCTAAGAATTTGAGTGTTATTAACCGTTGTCTCAAGAATGTAAATGGTGATGAGATGACCTCTGTCGAGTCAGGAACTAACAGTGGACACTATTGGAGTAGCACACAGCGTTCTCCAGCCAACCAATGGACACACGGTATGGCTGGTGGAAGATATCATATAATTTGTGAACGTGATTCGCGTGCCGGTTATTTCCGTATGATGCTTGCATTCTAAAATAATGACGGTATATAAAGTCCGTTAAAATTATACTTATATCATGAACATATACATATATGAATAAGAAAAACTTTATAAAGGGGACAACCTTACCTGTCGCTCTGTTTTTCACTATAGCAACTTTTGCACCTGCATGGGGATTGCAAACAGCTTCGGCAGCCATCGAAGTTGTACAGCAGCAAAGTACTATAAAAGGAACAGTAGTAGATAGCCAAGGCGAACCGATAATTGGAGCAAGTGTACTTGCGGAAGGAACATCTAATGGTACAATTACCGATATTGACGGTGTATTTAGAATAAATGTACGTCCCGGTGCGAAATTGAAAGTATCTTTTATAGGTTATACCGATAAAAAAGTAGTAGCGAAAAATGACATGAAAGTCATTCTGGTAGAGGATGTGACAGCACTTGAAGAGGTGGAAATCGTAGCTTATGGTACGCAGAAGAAAGTGACCATGACAGGAGCTATCGCTAGTGTGAAGGGAGAAGAATTGACCCGTGTATCTGTAGGTTCGGTTTCCAATGTATTAGGAGGGCAGATGACAGGTTTGACTACCGTACAATATTCCGGTGAGCCGGGAGCGGATGCCGCTGAAATTTTTATTCGTGGTAAAGCTACTTGGGAAAATTCTTCACCGTTAATTCAGGTAGACGGTGTGGATCGTGAAAGTATGAGTGATATCGACCCGAATGAAATTGAATCCATTTCTATCTTGAAAGATGCTTCGGCAACAGCCGTATTTGGTATTCGTGGAGCAAATGGGGTCATTTTGATTACAACTAAACGAGGAAAGGAAGGAAAGGCGAAAATTTCGTTTACTACTTCTGCTTCTGTATTGATGCCTACAAAAATGGTAGAACAGGCAAGTTCCTATGACTATGCCCGTTTTCATAATCAAATGATGTCCGGTGATGGCAAATCTGCCTTATTTAGTGATGGCGTGATTCAAAAATTTGCAGATGGTTCCGATCCTATTCGTTTCCCAAATATACAATGGGCTGACTATATTATGAAAAGCTCTACGCTTCAGAGCCAGCATAATCTGAACATCTCGGGAGGAACAGATAAAGTACGTTATTTCATCTCTGCAGGTGCTTATACGCAAGGAGGACTTTTTAGTGAGTTTGATCTTCCTTATAATTTAAGCTATCAGTACCGTCGGTTTAACTATCGTACAAACTTGGATATGGATGTCACTAAAACGACTACTTTGTCATTCAATATTAGTGGTAATGTGAATAATTCAGATCAACCGCGTACGAGTCAGGGATCTTCCGGATTGATTAAAAATATGTATTATGCTACTCCTTTCTCCAGTCCGGGAATCATAGATGGAAAATTGGTAAATTCGAGCGATGAGACTTATTCAGACGGACTGAAATTACCATTTACAGGAGGTACAGGTATGGGATATTATGGAAATGGGTTCAGCCAGACCAGCAACAATTCGCTGAATGTGGATGTGATTCTGGATCAAAAAATGGACTTCTTGACTAAAGGACTTTCTTTTAAAGTGAAGGGATCTTATAACAGCTCGTTTACAGTTAATAAAGTCGGTTCTGGTGGGTCTATTGCTACATACACTCCTGTATTGATGGATGACGGTAGTATTGCTTATCGTAAGTTTGGAGAGAATACAGATGTGAAGTATTCGTATACTACAGGCAAAGCACGTAATTGGTATATGGAAGCCAGCTTTAATTATAATCGTACTTTTGGTGATCATACGGTGACAGCCTTAGTTTTGTATAATCAACAGAAAGAGTATTATCCGAAATTATATTCGGACATTCCTCATGGATATGTCGGATTAGTCGGACGTGTCACTTATGATTGGAAGAGCCGCTATATGGCAGAGTTTAATGTGGGTTATAACGGTTCGGAAAACTTTGCGTCCGATTTGCGCTTTTCTTATTTCCCGGCTGGTTCTATAGGTTGGGTGATGAGTGAAGAGAAGTTTTTCCGTCCTTTGAAGTCGGTGGTTAGCTTCTTGAAATTACGTGCCAGTGTCGGTTTGGTAGGTAACGATAATATTGGAGGATCGCGGTTTATGTATATGGCTGATCCATATAATGTCGGTTTAGGTGACTTGGCAAATCGTGTAACGGCAAGTGGAGGAGCAACTAACGCCTGGGGATATGGATTCGGAACAGATAATGGTACTGTTAGTCTGGGTGCGCGTGAGGTAGCTAAGAATAACCCTGCTGTGACATGGGAAAAAGCTCTGAAACGGAACTATGGTGTTGATATTAACTTCCTTGATGACCGTCTGAAAACAACCTTTGAATATTATAAAGAACGTCGTAATGACATCCTTTTGCGTGACGGTACAGCTCCGGGAATGTTAGGGTTCATTACTCCCTATTCAAATTTAGGAAGTGTAGACAGTTGGGGCTGGGAACTTTCTTTAAAATGGAACGATAAGATTGGCGATAATTTCCGTTATTGGGCGGGTATTAACCTTTCTTATAATCAGAATGAGATTCTTGAAAAGAAGGAAGCACCGCAGAATAATTTATATCAATATCAGAAGGGACACCGTATCGGTTCGCGTAGTCAATATGTTTTCTGGCGCTTCTATGATGAGGATACACCTGCGCTATATGAGCAGACATTTAATCGTCCGTTCCCCACTCACGAGAGCATTCTTCAAAATGGAGATGCGGTATATGTTGACTTGAATGGTGACCGTAAGATTGATGCAAATGATGCAAGTTATGACTATGGCTTTACAGACGATCCTGAATATATGCTAGGTATTAATTTAGGATTCAGTTGGAAGAATCTGGAAATAAGTACTCAATGGACAGGGGCCTGGAATGTAAGTCGTATGATTTCGGATGTATTTCGTCAACCGTTTTATTCATCTTCCAATAGCGAGCAGGGAGGATTGTTGGCATACCATTTGGACCATACATGGACACCGGAAAATCCGTCACAATCTTCGGAGTATCCGAGAGCTACCATTGACAATGCGAAGAATAACTATGCTACCTCCACCTTATATGAGAAAGATGCAAAATACCTGCGTTTGAAAACTCTTCAGGTGGCATACAATTTTCACTTCCCATTAATGAAGAAACTTGGACTGAATACATGTCAGTTGGCTTTTGCAGGATATAATTTGTGGACGATTACACCTTATTTGTGGGGTGATCCGGAGGCAAGAGCTACTAATGCACCTTCTTATCCATTGTCCAAGACTTATACGTTGAGCTTGAAATTAGGATTCTAAAATAGATAAAGGAAAGATACAATGAAATTACAAAATAAATGGTTCATCGGTGCGATGTTGGGAGCGGCGGTTTGTTTGGTTTCCACTTCATGTGTGGACGAAATTAAATTCGGAAACTCTTTTTTGGATAAGGCACCGGGCGGAAATGCTACTATTGACACAGTGTTCAATAGTGCGGAATATACGCGCCAATTTTTGAACACCTGTTACAGTAGACAGTATTACGGATTACCCTATAATACGGACAGTAACGGTAATATTCCTGATTCTTCCAGTCCTTATTTAGGAAAGAAGGATGCGCTAACAGACTGCTGGTCACTTTATTTTAGTGACGCAACTGTATATCAGCAGTATTATTTGGGTTCTCTCAATGCCAACTATGGCACGCGTGGTAATATTTTCCCATATACACGGGAAATGGTATGGGAAGTAGTGCGCTGGTGCTGGTTGTTAATGGAAAATATAGATAGAGTGCCGGGCATGGATAGCACTGAAAAAACTCAGTTGGTGGCAGAAGCTAAATGCCTGATTGCGGCACGCTATTTTGATATGTTCCGTCATTATGGAGGTCTTCCATTGTTATATGCTTCATTCACCGGTACGGAGTCAGGTTATGAAATCCCCCGTGCTACGGTAGAGGAGACTGTTAACTACATGATAAAGATGTTGGATGATGCTATCAATTCCGGTGGATTGGTGTGGGCTTATGCTGATGCCGATCTTGCCAGCAAGGCCGGACACTGGACAAAGGCCGGTGCGATGGCATTGAAATGCAAAATCTGGCAATTTGCCGCTTCTCCGTTGTTTAACGATGTCAACGGATATGCAGGAGGAAACTCAGAGGCTGAACAGCAGCATCTGGTATGGTACGGCGGCTACCATGCGGAACTTTGGGATAACTGTTTGAAGGCTTGTGAAGCATTCTTTAAAGAGCTGGAGAGTCAAGGCGGATATAGCCTGAATAAGGCTTCGGAAGAAACACCGGAACAGTATCGGCAGGCATATCGTATGGGATATATTCGTCAGAACAGCAAGGAGGTCTTGCATTCTGTCCGCACGAATATGTCGGACGCTTTCAACTCAAGTTCTTATATGTGGCATTCCTGGGCTGTTCCGTCACTTTGTCGTACCGAATATCCGCCTACACAGGAATATGTGGAGATGTTCCCATGGGCCGACGGTACTCCGTTTGACTGGAAAAAGACGGAAACAGAAGGTAAGTTGGATGCAATGTTCCTGACCGGAACATTCAAAAATGGAGAACAACTATTGTCGGAAATCGTATTAACCCGTGATCCTCGTCTGTATGAGCATTGCATGGTAAACGGATTGCCGAAGATGTTAGACTGGAGTGCAGGAACAATGTCCGGTTTACCTTATGAATTGTGGGTCGGAGGATACGATGAAGGACAAAATGCTGCACTTGAATCAGGTAACTATGCGACTGGTTATAAAAATATGAAATATTATTTGGGAACAGAGTACCAACGTCAGTATACGCATTGGGTATATCTTCGTTTATCTGACATTTATTTAACTTATGCAGAGGCCTTGCTTCAAGCCAAGAATGATCACCGGGGTGCTATTGACCAAATGAATATAGTACGTGCCCGCGTAGGATTGAAGAAAGATTTGGCGGAGTGTGTTACAGATAAGAATTTACTTTCTGACAAAGCAGCCTTATTGGAAGAATTGCTGTGCGAGCGTGTTCGGGAATTGGGGCTTGAAGATAGCCGTTACTTTGATCTTGTCCGTTACAAGCGTGCCGATCGTTTCGAGAAGCGCCTGCACGGGTTGCTCGCCTATCGTTTGGATGATACCGGTAATCGTATAACGGGAAATGCTAAATGGAATGAAGGAGATAAGAACAAGGGGGCATTGCAGCCTACTCGTTTTGAATATGAAAGGTTTGAGTTATCCAAGCCGGTCCGTCGGTGGTGGACATACGGATTTGATCCCAAATGGTATCTTTCTCCATTCCCGCAAACGGAAATTAACAAAGGATATGGATTGATTCAGAATCCGGGTTGGTAATGTGAGACAGCGAAATAGATTAAAACAATATTGAATATTGATTTATATGAGAAAAAATAAGATTCTGATACTGGCTTTACTGGTTTGTTTGAGCATTCCGGTCAGAGCACAGAATACAGACAACAACATTATAGGTATTGTTGTTGATAAATCGGGAAACCCAGTCTATGGAGCGTCCGTTAATGTGGAAGGTGGCGCAGTGGAGACCCGGGTTGAAACTGATAAAGATGGTAAATTCGAGATTGCGGTCGAGAAGGGACAACGCTTGAGTGTCTTTTCTGTCGACAAAGGCTCTACCACAGTTGTGGCAAAGACTGATGGTCCGATGACTATTGTGATGGGATATGCAGCTCAGACTATTGATGTGGGAGCTAACCGGACATTCAGTCGTCATGAATCAACAGCAGCTGTTTCTACCACCTATAATGAAGAGTTTAATAAGCGGTCTTCCCGGAATATATCCAATTCTTTATATGGATATGGATTGGGCCTTACTACTTTGCAGAATGCGGCCAGTACCGGGTTAATGGCAGATCCTACCTTTTATGTACGTGGTTTGCAGAGCTTGTCAAGTAGTACACCGCTTGTGCTGGTTGACGGTTTGGAACGAGACATGAGCTTGGTGAGCCCAGAAGAAGTAGAATCCGTTTCCATCCTGAAAGATGCCGCGGCTGTGGCATTGTACGGATACAAAGGGGTGAACGGTGCGATCTTGATTACTACAAAGCGTGGTAAGTACAAAACAAAAGAGATAACTTTTACGTATGATCATATCATTAACACTCAGTCTCGACGTCCGGAATTTGTAGATGCAGCTACGTATGCTTCTGCAGTGAATGAAGCGCGTGGATATGAAGGTTTGGGAGCTCGGTATACTCCGGAAGAAGTCGATGCTTTCCGTAATGGAGTAGGTAGTGGAGGGGCTTCCCGTATGTACCCTTATCTCTATCCTAATGTGAACTGGATTGATGAAACCTTTAAAGACAGAGGAGTTTCTAATAAATATACGATCGAATTCCGTGGGGGAGGAGCAAAGTTCCGCTACTATACTATGGCGAATTTATTAACAGACAAAGGGTTTATCAAAACCCCGAATGCAAATGACGGATATTCTACACAGAATATGTATTCACGTGCTAATTTGCGTACAAATCTGGATATTGATTTAACCGCCACTACCAAATTGAAGTTGAATCTTCTCGGTACCTTGTCCGAATCTCGGATTCCGGGGGCTTCGGTTAACCTATGGGATATGATTTATTCGATTCCTTCTGCAGCTTTTCCGGTTCGTACGGAAGATGACAGTTGGGGAGGAAGTACTACTTGGGCGGGAACATCGAATCCTGTCGCACAATCGCAGGGAGCTGCTTATTCTAAAGGACACTCTCGCAGTTTGTTTGCCGACCTTACCTTGTCACAAGATTTATCTGGTTTGCTGAAAGGATTGGGAGCAAACTTTCGTTTAGCTTATGACAACTATTCCAATATTCTGGAAGACCATAGCAAGACTTATACGTATGCCGGTTATGCAACAAGCTGGACAACTAACGGTCCGTTTTATACTGCCATTTCAGGTGGCGAATCCAGTGAAATGGGTTCGGGTGCAGGTATTGACAACTGGGCGCGCCAATTTAACTTTGCAGGTAGTGTCGATTACAATCGCTCGTTTCGGAAGTGGGATGTGTATTCTCAATTCAAATGGGATTATGAGTATCGTGATTCATACGGATTGAACACTACTATTTATCGGCAAAATGTATCCTGGTATAATCATGTAGGTTTCTCTAATCGCTATTATTTGGATCTGGCATTGGTTGGCTCGGCCTCCAGTTTATTGGCACCGGGGCATAAATGGGCTTTCTCGCCTACCATTTCTGCTGCTTGGGTGCTTTCGGAAGAAAAATGGTTGAAAGATGTGTCTTGGGTGAACTTCCTGAAATTGCGCGCTTCGTTTGGAGTGATCAATGTTGATTATCTGCCTAAAGACGGAAGTACTACCGTATATGACTATTGGGATCAGATTTATACGACTACCGGTACGCAATATAAGTTTAACAGTAGTTACGACTCTGAATTCGGAAGTACTATTATCGGGCGCCTGGCAACTGCTAATTCGACACATGAGAAAGCGTATAAATACAATGTTGGTGTTGATGCCGTGTTGTTCAATGGACTGGACGTGACGGCAGAAGGCTATTACCAACGGAGAAAAGATATTTGGGTCTCTTCCGAAGGAAAATATACCGATGTGTTGGGCGTAGATGCTCCGTTCGAGAATGCCGGAATCGTTGATAGCTATGGCGTGGAACTAGGACTTAACTATACGAAACGGTTAGGAGATGTAGTGTTCAACCTTGGCGGTAATTTTGCTTGGAATAAGAATGAAATTAAGGAACAACTGGAAGAACCGCGTTTGTATAAGAATCTTGTGCAAACAGGAAATCGGTTGGGACAAGTATATGGAATGGTAGCTGAAGGTTTCTTCAAAGATAAAGAAGATATAGCAAACAGCCTTCCGCAAAACTTTAGTACGGTAGTGCCGGGAGACATAAAATATAAAGATGTGAATGGAGACGGAATCATTGATGCCAATGATAAAACAGCTATCGGTTATAGTACGACGGCTCCGGAAATTTATTATTCTTTCCATTTGGGAGCCGAATGGAAAGGGATTGGAGTAGATGTAATGTTTCAGGGAACAGGTAACTATTCTGCTGTCTTGAATACGAAGAGTATGTTTTGGCCGTTGATAAATAATACGACACTTTCTACTCATTATTATGAGAATCGTTGGACACCGGAAAATCAAAATGCCAAATATCCTCGTTTGAGTTCACAGAGTAATGCCAATAACTATCAGGCTAATACAGTTTGGTTGGCGGACCGGTCATTCTTGAAGTTACGTAACGCGGAGGTGTATTACAGATTTCCGGAAGAATGGATGAAGAAGACTAAGATATTGGGGAGTGCCAAGTTATATGTCAGAGGAACAGACTTGTTCTGTTCAGATCATATTGATGTGACAGATCCGGAATGTTATGGTGTAGCGACTCCGCTGAATAAGAGTGTAGTAGTCGGTGTTACGATTGGTTTTTAATCATAAAAACAAAGCGAAAGAATGAAACTGAAAAACATTATCTACGGAATGATGTGTGTAGCCGCACTCGGTTCCTGCTCAGATAAGATGGAATATCATGAGTACAATAATTATGATGAGGATTTTGTGAAGCTCAACTTCGGTAATGTAGGAGGGCTGATAACAAATATCTATTTGTCCATGGATGTGGACTTTGGAAACTATAGCGGGGCAATTCTTGGTTCTGCTACCGATGAGTCCGAATATGCTTATTCGGGAAATCAGATTGAAGACTTTTACAATGGTTCTTGGAGTCCGTCAAATGCTAAAAGTAGTATGTGGACGTCCTGTTATGAAGGGATAGCCAATTGTAATTTATATCTGGAGAAGTTTACCGGACTGACATTTCCCGAGTTGGCTTTGAACAGTGATTATGCACAACAAATGTTCCGTTATACCAATTACCAGTATGAGGTGCGTTTCCTTCGTGCATATTTCTACTTTAACTTGGTACGGCAATATGGAGATGTGCCGTTTAGCGACCATATATTAACAGCCGAAGAATCGAATACGTTATCGCGCAGACCGGCACAGGAGATTTTTGATTATATCATAGCCGAATGTGATGATATTAAAGATAAGATTATCGTCGATTACAGTAAACTGGGAGATATGGCATTGCCTAGTAGTCCGGCGGAAACAGGACGTGCCAACCGTAAAACGGTATTGGCCTTGAAAGCTCGTGCAGCATTGTATGCGGCAAGTCCTTTATTTAATCCGACTGATAATAGAGAACTGTGGTATCGTGCAGCTAAAGCCAATAAGGAAATTTTAGATGACAGTAATGGGTTTGCTGAAAAGGCAAAACTCTTAGTGGAGGATTATTCATCACTTTGGAGCAAGGACAATTACAATGACGCTACTAATGAATTGATTTTTCTCCGTCGTGCCACTACTACCACTAATTCTTTTGAGGGATATAACTTCCCGGTAGGGTTGGAAAATTGTAAAGGTGGAAACTGTCCCACACAGACACTGGTGGATGCGTATGAGATGAAGGATACAGGGTTGCGCCCGGACGAGTTGGATAACTACGATCCTACTAATCCTTATTATACCAACCGCGACCCTCGTTTCTATCTGACTATTGCCAAGAATGGGGACGAAAAGTGGCCTAACTGGAATACTGTTCCTCTGCAAACCTATCAGGGCGGATTAAATGCGGAACCTTTGAGTGGCGGAACTCCGACAGGTTATTATCTGAAGAAGTATTGTCAGACGGCAGTAGACTTGCGTGCCGGTACAGCTTCAAAGACCTATCATTCATGGATTACATTCCGTTTTGGAGAGTTCTATTTGAATTATGCGGAAGCTGTATATAAGTATCTGGGTAGTCCGTATGCAACGGATAATGAATTTACAACTTCGGCTGTGGATGCTATCAAAGTAGTTCGTACGCGTGCCGAGATGCCCGGATTCCCTCAAGGGATGACCAATGATGCTTTCTGGAAGAAATATCAGAATGAACGTATGGTAGAATTGGCTTTTGAAGGACATCGTTTTTGGGATGTACGTCGTTGGAAGGAGGGGGACAAACATTTCAAGAACATTGTTGAAATGAAAATTACGAAAAATGGGGATGATACTTATACGTATGAACGTAAGGTAAAAGAAAGAAGTTGGGATGATAAGATGTATTTCTTCCCGATTCCTCAGAGTGAAAAATCGAAAAATCCTAATTTGGAGCAGAATCCGGGCTGGTAACTTAACCGGAATACTGATGAATAGAAATAGGATATTCTTGCATAGAACGGATGTTTATAGAATAAAAAAACGAAAGAAATGAAGAAACATTATATAATACTGGGGCTGTTTTGTCTGCTGGCCATAGTTGCCTGCTCGGATAATGACCCCGTCGTTGAAGTGAACAATGGCAATCAAACAGAAGAATTGCCTCCTCTGCCGACCGAAGTCATAACGGGTAGCCGCGCCATGTGGGTGAGTTATGATCCTATTTCGGCTTCTGATCCCAATAACGCATCAGGGATTGCATCCGCATTGATTAGCTGGAGATTATTGAAGACCGATCCGTCTAATGTTGCTTTTGATATTTATAAATCAGTAGACGGTGAGACGGAAGTGAAATTGAATGAGAAACCTATTTCGAATACTACTTCTTGGGTGGATGCGGATATTGATGTATCAAAAACGAATGTATATCGGGTTACTCTTGCTAATCAGGCTGAAACGCTTTGCGATTATACATTTACTTCTGAAATGGCAGAAAAGTTTTATCATGAAATTAGATTAAACATGAATGTACCCGATGCATTGATTACATATTCTCCTGATGATATTCAGCTAGGTGACTTGGACGGTGATGGTGAATTAGAGATTGTGGTGAAGAGAGAACCATACGACGGAGCGAATATGGGAGTTTGGTTTAATGGTACTACTCTGTTGGAAGCATATAAAATGGACGGGACTTTCTTGTGGAGGATTGATTTGGGAATTAACATCCGTTCCGGATCACATTATACTTCTTATATCTTGTATGATTTTGATGGTGACGGTTTGTGTGAAATTGCTTTCCGTACTTCCGAAGGTACAAAGTTTGCCGATGGCAAGATTATCACTGACGCAAATGGGAAAGTGAATGATTATCGTAATCGTCAAACAGATGGTAAAGGTTGGTACTCCGGAGCGGCTATTGCGAGAGATCAGAATGACCCGTCTACAGCTACTACTTGCGGTTTGATAATGGAGGGTCCCGAATATATCTCTATTTGCAGGGGATATGACGGACGTGAAATAACTCGTATAGATAATATTCCACGTGGAGGAGAAGGATCGAAAGTATCACGTGCCAAGTATTGGAGTGAATATTGGGGAGATGATTACGGAAACCGCATGGACCGTTTCTTTATCGGGGTGGCTTATCTGGATGGTATACCTGACGAAGCGACCGGAGTGAGAACAAGCAACCCCAGTCTGATCATCAGTAG
>ERZ779725.1472-NODE-1472-length-12927-cov-1.670681_pt1 | contig 12927 bp, 10 predicted proteins | sample MGYA00511890_ERZ779725 | MGnify/ENA primary metagenome ERZ779725 (study PRJEB29588, sample SAMEA2148549) | human gut metagenome | biome: human gut; feature: human-associated habitat; material: faeces | place: Denmark | collected 2008/2010 ...
CCCTCGTTTGCACCAATCTGCACAGCCATATTTCCGATATCTGAAATATCTATCTGCAGATTGCTGCTTCCCGCTGTCATATCCATATCACTGCTCAGTAGAAAATCCATTGAAAATCCACTGTTTCCTACCACATATACACGGTTACCGTCGGCTCTTATTGTCTTGTCCGACAGATTTTCTCCGCCTGTAACCACGGCATCCTTACCGTTACTTTTGAGCTGCATATTTCCACTTCCATCGTCAGCATTCTCATAGCCTGCACCTGCCAGAGCCTTAAGCGATGAAGAAAGAGATATATTTACTGTGCTGTCGCTGCCATACTCATTTGATAAAAAGCTGATGCTATCACCATTCACCTGCATAGTAGTACCGGCTGTGGTCGCTGCCTTCTGCAACGCCTGGATATACTCATCCTGAGTCATATCTGCCTTCACCGCCACACTCACACCGTTTATGGAAATCGTTCCCTCTGCGTCAGGCTTTGTGGCAGACGCAAGACTTCCTGTTGCCTGTGTTGCGAGCGAATTTACTGTGAGCTCATATTTATCTGACGCCACATTGTCTGAGAAATTGATTCTGGTAATATAGCTGTTCACCTGAGTCATATTGCCGTTTGCATCCTTCTGCCTTACATAGACGCGTGTATCACTCGAACCATCGAGCAGTGACTTTGTATTGTACTCCGTATCGCCCGATATACGGTCCACCTCCTTGGTGAGCTCATCTATCTCTGACTGCAAAGCCTTTTTATCATTCTCAGAATATGTATCTGAAGCGCCCTGAACCGCAAGCTCCCTGATTCTCTGGAGCATGCTGCTTACCTCACCAAGTGCTCCGTCTGCTATTTGACATTCTGCGCATCTGACGAATTTGATTTTGCCTGGTCAAGCGCTTCTATCTGCGCCTTCATCTTGTTGGAGATAGCCATTCCTGCCGGATTGTCCTCTGCTGAATTTATCTTGTAGCCGCTTGAAAGCCTTTTCATAGACTTTGATAATCTGTTTTCTGTACCGAGGAGCTGCTTATTTGCCCTGACAGCACTCATATTCCTGTTTATTTTCATGTGTTTTCCTTTCCTGATAATTTCTCAGGCATCCTTGCTGTAGTATTAACATTCCGTTGTCTAATAAGTATATCGAACTACTCAAAAAAAATCTTTATAGTATAATTTGCAATTAAATGCAAATCGTATTATAATAGGCACATTAAAAGACTAATAGGAGGAAACAATAATGGCTAGAGTTACTAAGGACACTATGATTGGTGATCTTCTTCAGATTGACCAGAACGTGGCACCATTACTTTTAAATATCGGCATGCACTGTCTCGGATGCCCATCATCACAGATGGAGACAATCGAAGAGGCTGCTATGGTTCACGGACTTGACCCGGATGATCTTGTCGTTGAAATCAACACATTCATCGATCACGACCTCGGTTAATTTATTAAAAGACGGCTTGCTTATGCAGGCCGTCTTTTATTTGCAATCAATATTCTGTTAAAGTGCTGCCAGCGTCTGGATGGCAGCTTCTTCAATAATCACATTACCATGCTCCTTGAAAAATGCTTCATTGGCAGGCACATAGTTCTTCTGATATGCGTACTCTGAAATGATGTTGCACACCTTATTGAATTCCTTCGGAGTATGCTCACTCTTGTGGGCCACAAGATAGTACTTATTGCTTGAAGCGTCGCGGTATAAGTCATTTCTGCCGCTGTAAAAGCCGTCAAGCACATGCGAAATCCTGCGCACATCATCAAATTTATCAAAAACAAACAGCTTGACTACGTCAGCCTCAGCCTGTTCCTCTGTAATATCATCAGTGCCCTGCTCACTGTCAGCTGTCTTCTCATTTTCCTTCTTGATACGCTCAAACAGCTCCAAAATATCAGCAGCTCCCTTTATCACCGGAGGCTGTCCTGCATTTCCTAAGTCCGTAAAGTCGTCATCTGCCTCTGAAAACTTTGAAAATCTGGTGTCAAGCTCATCCGGATATTCAACCTTTGTGATGATAAGCACTATAGACTCTGATGGCAGTGGAATTGCCTCAACCATGAGTGGAATATCATTTGTTTCAAAGCCAAACTCGTAATTGGCCTGCTCTACCATATCTTTAAAAAGGCTTTTCGCCTTCGCTGATCCATATGCCAGTTCGCTTATTTTTATATGTCTGTCCTCAAGATCCTCTCTGGTAAGAGTACAGCGGATCTGATTATCATTTACCTTCTCAATTTTCATATTTTTCACATCCTTTTCCGAAAATATCCGTGTAAATCGTAAAACTATTATAATAAACACCGGTCATATTGTAAAGCGCGAGGCCTATTAAAAAAAAATAAAAAAAGTGTTGCAATTATTTTACAGGTATGTTATAAGTTATCCATGAGATGTGCGCTCGACCCAAAAGGAGCGTATGAAAAATACAAATCATTCTTTGTTTGACAAATATGAGATGATTAAAGATCTCGGAACCGGCAGCTCCGGTAGCGTTACGCTTGTCAGACACATATCTATGGATCAGGAGAGAGCTCTAAAGAAAGTTCCTAAATCTTCTGCTTTCGCCGAATCCGCATTATCAGAAGCAAGACTACTCAAGTCTCTTGAGCATCCGTCTATACCACGTATATTTGACTTCGAAGAGGACAATGCTTTTTACTATATCGTCGAGGAATATATCGACGGCGAGACGTTAGATTCATTTTTGCTTCATCAGCAGTTAATTTCCCCAGGTTTATTTTTTAATATTTGTGAACAATTATGCAATGTTTTTATCTATCTGCATACACAGATATCTACTCCCATTATTTACAGGGACCTTAAACCGGAGCATATTATAGTATGCCACAATAAGCTTAAGCTTATCGATTTTGGCGTATCGGCATATGTTATCCAGGATGGAAATAACTTCAATCACTATGGGAATATAGAATTCTCTGCCCCCGAATGCTTTACCGAGGATACAATTACACCGGCGGCAGACATTTACAGCTTAGGTCAGCTTCTGCAGTATATACTGACCTTTACCCCAGACAGCTTTTCCCATAAGTTTCAGCATATTATCCAAAAAGCAACAACATCTGATGCATCACTGCGTTACGTGACTGTCGCAGAGCTATATCAGGAAATACAGGAAATTCAAAAATTAACCGGTCAGCCACATCTCATACACAAAATAGCAGTTTTAGGCAGTCACAGAGGCTGCGGCTCCACCCACGTGGCCGTTTCACTCACCTGCGAACTCAATATCCTTGGATATCATGGTATCTACATAGACTCAGCAAAAAGCGTACTTTGCCATGGTAATCACGACGGACTGCAGATTTTTAAGCAGAAAAACGGATATTATTATTACAAAAGCTTTCAGGGCATACCCGACTACAGTGACGGTATACAGTTTAATATTCCAAAGGATGCTATACAGATATACGACCTTGGCACTGATGTGTGCAACGAGAAAATATATGACATGGATCTCGTATTATATGTATGTAACGGCGGCTTTTGGCATCTGAATGATATCTACAGGAATCATTCTATTCTCAAAAAAATGACAGCATCCCTGAGTGTTATATGTAATATATGCAGCAGACAGGATGCCTCTGCGATTGCGGCACTACTTAATTGCAGTGTTTATCACTTTCCTTATGACAGCGATATGTTTAAGAGCTCAGTTCAAAAGGAAACGCTGATTCAAAAGCTGTTAGAACTAAAGGGAGGAGCATCACTATCAGACACTTTAAAAGGATATTTAAGAAAATCCATTCTGCACCACAGTTAGTTGGGGTCTGTGGCAGCGTTCACAATGTAGGCACAACACATATAAGCCTTGCTCTTTGTAATTATATGAGCAATAAATGCATGTATAGAACCGCCTATGTTGAGCTGAATGGTACACACGAAATTCTTTCACTGTCAAAGACAGCAGACGAAAAGGTTTTTACTTATAAGAATGTAGATTTCTTTCCTCACGCAGTCATGTCCACACTAACTGAGATTTTAAACATGAGATACGAGCGTGTGATTATTGATTTCGGCATACTTAATCCAAACACCTTAAAGGAATTTATGAGGTGTGACGTAAAAATCGCTGTGTGTACAATAAGTAAATGGAACCGGGGCGCTTTGAACAGAATTATCGAGCTATTCAATTCAAACAAAATAACTGATTCAGAAAGCGTAAAAATATTGTTTAATCTCGTGGAAAAGAAAAAGACAATTAACCATAAACATTTTAAGTATCCGGTGGTAGGCTTTCCTTACTTAGAGGACCCGTTCCTCATCAATACCAGCCTGTTTGGCACTCTGGATAAGATATCAGAAAGGAATTAATATCACGATGCAAAATGACATCTTTAACCAGCTGTTTATCAATTTTATGTCCGAAGCCTTCGGAGGGTTTATACTTTTAATGCCACAGAGCGCTTCATGACATAGGGCCATTTGTTACTTGTCAATTTTTACTCATAATCATTATATATAGACGGAGGTATTTTTATAGAAGAATAAACTATATTTATATATTGGAATTTTTACAGATATTTTATCAAATTAAACGAAACTAAAAAATCAGCAATTAAATTGGGTGTGGAAAGCTCCGGAAATATCAATTTCTATAAAAAATCATTCATTACCGATTAATATCATTTTTATTACTCTGAAGAAATCGATGTCAGCATATTTTTGGTCCTTTACCCCGTTTAAATGCAAAAAGACAACCAAAAGACATATTTTAAAAAGAAAAGCTATGTGCGCGGGGGAAGCTTTTGCTCCTTCCGCGCCAAAATGCATAAACAAATTTCTTAATTTATTACAAATTTATTTCATATTATTTGAATATGCTATTTCACAATGGTATAATTAGCTTAAGCAATTTCGACACCAAATAATAGGAAAGGATTTTTACACATGAAAAAGAAATTATTGCCTGCACTTATAGTAACCGGACTTATTATCCTCGTTGTAATAATAATGGGTATAACTGCTCTTATCAATAAATACACCCCTACGAAAAAGACAGAGGATCTTAAAGAGTATTTCAATATCTCTTCTGATGATGAGGCTGCTCTCATTGTAGATAATGAGCTATCCGATTACAAGGCTAAAATAATAGATAAAAAAATATACGTTGATTACAAATTTGTTCACGACTCATTAAATTCCAGATTTTACTGGGATGCAAATGAGAATGTGCTTCTTTACACAACCGCATCTGATATCATCTCAGCTGCGGCTGACAGCAATAGCTACAGTGTCACCAAGCAGACCAATGACTTTGGCTATCCGATCGTGAAAGCCACCTCTGACTCTGCGCTTATCGCTTTAGACTATGTAAAACAGTACTCCAATATCACCTTTAAGTCATATGATGACCCGGCACGCATCGTCATCACAAGCAAATGGGATGAAATAGACAGTGCCACTGTCAGCAAGTCTACCCAGGTCCGCGTAAAGGGCGGCATAAAGAGCCCTATTCTAAAAGAGGTGAAAAAGGATGACAAGATTACTATTCTTGATTCCGGTGACAAATGGGATAAGATTGCCACTGAGGATGGTGTTATTGGATATATAAAGGGCAAGGCTCTGTCCGAGAGCAAAAAAACTAAGCTTACGAATCCTGACTATGAAGAAGAGACCTTTACGCATATCAAGAAGGATAAGGATATCTGTCTTGCCTGGAATCAGGTAACAAGCCAGTCAGCAAACAGTAAAGTGCCCCAGGTAATTTCATCAACCAAGGGCATAAATGTAATGTCACCAACTTGGTTTTATTTAAATGACAACAATGGTAATCTGGCAGATATAGCAAGCAAGGATTATGTCAGCTACTGCCATTCCCAGGGCATCGAGGTATGGGGACTGTTCAGCAACTTTGAAAATACTGATGTAGATGCAGCATATGTGCTCACACATACATCCACGAGAACTACCCTGATCAATCAGATTATGTCGGCTGCATTTAACTATGAGCTTGATGGTGTAAATATTGACTTTGAAAATATCACAGAAGCAGCATATGGAGACTCTTACATCGAGTTTATCAGAGAGCTCGCCATAAAGTGTCACAATAACGGTATATCACTTTCAGTTGATGTCACAGTACCTGCCAGCTTCAACAAGTTCTTCAATCGCTCTGATATGGCAAACTTTGCCGATTATATTGTGATTATGGGATACGATGAACACTATAAGGGCTCTGATGCCGGCTCAGTTTCTTCCATTCCGTGGGTAACTGAGGGTGTTGAATCCACTCTGAAGGAGGTTCCCTCTGACCAGATTATTCTCGGCATGCCTTTTTATACCAGAATATGGGAGCTCACTCCAAAGGAGGACGATGATGCCGTAACCGATACCGAGGATCAGTCAAAGTACACTGTTGCCTCACAGGTATATAGTATGGACGCAGCTGCAGCACAGCTTGCCACAAACAATGCCACTGCTGCTCTTGATGAAGAATCCGGTCAGAACTACGCTGAGTGGTCTGTATCCAACAAGCTGTACAAGGTATGGCTCGAGGACAGTACATCTTTAGAGAAAAGGCTCAAGCTCCTCGACGACAATAAGCTCGCCGGTGCAGCATTCTGGAAGCTTGGCTTTGAGAATTCATCTGTCTGGGATACTGTTATCAAATATCTGGACTGATTGCTTAAGGCTTACTGAAAGAGGCCGTACCTTTACAGCTACAGTCTAACTCAGTACCTTTTATGGGTTATAAATAATATCAGCCAATCATATAATATACAAACACACCCGATGCCTTCTATGAGCATCGGGTTTTTTATAGGTATCTTATATGAAAAAATATATGTACATTATTAAGAAAAACAAATACTGTCTTATTTTAGCTCTCTTTATTCTGTCCTTCTACCTCGGAAGAGGTGTCTGCGCTCTTGCAAAAAACACTGGCAAAAACACTAATTCAACTGTTATTGTAATAGACCCGGGCCATGGTGGAAGTGATCCCGGTAAGATTTCCACCTCCGGCGTCATGGAAAAGGATGTCAACCTCAGTATTGCAATGGCTCTTAAACAGCTGTTTGAAAACAGAGGCTTTACTGTTGTCATGACCAGAACCACCGACTGCGACCTCGCCCCGGATAATTCCAAGCATCCAAAGACAGATGATCTCACAAAGAGAACTGCCCTGATGTCTAAAAGCAATGTGGCAGTCAGCATCAGTATCCATCAAAACAGCTTTGAGGACAATTCAAGCTGCGGTCCACAGGTATTCTATTATGAAGCCTCTGATGCAGGAAAAGAGCTCGCATCCTCTGTCCTTGGAGCTTTAAACACTTCTCTTTGTGTCGCAAAGCCACGAAGCATTAAGCCCAATAAAGAATACTTTATACTTAAAAAATCCACATCCCCGACCGTAATCGTAGAATGTGGATTCTTGAGTAATCCTGCTGAGACACTTCTTCTTACTGACAAAAACTATCAGGATGACCTGGCACATGCAATATATATCGGTGTTACAGACTATCTTGCGCAATCACCCTCTGGACATTTACAATAAACTGCTCTGCGATGTGATATAGTCTGGTTGTCTGGACACTTTCGCTGCCATCAAGCTGCTTTTTAGTCTCATTATCTGACTCAGTATTTGATTTCATATCTGACATCTTAGACTCTTTTGCAGATATATCATGCTCCAGTGCCACATCTATGCGCACACGCTGTTCACCATCACTTATTCCTGCCTCAAACATAGTGATATTGTCTTCAAACAGCCTTTTAGTCTGCTCATCGTCTGTGACTATCATAGCAGATACTGAGTTTTCCTTTGCCTCAAAATATGCAGCTACCCTGCCGCATTTTTTATCCTCAAGGAATATGTCAACCAGTCCCTTTTTATCTTCACCTCTTACTATGCGAAGCTTCATACCTGTGACCCCGTCTGCAGTCTCTATTGGTACAATATAGTTTTCCTGTCTCGACATATTTGAAGCTATCCTTAGCTGGCTGCATAATAGCTTCATCTGTCTGATGTCTATTGAACCGGTGTGCCTATCCTCTATAATCATCGAATCCATAACATGCTCTGCTGTATCAGCCAGCGTTTCCTGCGCCTGCGCAAGCTCCTTTGGATTTTTGACCGACTCAGAAAACCGTCTGAGAGTCTCATCCAAAAGAGCCCTTGCCGTAGCACTGTCTCCACGCTCCCAGAGATTTCTTACTGCCTCTGACGGATTTTTCATTAGCCGTGACGCAGCCATGAGGTTTACCGCGGTTGTTTTTACATCATATTTCTCTAGAAAAGCATATACGTTCTCAGGCACCGAAACTGCCTGATTGAACTGTCTTAGCTGTTCTGTGGCATATTGCTCTGACAGTGCGTTATCCTCGTCTGCCTCATATACAGCCTGCCTTAACTGCTCCGGAGTCATATCAAGCCAGCTGTCATACTGCATAAACTCCATTTTCTCAGGTGAAAGTGTATCAAGCACATCCCTTAGGCAGTTTGTATGATATGCGCTTTCTATCTGTGAGTCAATTTTAATGCCACTGCTTACACTGTCCACTCCGGCAAAGGTATCGTCCACCTTATAGTCCATGGCACTCTTTCCTCGTACCCGGACCGCTGTAAGCAGATTTTTCATTGTAATATCTGCTCCCTGATTAACAAGTGAGCCTATCACAGCACCATCTGACTGCTCCACCTGTGAAATAAGCCTGTATATGCCTATATATGAGTCTCTTTCCTCCTCTGAGATTTCATTTTTCTTTTCAAGCTTCCAGAGAAACTCGCTGAATTTCTCATCCTTTTCGTCAGGATTTTCTGATTTTATCCGTCTGGCAGTTTCACTTATGTCACTCATGCTCATATCAAGCGGTGATATGCCTCTTTTTATCATCTCAATCGTCACCGCCGGTGTCATATCACTGAATGCTCTCTGCACCTGCTCATCTACAGACTTTATCTGCTTTATATTCTCCTCTGTGATGTCGGTACTGTTGTACGCAAGTATCCGCACAGCCCTGCGATTGCTTTCAGATGTATCTATCTGAAGTTCTTTAAGTATATCATCCACATTCTGAAATGCTTTTGACATACTGTCTCCCATATCTGCCCGCGGTGATGTCATAAGAGTCTCATATCCTGAGGCTGCTGCTTCTAATGACTGCTTCATTGCTTTGCCTGCTGTATACAGCTCATACACAGTGTCATCAGCGGATTCCAGGGTCAGTACATACGCCGGCTGCTGCTTCATCTGATTGAAAATATCACAGACATTATTGTACATACGTACCCTATCATCAGATGCCTCTACACTGCTCTCACCAAACAGCGCTCCGTAGTATTTATTTTCCTGCTGCTTAAGCAGCTCCACTACACGTTCAATAGGCTCTGTGTCTATTGAAACTCCTTTTTTTATGAGTGAAAGGTTGGCTTCTGCTGTCATGGAAAGTCTCGCTTCCTCAAGCTTTCTTTGAGCTGTCACAAGCCTTGCTTCCCGGCTGTCTGTAATCTGATTATCCGCAGCTTTATTCGCTGAGGCTTGCGATGCTGCACTATCCTTGCCTCTTGCAGCTATAAGCTTTGACAGATTCTCTATCGTGACAGGTATGTTATCTGACTCTAATGTGACAATGTCATCTGCGGTCGCCTCACCTAATACATCACAGGCTTTCTTTGCCATGTCAAATGTCAGACCATCTTGTGACATAGTGGCATCTGTAGCCTTTTTTCCCATTGCCAGTGCTTCTGTCACTGCCCTTGCATAAAAATCACTGCTCACATTTTCTTCTGCTGCGTTGATGCAGTCTACCTGATTCGCAAGCAGCACATTATCAGGTGTAACGGCTATATCTTCATCTATCAGCCATCTGCACTGATTCAGATTCTCATCACTACTGTCTATATGAGCTTCCTCTAATATCTGTTTAAGCTGTGGCTTAAGCTCCTCAAACAGCTCATCTGATATCTCCGTCATTTTGGTTTTCTGCCTGTAATCTTGTACCTGACTGCTGCTGTACGTAGCCTTGTATACATTGGAAACCGTCGGATTCATGTTATTTCTGACCAGATATGCCTTTGTCTCATTGGATATATTTGTAAGGCTCTTTGCCCGGTCTATGGCATCTGTACCTGCCTTTATATGGTCAGCTGGAGCAGGAATATCATATGCTTTCATCTGATTGACAAGCATGGCCGCTTCAGTCTGGCTTCCCGTGATGTCTGTAAGCTGCTCCATGCTCAGATCATCTCCATATATGGATATATCTACACCAGCCTTTGCCAGCACTGCTTTTATCTTGTCGGTCTCAGTGACAATGACATCATATCCGTCATCCTTTGCAGCTTTGTAATCATCACTCGTTGTGGTGCTTGCAGTGACAATCATATCATTTCGCCTGTTTTCTGAGGTCTGATTCATGTCATTTAGCAGATTTTCTGCCATATCTGTTCCATCCTTGTTCCCGGCTTCGTTTTTAGCCTGTGGTCTTGCATATATCGTATCCGACATATCAACAGAGTTTGACGAACCGACAACAGCCGCCTTTTTTGACATATTGTCACTGCTGTCTGTCTTTATGTAGTCTGACACACGCATACCCGCTGTCATGTCATTTATGGTTTTTGTGTCCGTATTTTTCGTATCTGTGCTTTTATTAATCAAATTCTCTATCTGCATATTTCCTGCTCCGTGCCCTGCATATATACAGCCTTTATTTATGGATATTTTTTGCTCATATGTGAGGGGGTGGTTCTGAATAGTTATCTTTTTACTATATATCGACATATAATACGCAAAAATAAAGACCGCGCCTTAAATTGGCGCGGTCATTTACCCTGCTATTTACCGGTATATTAATATTTAAATACAGCAACTCCGTAAGGCGCAAGTGGATAAGCAAATGAAAATGGTCTGCCGTCACACTCTGATTTGACTGCCTTATAGTCCAGCTTCTTATATGACTGTTTTGCTGCCTTGCCTCTGCCCTTTGCAGCCTTCTTTACAGGCTCTTGTACCGTTTTGCCGGTAAACTTAGGATCCTCACTATCTAAAACGAGCTGATATGTCTTGCGCTTTGGCACTCCGACTCTGTAATCAGGTCTCTCTACCGGTGTGAAATTGATGACAAAGAGCATATTATTCTTGCCATCCTTGCTCTTTCTGATAAAGCTGAAGATGCTTCTGTCTGCATCGTTTGCATTTATCCATTCAAAGCCTTCCCAGCTTGAATCCAGCTCATACAGACAGCGGTTTCTCCTATAGAGGTGAAGCAGCTCCTTTACCCAGTTCTGGATCTTTTTATGCTCCGGATTCTCAAGCAGATACCAGTCGAGTTCTCTTTCCTCACTCCACTCCTGCTTCTGTGCAAACTCCTGTCCCATGAAAAGAAGCTTCTTTCCACAGTGTCCCATCATAAATGCATATCCTGCCATGAGGTTCTTGAATTTATCCCCTTCTAAGCCCGGCATTTTGTTGAGCATAGAACACTTCAGATGTACCACCTCATCATGTGACAGTACCAGAATATATTTCTCACTCTCATTATAGCTCATCGCAAATGTCATCTTGTTGTGGTTATTTTTACGGAAATATGGATCCAGCTTCATATAATCAAGGAAGTCATGCATCCATCCCATGTTCCACTTGTAGCTGAAGTTCAGTCCGTCTTCCTCTACCTTGCCTGTTACCTTTGGCCATGCGGTAGACTCTTCGGCTATCATTACAGTTCCGTGATTTCTTCCAAGTATGAGTGTATTGATATGCTTGAAAAACTCTACTGCCTCGAGGTTCTTATTTCCTCCAAACTTGTTTGGCACCCACTGTCCGTCGTTCTTTCCATAGTCAAGATAAAGCATTGACGCAACTGCATCCACACGGAGTCCGTCTACGTGGTAATTTTCTATCCACATAAGTGCACTTCCGATAAGGAAGTTCTTTACTTCATTCTTACCGTAGTCAAATATCTTTGTGCCCCAGTCAGGATGCTCTCCCTTTCTTGGGTCTGCATACTCATATGTGGCTGTTCCATCGAAATTGGCAAGTCCATGCGCATCCTTTGGGAAATGTGCAGGTACCCAGTCGAGGATTACTCCGATATTATTTTTATGGCACTGATCAACAAAGTATGCAAAATCCTCAGGCTCTCCATACCTCGATGTAGGTGCATAGTAGCCTGTCACCTGATATCCCCATGAGCCATCAAACGGATACTCTGAAATACCCATAAGCTCAATATGTGTATATCCCATTTCTGAAACATATGCTGCGAGATCAGGTGCTATATCCCTGTAGTTAATATAGCCATCTTCAGTGCCATCCTCCTGCTTTTTCCATGAACCAAGGTGACATTCGTATATAGACATAGGTGACTTAAGATGGTTTTCTTTTTTCTTGCATTCTCCCCATGCGCTATCTGTCCATGTAAAACTGTTAAGGTCTGCTACGATAGATGCTGTTTCAGGTCTTAGCTGCGCTGCATTGGCATAAGGGTCAGCCTTATATATAGCTTCTCCGTTCTGTGCTATAATAAGGTACTTATACATCTGTCCCTTCATGGCACCTTCTACAAATAGTTCATATATGCCGCCATCGGAAATCTTTTTCATGTCATATCCATAGGCTTTCCAGTCATTAAACTCACCTATAACATACACATCCTTGGCAGCTGGTGCCCATACTGCGAAATATACACCTGTCTTACCATCCTTTTGTGCAACATGTGCTCCCATTTTATTGTAAATCTCATAATGTGTTCCCTGTCCAAAAAGATAGGAATCCAACTCGCTTATCCGCACATCATTGTAATTCAATATATCAGCCATATAACTCCGCCCTTCCACTTATATTTAACTGATATCATATATCAGTTCACATACTCATTTGTATAAAAATATTTTATCATAATATTCGATTAAATACTATTAATTTTTTGACAATTGGTCATTTTTTATTGCCTTTTTAAGTTT
>ERZ779725.1478-NODE-1478-length-12886-cov-2.519757_pt1 | contig 12886 bp, 12 predicted proteins | sample MGYA00511890_ERZ779725 | MGnify/ENA primary metagenome ERZ779725 (study PRJEB29588, sample SAMEA2148549) | human gut metagenome | biome: human gut; feature: human-associated habitat; material: faeces | place: Denmark | collected 2008/2010 ...
GGAAAAGACGATTCTTGCGATGACGGTCGCACTGCCTCCGAAAAGCATAGACAGCACATCAACGCCGAAAAGTCCGATTGTTCCCCAGTCAAGCGCACCTATTATAATAAGTATAAGCGCGATAGTATCGATTATCATAAAAAAGACCTCCTTATATTTATAGTAATATCTTTGCCATAAATACAAGGAGGTATACACATTTTTTAATCTTTTTTTATTATTTTAAGTCTTGAAAATTCTTCTCGTTCTTTTTCGTCCAAAACGTCCGAAATAACCTTAATTTGTTCCGAAAACTTCGGTATCATTATATTTTTGAGTGCGTTTGCTCGCTTTGAGGTTTTTTTCACTGCGGCAGAAAGCTTCTGAACGGCAACTTCCGTTTCGGCAAGCTCCAAAAGCTTTTCCTTTATTTCGGAAAAGGCGCAAAAAACCTCGTCCAGAGTTTCCTCTGTATTAAGCACTCCGTAGCCGGGCTTCATTTCCGTTTGTTTTTTGTATTTAACAACGGGAATACCGACGCCCATAATACTGCGCTCGGAGATTTCCACCGTATTTTCAAGGGGAGTTGCGTGTGCATATGATGATATAGCCGAGCTTCCCATTGTTATATTGGCTTTCTGCAAAATTGCATATGCTTTTTTGAAAAGCTCCTCAACCTCGCCTCTTCTGTTCTTGGATTCGCCTACATAGCGCATAAGCTCATTTACGAGAATTACTCTTTTTTTATCAAGAAGCTCAAATCCAAGCTTTGAGAGGTTATATGAATTTTTAGACGCTATAAGATTGCCCTTTGTGGGAAATACGCCGTTTTCCATTATTCATCACCCTTATAATATTTATCCAGATACTCGTTTGAAATTCTATCAAGCTGATTTCTCGGAAGCATTGAAACAAGCTTCCAGCCAAGCTCGAGAGTCTGCGCCATTGTTCTGCTTTCATCATAACGCTGGGACAAAAATTCGTTTTCAAAGCGTTCGCCGAACTTTAGGAACAGTCTGTCAAGCGGAGAAAGCTCGTCTTCGCCAACAACGGACGCAAGCGCTCTTATATCCTGCACGTGCGCATATGATGCGAAAAGCTGTGCGGAAAGCTGCGGATGATCCTCTCTTGTGTAGCCTTCACCGATACCGTCCTTCATAAGACGTGAAAGAGACGGCAGAATATCAAGCGGAGGATATACGCCTTTTCTGAAAAGCGGTTTGCCCAAAACGAGCTGCCCCTCCGTTATATATCCCGTTAAGTCGGGGATTGGGTGCGTTATATCGTCGTTAGGCATTGTAAGTATCGGAATCTGTGTAACAGAGCCTTTTTTATCACGAATCATTCCCGCTCTTTCATACATGGAGGCAAGGTCTGAATAAAGATAACCGGGGAAGCCCTTTCTTGAAGGAATTTCGCCCTTTGCCGCCGAAACTTCACGGAGAGCCTCGGCATAAGCCGTCATATCGGTCATTATTACAAGCACGTGCATATCGCAGTTAAATGCGAGGTATTCCGCCGCAGTAAGTGCAAGACGGGGTGCAAGTATTCTTTCTATAACGGGGTCGTTTGACAAATTCAAAAACAAAACCGAACGGTTTATTGCTCCCGATTCCTCGAAAGCGTTTTTAAAGAACTGTGCAACGTCGTTTTTAACTCCCATTGCCGCAAATACAACGGCAAAATCGCCGTCGTCGCCCGCTATTTTCGCTTGGTTTGCGATTTGTACGGCAAGCTTATCGTGGGGCAGACCGTTTCCCGAAAATATAGGAAGCTTCTGACCTCTTATAAGCGTTGTAAGCATATCGATTGAGGATATGCCCGTTTCGATATAATCTCTCGGATAAGCACGGCGCACGGGGTTTATCGGTTCGCCGTTTACGTCTCTTGACACATCAACGGAAATATCTCCGAGACCGTCTATCGGACGTCCGCTGCCCGAAAATATACGTCCGAGCATTTCGGGAGACATGCCGAGCTTCATCGGGCTTCCCGTAAATGCCGTTACGGAGGTTTGAGGGTTTAATGCAAACGTTCCCTCAAAAACCTGTACGATAGCTCTTTTTCCGTCAAGTTCTATAACCTTTCCGAAACGTTCGTTACCGTTTTCCTCGATGATTTTCGCAATTTCTCCGTAGCCGACGTTTGTTACATTATCAACCGCAACCAAAGGACCGTTTATTTCACCAAAGCCTGTATATGCAATATTCACCAAAAATCACCCCTTACAGCGTCTCGAATGCAGAGGTCATCTGCTGTTCGATTGCTTTAAATTTATCTGTATCGTCATTAGAAATTTCAAATTTCATTCTTATAAGCGTATCGCTTAAATTAAGCGCAATTACTTGATTATACGTTGCGCCCGATTCAATCTTTTTCTTCGCAAGGTTATAATACATAAGCATCAGCTTTAACATACCGTACTGCTTTTCCATGCTTGCGAAGGTATCGGTCGGATTGTACGCATTCTGGCTTAAGTAGCCGTCTTTTACAATTCTTGCAACCTCAAGGATAAGCTTTTGGCCGTCGGGGAGCATATCGCTTCCGACAAGCTTTACTATATCCATAAGACTGCTTTCCTCCGACATAAGCTTCATTATTTCGCTTTTTATTTGTACGAAATCGGGTCCTGCGTTTTCTCTGTAATAATCGTCAAGATAATCTGTATATTCGCTGTAGCTTGTGAGCCAGTTAATTGCAGGATAATGACGAACATATGCAAGATTTTTGTCAAGAGCCCAGAAGCATCTTATATAACGCATTGTGTTCTGTGTAACAGGCTCGGAGAAGTCGCCTCCCTGCGGAGATACGGCTCCGATAATCGTAACGGACGCCTGCTTTTGGTTAAGCGTAATTCCGTAGCCCGCTCTTTCGTAGAACTCGGAAAGTCTTGACGAAAGGTATGCCGGGAAGCCTTCCTCGGCAGGCATTTCCTCCAAACGTCCCGAAATTTCACGCAAAGCCTCTGCCCATCTTGAAGTGGAATCCGCCATAATTGCAACATTATAGCCCATATCTCTGTAATACTCGGCAAGCGTTATTCCCGTATATATGGACGCTTCACGAGCCGCAACAGGCATATTTGACGTATTGGCTATAAGTATTGTTCTGTCGTTAAGCGATTTTTTTGTACGAGGGTCGATAAGCTCCGAAAATTCCTCCAAAACCTGCGTCATCTCGTTACCGCGCTCACCGCAGCCTATATATACTATAATATCCGCATCACTCCATTTTGCAAGCTGATGCTGCGTCATTGTTTTTCCCGTACCGAAACCGCCCGGTATAGCCGCCGCACCGCCCTTTAAAATCGGGAAAAACGTATCAACGATTCTCTGACCCGTAAAAAGCATTTTGTCGCTTATAAGGCGCTTGAAAAGCGGACGGGGATTTCTTATAGGCCAGCGCTGTGCAAGCGTTATATCCCTTTGTGTGCCGTCGGAACAGCTCAAGGTCAAAACAGGCTCCAAAACCTTAAACGAATCTTTTTGATTTATTTTTTTTACCGTTCCCGCAATATCGGGAGGGATAAGCGCTCTGTGGACTATAACGTCCGTTTCGGTAACTTCGGCAAAAACCGAACCGCCCGAAAGGTAGTCGCCCTCTTTAACGGTAATATTACATTTCCATTCTTTTTCTATATCGATGCTCGGAGCGTCTGTTCCCCTTTTTATAAAGTCGCCGCTTAAGCGTGCAACTTCGGGAAGCGGACGCAGAATACCGTCGAATATATTTCCCATAAGTCCCGGACCCAAAAGCAGTGAAAGCGGTGCGCCCGTTCCCTCAACTTTTTCACCGATTTTTATTCCGTCGGTATCTTCATAGACCTGAATCGTTACGCAGTCGCCCTCGGTTCGTATTACCTCGCCGATAAGCCCTATATCGCCTACAAAAACTTTTTCGAGCATCATAAGACCGCCTGCGTCCTTTGCTTTGACGACAGGACCGTTTATTCCATATATCTGAGCCATAAGATTCACCGCCTAATTTCCGAATTTATTATTTTTTAGAAAGTTTCTGCGTTCCTCCGCCAAAACAGCCTTAAAGGAACTGTCATATATTTTCTTTGTTTTTGTTCCTTTTATTATAAGACCGCCGATTATATCTTCGGGAGAAATTTCCAAAGAAACTATTCTTCCGTTCTGCATTTTTATAAAATCGGCATACTGTTTGTCGCTTTTGTCGCAGACAACTTCTATATCCTCATCGGGGAATACGTATTCCGCATCCTTCAAAATACCTGTAAGATGATTTTTATATTCCTCGGTTTTGGTATATTCCCTAACCTTTTCGGACACCGTATCGAAAATTTCATCTATAAGCTTGCTTCTTAAGACCGTGTATTTCTGCTTGTTTTCGGTATCTACCGCCAAAACATGGCTGTTTTTTTCCTTTGAAGCTTTCTGCTTTTCTCTTTGTATATTGCTGTAAACCGAGGTCAAAAGCTCAAGCTCCGCCTCATTTACAAGCTTATCCTTCTTTTCCTCGTAGTTCTTTTTTATCTGCTCACATTCCTCTTCAACCTGTTTCATGGTCGCTTCGGAAAGCTTTTTGAGCTTTTCTTCTACATTCACGGCTTTACCTTCTTTCCGTATTTAGTCTTTTGCGGTTATTTGATACCGAATGCCGACGCCATAACATCGCCGCTTGAATCTCCCGTTACGCCGTGGCGGTCGGGAATTGTGAGAACGACGGGGCGGACGTGCTCGTTTATATAATCCGTTATTTCGGATTTTGCAAGCTCATAAAGCCGTCCCGTAATAAGCAAAATGCCGATTTCCTCGTCTTTGCTTACTTTCTCCAGCTCTGCGATAATTTCATTTTTCGTATGTATTACAACACCGTCAATGCCGCCGAGTCTCAAACCGACTGCGGTATCGTTATTGTCGCTTAATAAAAACATTTTCATAAGAAAACACCTTTTTTGTTTTAGATTCTCGACAGAATCATAACTGCGATAAGTACGCCGTAAAGAGCGATACCTTCGCCCATGGCAACGAATATAAGAGCTTTACCGGAAATTTTTTCATTCTCGGAAATTGCGCCTATTGCCGCACTTGCCGAAACCGCAACGGCATAACCTGCGCCGCAAGCCGCCAAGCCTGTTGCCAAAGCCGCTGAAAAGAATGCAGCCGAGTTGTCTGTAAATCCGCTTTCGCCTGCCGCCATTGCGATAGAGTTGAAAATAACAGTGAATGACGAAAGAGCCGTCATAATTCCGCTTGTTTTAAGGCATCTTTTAAGAGCCTTTACGTTTGAATTTTTTCCTTCTTTTACTGCCAAAGTGATGAATAATACGGCAAGTGCCGCAAATACGGTAATCATGATATACATTTTAAAATCCTCCCTTTAAATGCTTTTGTATATTAATATTATTTTTTACGATTTAATTTCAAAAGGTTTAAACGCCTTTCCGCCGCCCGTATAGAATTTTGAGAACAATTCGTAGAACATAAGTCTCAAAACCTGTATGCTGACGATAAGTCCTTCAAGACCCATAACAAGTATATTGCCTATAACAAGCACAATCCAATGGCTTACCGAAAGCGATTCGCCCGCCAGGACATATACAACCGACATCATGCCAACATGGTTAAGCGCAAATGCACCGACTCTGACGAACGACATCGTATTTGTTACATAGCTTAATACCGACTCGAAAACTTCAAAGAAGCTTTCCGCAAAATAAAGCCCCGTAACCTTTGCTTTTTTCTTCTCGCACAGCTCGGTGAGCGGTTCTTTGAAATAAATGAGCAAAAGCGGTATGATAAGCAACAATATCGTTACAACTGCCGAAGCTGCGTAATGACCTTTCAAAACGCTTAAAACGGCAATCAGGCAGCCCGAAAAGTAGAATATCAAGCCTGCGCCGCCCGAAGATGAGAACAGCTGTTCTTTATCATGCTTTCTGAATGCGTTTATAAGATTCAGAATCATCGCTATAACAAGAAGCGCAAATCCCAATACAATGGCGGCTATAAGCACGGTCATCATAGTGTTTGAGTTTTCCATAGGGCTTAGAAGGAGCGGTTTTATCAAGTGTTCGTCTCCGAATACGCTTCCGAACAGAAAACCAAAAATCACAGATACTATTCCGACTGTCCCGGCAACGCCGCAAAGCGCAATGTCCTTCTTCTTATAGAGCCAAAGTCCGCCTATTGCAAGCACAAGCCCCTGACCGACATCGGCAAACATTATTCCGAAAAGAAGCGAGAATATAATCGCCACAATCGGTGTCGGGTCAATTTCGTTGTACGCAGGGAGCGAGAAAAGCTCGACAAGCGATTCAAACGGTTTTACAAGCTTATTATTTTTCAGCATTGTCGGCGGCGTCAAATGCGTTTTTTCGGGATTTGAAATTTCAACCACCGTTGTGATTTCGTCCTTCATAAGCTCGGTTAGCTTTTTCGCCTCGGATTCGGGCATAAAGCCTGCCAAGTGGAACGTTTTGTCCGCCTTTGCCACGTTTTGCCTTACGGAATATACGTTATAATTATAAATTATAGAGCAATACGTTTCTTTAAGCTCTGCGCTCATTTTTTCTTTATATTCCGAAGAGCTTTTTTCGAGCGCTTCTATTTTTTGATTAAGCTCCGCTATTTCGGCTTTTATTTTTTCTCTTGCTACTGCGGAGGTACCCGTTACCCTGTCGGCGATTTTTATTTTTCGGAACATGAGCTTTCTCATGGTATCGTCCACTTCGGGAGCGGCTTCCTTATCCGAAAAATACATAATGTATGTTTCCTGCTCGCTCTCTTTAAGCGGTATAACGAGTGCGTTTATGTCGGATAAAAACGACTTGAGCTTTTCGTAATTATATGTGGGAAGCACGCCGAAACGGAATTTTATAAATTCAAGGTGGAAGAACTTATAAATATCAATGGTATAATCGTGAAAATATTCAAGTTCCTCGGCTATCTCGGTATCCTCCGCCAAAGTAAGCTTTTGCCGTTCTATTTCCAAAGAATTTTCTTTTAAGGCATTTATTATATCGTCAAGCTTTTTTTCTTCCGCCGCCACGTCAACGTCCCGAACCAAAGACGGGTCAAACGTCGGCTTCTGCCCTATTGTTGTATAAATATCGTTTATCTTTGTGTAAATGCCCGCATATATATTTTCTCCCGAAAACCTTTTCAGCCCCGAAACGTCTCCGAAAACATCGTTGGCATTTTCGATATGTATTTTCGTGTTTGAAAATATAAGCTTCATTATTCTGTCAAAGTCGGTAAGCAAACCCGAAACATTGACAAACTTCATTTTTTCAACAGCCACTTTGCATCACCTCACTTACAAACGACCAGTTTTTTGGTCTCGCCCTTGGCATATCCGTAGCGGACAGCCTCGGTAATCGTGGTTATGTTGGATATATCGGCGGATTTCAGCTTAAAGTAGTACAAAACTGCTTTTATGCTGTTTGTCCGCCTTATTTTATGAAGATATTTTTTCAAGTAAAATCTTGTTTCGTCTATCTTGCCCGTTTCATCGTCTATCAAATTCGCATACTGCGTTTTTTTAAGGAGAGTTAAGCATTCCTCATAGCTTTCGCTGTCTGCAAGCTTATAAATAAAATCGTTTGTCAGACGGCAAAAAATATTTATAATGTGCGGGATTATAAGTTCCCTTGACCAATTATAATATTTCTTCGCCCGAAGAATCAAAACAATATTATATATATCGGCTTTTTTTCCTATAAAGTCAAGCACATACGCAAGGTCTTTGCCCTTGAAATTTCTTCTTGCGCTTTTGTCAAGATTTATAAAATAGTACATATCGAGGTTGCTCTCGATAGCGTGGATATTATTCGGATTTTTCTCCGAAACGAGCGGATATATGTATTTTCCTATATCGCATTTTTTTAGTCGGACGAGAAACTCGTCTGCCGTTTCGGCTTCAATCAAATCTTTTAAAGGAATACGGTGTTTAACCTTCAAATCTATATTCAAAAGCTCCGAATCGAAACGGTTATCGATAAGATATCCTCTCAATGCCGATTTCAAAAATTCTATTTCCACGTCCATATTGAGGTCGTAGAAAAAATCTTTTTTCGTCCCCAAATGACGGTAAATTCTGTCCGCTTCCTCCATATATTGCTTTTTAAGAAGAATTTCCAAGCTTCCTCTGTGCATATCGAGTATGGGGGAATCGGAAAAAACCTGCCCGTAAACAGTGTTGTTCTTAAGGTAAGACGCAATATCGGAAACGCTGTTTTTTGAAATAAGCTCGTCATAATCACTTTCATTCAAAATTCCGCCCAAAAGCGCCCGAACCTTCGCCGAAGCCGCCGCATAATTCATAAAAAATCTCCATTCCTTGCCCTATAATCAATCTCTCTTACCACGGGGCAAGGAATGATAAGAGATTTTTTGCCCATGTGCGTTTCTTGAAAGCAAAGCTGAAAGAAATCGCACGGGGTATTATAAATTGAAGCATTAACGGAAAAGAAACTTTTTCGTTAATCTCCGTATCAGCCTGTAATTCTTTTAAAAATTTCATTTACCAAGCGTTCCTTATTATCTCCGAACTCTTTTATCAGCTCCTGCTTTTTCTCTTCAAACTCATCGTTAAGCGCTTTTATTTTATCTGTCTCTTCGGCTTCCTCCTCCGCATTTATTGCGGATATTCTTTCCTGTGCTTTTGCCTGTGCTTCTATTTTTTTCTGAACCAAAATTTTCTCGGCATCCGCCGCAGGGTCGGCATATTTCTTTTTCTCAAATTCAAGCTTTTCTGCCGCCTGTTTTTCGATGTTCATAATTTTCTTTACCAATTCTTCCACGAAAATACACCCTCTTTAATTATCATTATTGCCGTCCGAAACAGTAACGGCTGTATCATTTTCATCCGAAACGCCCAAAAACTCTTTCAATATAAGCTGCTTTGTGGCATCGACATCGCATATAACATACGATGCGCCGTTTATATAACGCGGAGTGTTCGGCATCTCAAAGGTGCGTATCGACTCTCGGTTAAACGATTTTGCCGCCGTAAGCATAAGCGGAACGTCCGCAACGGTGAAATTTGTTTCCAGGTTTTCGGCTATTTCTGCAAAAATATCTCCTGCTTTAAGCAAAAGGTTTGCATTAAACTTCTGCTTAAAAAGCTCTGTTATAAAAAGCTGCTGCGCTTCGATTCTGCCCAAGTCTCCCGTGGGATACGAACGGAATCTCGTAAACTGCTCCGCCTTATCGCCGTCCAAAAGCTGATAGCCGGGCTGTAAATCTATATACAGACCCTGTGTGGGGTCGGAATATTTCATTCTCTGCGGAACGTCTATATAAACGCCGCCCAAAATATCTATTACATTGCGGAAACCGTCGGGGTGGATAACCGCATAATAGTTAATCGGAAGTCCCGTAAGCTCATTAAGTTTTTTTATGACGGCGTCAACACGCTGTCCCTCCTTTGCATGAGCATAAACGGAATTTATCTTGTTATTCTGCGTGCTTCCTATCGTTACTCTCGTATCTCTCGGTACTGACATAACGTTTATAAGTTCACGCTTCGTATCTATCGAAGCAAGCATTATCGTATCTGTAAGAAGTCCGCCTTTATCAGTTGCCAAAAGAAGAATGTTGATTCTGCCGTTTTCAACCTTTTTTACCGACTCCGTTTCAACGTTTGCAAGCGGTTCAATATATGTTTTTGCCAGAAGTACTCCGCCGCCTATGGCACATATACAAAGCAGTACGCAGAATATTCTTTTAAGTATCTTAATAAACAAGTCCATATTTTATACCTCGTGGGGCTTTATTCATCACTGCTTCCGCTTTCAACGTCTTCCTCGTTTGACAAAAATACATCGTCAATAAGCTCTTTGGTTTTATCTTTTTCCCAAACGATTCTGTTATTTTGTCCGTGTCCCGGAAGTGTGTATGTATGAACGCTGTTTTCTGAAAAGCTTGTTATGATTTTTGCCATCTGCGGTACAGATGAAACAGAAAAGTTTGTATCTATATTTTTCGAAATCGCCTTATAAAGACCTCTTGCTTTCCAAACGATTCCGGGATTGACTTTCTGCTTGAACATTTCACGCATGAAATTCTGCTGTGCTTCGATTCTGCCCAAATCCGCTGTGGGATATCCGCGGAATCTCGTATACTGCTCCGCTTTGTCGCCGTCCAAAAGCTGATAGCCTTTCTTTAGGTGAATGTGAAGCTCACGTCCCGGGGTATTATCGTCATGGTTCATATCCTGCGGAACGTCTATGTAAACTCCGCCCAAAGCGTCAACAACGTTTCTGAAACCGTCGGGGTGGATAACAACATAGTAATTCACGGGAAGTCCCGTCATTTCCTTTACCATATTGACAACCTCCATATGGCGCTCGCCCTCTTTGCCTCTGCCGTAAAGCGAATTTATCATAACCGTACTGCCCTTATATTTTACAAGGGTATCTCTCGGAAACGAAAGTATATTTATTTTCTTGGCGGTTGTATTCACCGACGCAAGCATTATTGTATCGGTAAGAAGTTCGCCCGAATCTGTTGCCAAAAGGAGAACGTTTATTCTGTCGTCCTCGATATCGTCGATAACTCCCGAAAAACTGTTGTTGGGAGCAATATAATTCCATGCGATTCCGATACCTCCCACAACAACGAATACCGCAAGAGCAATACCGAGAATTTTAAATAGTGTTTTTAAAAAAAGTTTTATCACGTTTTTATTTCCTTTCAAAAAGAGTTATGCCATTTTGTCTGATACAAAAAAAGCACTCGGATTGAGTGCATGGTGCGCTCTTTAGCGGCTGTCCTCATTGACAAAATCAAAATATCAAAACACAAATCGGAGCTTATTCCGTAAAAAGCAAAAATGCACTCTTGCGAGTGCATTTTGGTGGGGGGAGATGGATTCGAACCATCGAAGCGAGACGCAACAGATTTACAGTCTGCCCCCTTTGGCCACTCGGGAACCCCCCCGCATTCGCAACTTATTATATACAAGTTACAAAATTAATGGAGCTGGTGATGGGACTCGAACCCGCGACCTGCTGATTACAAATCAGCTGCTCTACCAATTGAGCTACACCAGCGCATTCTCAGCCTAAGGCATCGTTGACGTCTTTCATACCATGATATTATATCACAGGAAAATGAAATTGTCAAGACTTTTTTACATATTTTTCAAATAATTTCATTATTCGATACAACGTCATCAAATTCGACTTGCATATTATATCATAGTTATTTCGCTTTGTCAAGCTTTTTTTGAAAAAAATTTTTATAATTTTCGAGGGAATTTGAAAACCGTTGGCGCATATACTTTTTCCATTACATATATTATATGAATTTTCATAACGGATATACGAAGTTTTCCACATTTTCTGTGGAAAACTCTTTTTATTTATATCCCAAAAATGAGTAAAAATAAATTTTTTCGCAGAAAAAAGCCTTGATATATGCGGATTTTATGAATTTTTTTGATTTTTTGCCAAAAGTTGGTGTGAGAACGGACTAAAAATGGCTTATAATAGGGGCACAGGAGGTGAGGAGAGATAAAAAGCAAGAATTTCAAAGAAATATTCGGCAGACTTTTGAAAGAACGTATTCCCGAAAGTCTTGCAGATGAACTGGGAGACTGCGTCGGAAGAACGGGAAAAAGAATTTCCGTTTATGACGCAATGGCGATGGTTCAGCTGAAAAAAGCGTTAAGCGGAGACATAAAAGCGTTTGAGCTGATACGCCAAACGGTTGAGGAAAGCAATTCCGAAACCGAGGGAAGCGGTATTATAAGGGTGATGATAACCGATGAATGAGCTTTGCGTGCAAATTCCGAAAAAGGCATTTAACAGCGTATATCTTCCCTCGCTTTATGCGGATAACCGGTATTTGGTTTTCTACGGCGGCGCGGGAAGCGGAAAATCGTATTTCATAGCGCAGCGGTACATAATTAAGCTTTTGGAGTGCAAAACGTGTAATCTTCTCGTTGTGAGAGCGTATGCAAACACAAACAGAATAAGCACATATTCGCTTCTTAAGCAGGTTATAGGAAAATGGAATCTTGAAAAATATTTCAAATGCTATGATTCTGAACCGAAAATCCGCTGTACACTCAACGGAAACACGGTAATATTCAAGGGGCTGGACGATTCCGAAAAGCTTAAATCCGTTACATTTCCAAAGGGAGAGCTTACGGACATATGGGCGGAGGAGGCTTCCGAAATAACGTCCGAGCAGGATTTTAATCAGCTTGATGTAAGGCTTAGGGGAAAAGGCGCAAAAAAACAGATAGTAATATCCTTTAATCCGATTGACGTAAATCACTGGCTTAAAAAGCGGTTTTTCGACAGGAAAAGCAAGGATATCTATATATGCCATACTACATATAAGGATAATGCCTTTTTGGATAAGGATTACAAGGAGCTTTTGGAAAGCTACAAAATCACAGACCCGTATTATTACAGCGTTTACTGCATGGGCGTATGGGGAGTTTACGGCAAGACCGTATTTTGCGCCGAAAATATTCAAAAGCGAATAAGCACGCTTTCACCTCCCGTAAAAACAGGGTATTTCAAATATACCGAAAAAGACGGCAGAATATCCAATATTACCTTTTTTGACGATGAGGATGGCTACATAAAACTTTATGAAATGCCGAAAACGGGAGTACCGTACGTTATAGGCGGAGATACTGCGGGCGAAGGCACAGACCGCTTTACGGCACAGGTCATAAACAATGCTACGGGAGTACAGGCGGCAGTCTTAAAAAGCAGGCTTGACGAGGACATATACGCACGTCAGATATACTGCCTGGGAATGTATTACAACGAGGCTTTGGCAGGGATTGAGGTCAACTTTTCGACCTATCCCGTAAAAGAGCTTATGCGCCTTAAATATAAAAAACAGTATGTACGCATAAAGGAGGACAGCGTTTCGGGCAGACCCACAGACGCGCTCGGCTTTAAGACAACGGCGGG
>ERZ779725.1479-NODE-1479-length-12877-cov-3.519810_pt1 | contig 12877 bp, 7 predicted proteins | sample MGYA00511890_ERZ779725 | MGnify/ENA primary metagenome ERZ779725 (study PRJEB29588, sample SAMEA2148549) | human gut metagenome | biome: human gut; feature: human-associated habitat; material: faeces | place: Denmark | collected 2008/2010 ...
CCTTGTATTTTAAAATATATGGCTTGTATTTTTTACAACATGCCTTATGTTTTTTGAGCATCAAATATTGTCTGAAAAAAGCTCTTTTCTTAGCTTTATAATTTCAGTACACAATGAATATTGTTTGCACTGCCCCAAACCTTGCAAACTTCCTATATAACATTACACATATTGAGTTTTTAGCAACATACAGCATTTTACCAAACAAAAGGGCTGTGGAAGTTTATTGCAACCACAGCCCCCATATTTATATTACTTGCGATTTTCAGAACCAACGCACGTAGCAGAAATCCTGTCTGTGAGGCAACAATGGATTACTGGGATACATACGGAATGCAGTCTTTATGCGTCCTATGAAGCTTACGGTGTATTTCAAACGGAATGTGTAAAGATTATTGTCATGACCAACAAGCTCGAGAGGTATGGATTTCAAGAACTTCTCTCCCCCGTTTTCATCTACATTTACAACAACGAGATCTATACCTATGGCATTGTCAAGTCCTTGCTCATCAACAACAACTTTTACCTCTATTTCGCTTCCACTTTCAAGTTGTCCGCTTTTGAGGTTATCGGTCATTTCTTCTGAAACCACACGTATTGAATCCCATCGTTGTGCAACGGTCTCCTTCCATGCGGCAATATCTTTTGCTTTACGGTTGTTGGAAGCAGAAAGAGCTTTGAAACGTTCGTATTCCTTATTATAGAATTTATCATAATAGTCATCAAGCTGACGCTTCATTGTATAGTGCGGAGCTATCTTGGCTATAGAATTCTTTATGACACGAACCCAATCTTTCGAATATCCTTCTGACGAAACCGAATAATACAAAGGTATTATCTCATGCTCAAGCATACTGTATATGGTTGAAGCATCAAGCTTATCCTGCTGTCCCTGATCTTGGTATGTACGATGCTCGGTTATCGCCCAACCGGCTCCGTCTCTATATCCTTCAAGCCACCACCCGTCAAGAATGGAGAAGTTTATCACACCGTTCATCAGAGCTTTCTCACCGGACGTTCCGGAAGCTTCCATTAGGCGTGTAGGAGTATTCAACCATATATCAACGCCGGAAACAAGACGGCGAGCCAACTGCATGTCATAGTTCTCGATAAACAAAATCTTACCAAGGAACTCGGGACGACGAGATATTTCGTAGATTTGTTTAATCAATCCCTGACCAGCCCCATCTGCAGGGTGTGCTTTTCCTGTGAATATAAATTGCACGGGAGTTGTCGGATTGTTTACTATTTTTGCCAAACGATCAAGATCGGAGAACAGCAAATGAGCACGCTTGTATGTGGCAAAACGACGACCAAAGCCTATCAACAGAGCATTAGGATTTATCTTTTCAAGCAAAGAAATAATGCGGGTCGGGTCTCCTTGGTTTTTAAGCCAATTTTCACGGAAACGTGCACGTATGTATTCTACGAGTTTCGTCTTCAAGCGCACACGAAGATTCCATATTTCGTCATCTGGTACATTATATATGGCTTTCCATATATGTTCGTTGCTTTGATCAGCAAGAAAATTCTTGTCAAAATGCTTATTGTATAGCGTTTTCCATTCGTTTGCAGCCCATGTAGGATAATGAACACCGTTGGTTACATAGCCCACATGACTTTCCTCCGGAAAATAGCCTTTCCAAATGCCATTGAACATCTTTTGGCTGACAACACCATGCAACTTACTTACGCCATTTACTTCTTGACAAGTATTGCACAAGAAAGTAGACATGCAGAATTTTTCTCCATGATCATCAGGATTGGTACGTCCCATTCCAATAAACTCATCCCATGAAATTCCCAATTTTGCAGGATAAGAACCAAGGTATTTGCCGAAAAGACCTTCGTCAAAATAGTCATGACCGGCAGGTACAGGAGTGTGAACAGTGTAAAGGGAAGATGCGCGAACAAGTTCTAATGCTTCATTGAACGACATACCCTCTGAAACATATTCCACAAGGCGTTCTACGTTGCAGAGAGCAGCATGTCCCTCATTGCAGTGATAAATATCTTTCTTGATTCCGAGTTTCTTGAGCATCAACACACCACCTATACCAAGAAGATATTCCTGTTTCAATCGGTTTTCCCAATCGCCACCGTAAAGATTCTTTGTTATGTTACGGTCATATACGGAGTTTTTGTCGTGGTCTGTATCCATGAGATACAAACTGATTCGTCCTATGTTAACGCGCCATATATAAGCATAAACAGTATAGTTGGGGAAAGGAACTTCCACAATCATCTGTTTTCCTGTTTGCGGATCTATAACTTTGTCTATGGGAAGAGTATCAAAGTCTTGAGCCTCATAGTTTGCAATTTGCTGACCATCCATGCCAAGAGTTTGGCTGAAATAGCCATAACGATACAAAAAACCAACTCCACAAAGATCTACATTGGAGTCAGATGCTTGCTTCAAATAGTCTCCTGCAAGAATACCCAAACCGCCCGAGTAAATTTGTAATACATGATAGAATCCATATTCCAAACAAAAATAAGCAACAGAGGGACGAGTCTTGTCAGGACTTACATTTTTGTAGTTTTCGAATTTCTTATACACACTTTTCATGCGTGCCAAGAAATCCTCATCGTTGGCAATGACGTTGAGAGAGTCATAACTCATAAGACTCAACATCTTTACCGGGTTTTGCTTGCAACTCTTAAACAAGTCGGGATTCATGGACGAAAAAAGCTCAATGGCTTCATTATTCCAAGTCCACCACAGGTTATGGGCAAGAGTCTCCACATCCTTCAATGATTGAGGAATATGGGATTTTACCGTTAACGATTTCCATACAGGATCGTTCGAGTTGTTTGATTTTAGTTTCATCTTTTATAATAGTTTACTTGATGATTATCGTTTTGATTTATTTATTGCGAAAGAGAAAGCCTTTTTGTAATTGCTTACAAACGATTTCCAATCCGCATTACATGCTATTTTATATGCTTTTTCTCCTATCCTACTACGCTCACTTTGAACTTTGTTTGAATAATCGAGAATGATTTTTTTCAAATTTTCCGAAGCATCAAAATAATTGTCGTCATTCCTTTCTATTACAGCAACTCCATCGTCAATGCTCGGTTTCTTTCCTAAAAGTTCTTCTACCCAGCAACCAAAACCTGCAAGATTTGTAGTTATTGTAGGAACGCCGAAAGATGCACTTTCCATAGGAGTATATCCCCAGGGTTCGTAATAGGAAGGATACGCAGTTATATCGCAAGCCGTAAGCATATCGTAGTACTTTTCATTAATTACACCATCTTTTCCGTCAAGATAAGAAGGTATCATAACAACATGCACATTGCCGAACAACGTGCTTTTATCTAACTCTAAACTTCTAATGGTATTTACGATTCTATCGTAATCAAAATTATGCAAATCGTGAGTTATGAACGGATTGGGAAGTGCACCTAAGTTTTTGGCTCTGCTTTCCAAACGAGAAAGCAAATCTTTTCTCGGTCCCATAGTCCAACAGGGGACTTCTACAAGAGCAATGACTTCCTTTTTAAGTTCCTCCGCATTTTGCAAACGTTTCAAAGCTTCTATGTAAACATCAAAGCCTTTGGGCTTGTAATCGTTCCTTCCGCTCGTAGATATGATTATTGTGTTAGAATCTTTGAAACTCATGCCACACAAAGCTCCGGCAACAGCCAATATTTTTGCTCGCATTCCTTTACGTTTTGCCGCAAGACATTCATGAGAAGGAATTTCTGAAATATTAAATCCATTGGGAAGGACAACATCTGCAGGTTTTCCCAACAAATTGGCGCATTCTTGATCTGTCGTATGACTCACCGTTGTAAAACAATCAGCAAATAGAGCAGCCGCCTTTTCTGACGTATGCTTTGCCTCAACATTCAGTTCCCGCGCCATTCCGTCTCCATTGTATTGAGCAAAGTATTTGTACAAACATTTGCCGTTATCACAAATAGAGCGTCCTACAGTAGTTGCATGCGTTGTAAATACCGTAGAAACACGATTAGGAATATACTTTTTTACAAAAAGCAAAGACATAGCCGATTGCCATTCATGTGCTTGGAGTATTATATTCTTCGTATTCTCCATGCAACTTTCTACAATTGTTTTTACAACCTTTCCACAAGCATATGCCCACATGGAAGAATCGTCATAGTCACCATAAGAATTCAGAGAATTAACTCCGAATTCGTTCCACATCATGCCGTAAATTTCATTCTTGATATCGTAACACTGGCGAATATCTACCAATATTACCATAGGTTTTGACGGTACATCCCATTTGCCAATCCTTGCTTTTATTCCCTTTGATTTCAGAGCCTCCTGCCATACTGGCATTAGAGAATTATCTTCTAAAAATTCTGATGTTCCCAAATCCGGACCTAAAAAAATAAGATTACCACCCAAGACAGAACTTAAAGTAGAAGCCAAAGACTCTAATACTGTATGAATACCTCCTACCTTATTACACACTTCCCAACTTACTTCAAAAGCAAAGTCAGCGTTTACTGTTTGATCTGTCATATTATACATCTTTTCGATTTACAAAAGTAGCGTTTTTTTTCTACGGAGCAAGTTGTTTTAATCAAACCGTTGCTTCATATAAACGCAAACACTTTTCATTGCCACACACACTTAACAACTTTGTTTGACAAAGCGCAAGACAAGACCGGATAAAGCAGGAACTTCCACTCTTATAGAACATTCCGGCACAAGATGTTCTGATATTGCATTTGCATTACAATCCAAAATATTTTTACACTTGTACATACCTTCTTCTATATTCATATAGTCAAACGCGTGTGCAGGAATTTTTACATACGCGCCACGCGAATTGCCATCAAAGTTCGCAACTACAAGAAGTAATTCTTTTCCTTTTTTGCGCAAGAACGAATACAACTTATCAAAAGGATATTTTGAATAGTCAGAAAGGTTGCAATAAGTCAAATCAAAAAAGTAACCAGAAGAAACTGCTTTATTCTTACATACTTTACTTAGCAATACCGTATAGAATTCCTTCAATTCTTTTTCTTCCTCCGTCAATTCTTGAGGATAGAACAAAGCTTTCCTGATTTTCAGAGGAGACCAATAATCATATATGGTGGTACGTCCGTCTATACCGCTGTATCCTTCATAATCCATTCCCCGCTCGCCGTATTCTTGTCCGGAATAAATCATCACAGGATTAACATTCATCAATGCAGAAACAATCATTGCAGGTTTACCACATTTTGCATTTCCTGCAAAAAAGTCGGAAGCGATTCTCTGCTCATCATGATTCTCCATAAAATTCAACATATTCTTTTGAAGTTCTCCCAAACGTTGCCAACAATTTGTTATTTCATTTGCAGGACTGTGCCCGACAATAACAGCGCGTAATTTGTCATAAAGACCTACTTTGTCGTACAGATAATCAAACCCTCCATAGTTTATATATGAATTGTAGAGAAACGGATTATATATTTCTGCAACAAACATAACACTCGGATATGCTTCTTTCACTTTGGATATAGCCCAATGCCAAAATTCTACCGGCACCATTTCACTCATGTCGCAACGAAAAGCATCTACTCCTTTGGCACTCCAATAAATTAAGATTTCATACATCTTTTCCCAAGTGTTAGGAATTGGATTAAAATGTTTGCTTCCACCGTCAATATAGTCCACCCCATAATTTAATTTTACGGTGTCATACCAATCAAATTTGCCGGGATTCGGAGAGAAACAATCATTTCCCGTTGCTTTTGCCGGAGATTCGTAATACTTTTCGTTTCCGTTTTCACTTTGCGGACTATGGAATGAAGTATTTTCTATATAGTAGAAATTATTTCCCGAAGAAAAGTTTTTCGTAACATCATCTTTTTCTCCAAAATTTTCTACTCCCTTAGGAGAAGAATCACTGTAATATTGACGCGCAACATGGTTTGGCACAAAATCCATCATTACTTTCAAGCCGCAACGATGTGTCCTATTTACAAGAGATTCAAATTCGTTGATTCGCTTGCTTACATTTTCAGCCAAATCTGGATCTACATCATAATAATCTTTAATGGCATAAGGAGAACCTGCAAGTCCCTTTACCAAAGAAGGATTGTCTTTCCTTATAGCGTATTTCGAATAATCTGTTTGCGTAGCATGTTCGAGTATTCCGGTAAACCAAATGTGAGTTGCACCTAAATTCCTTATGTCTTCCAAACGTTTTTGAGTGAAAGAAGCAAATTTACCACAACCGTTTTGTCTCTTCGTGCCACCTTTCACTAATCTTTTATTCTTATTGCCGTAAAGACGCGGTAAAACCTGATATATAACTATTTTTTCAGCCATTGTTAGCGCAGTTAAAAAGCAAAAGAGCCGTTAAACCGCTTTCGCGGAACGGCTCTTTCTATTATTATCATATATTTTTTATTCCAAGCCGTGCACACTTACGCTTTCATTGCCCTTGCATATACGACCTATCATTCCTTGAAGAGCTTTACCCGGTCCACATTCTACAAATTCAGTGGCACCATCAGCAACCATATTATTCACTTCTTCTGTCCAACGAACAGGAGAGGTCAACTGCGCAATGAGATTTTGCTTTATTTCTTCGGGCTCTTCGTGAGCTTTTGCATCGTAGTTCTGATAAACAGGACACACAGGCTTTGCAAATTCTGTTTTTTCTATTGCTGCAGCCAATTCTGCACGAGCAGGTTCCATTAACGGAGAATGAAAAGCACCACCTACTTTCAAAACGAGAGCACGCTTTGCACCGGCAGCCTTAAGCTTCTCGCAAGCTGCGTTTACTGCTTCTATATTTCCACTTATAACAAGTTGCCCCGGGCAATTGAAATTCGCAGGAACCACAACATTGCCTTCACTTGATACTTCTTTGCATATATCTTCCACAACTTCGTCTGAAAGTCCAATTATGGCAGCCATTGTTGAAGGAGCCTTCTCACATGCTTTTTGCATTGCCATGGCACGCGCATAAACAAGTTTCAAACCATCTGCGAAACTTAAAGCCTTTGCAGCAACCAATGCCGAAAATTCTCCTAAAGAATGTCCAGCTACCATTTCATACTCGTCGCCTTTGCATATAGCACTGATAACGGAATGAAGAAATACAGCAGGTTGGGTAACTTTGGTTTGTTTCAACTCTTCGTCCGTGCCGGCAAACATTACATCAGTGATTTTATAACCGAGAATTTGGTCTGCCTCATCAAAAAGAGCCTTGGCTTTCGGATTATTGTCATATAAGTCTTTTCCCATTCCTACGAATTGGGCACCCTGACCGGGAAACACATAAGCTTTCATGTCAAATTATAGTTTTGTTTATTACTAATTTTCAGTGCAAAAATAGCTTTTTATTCCGAATTAAACCGTGGTTTGCAGCATTATAGCTATTCCTTCCCTTCACAAACCCTATTAAACATGCTTTTTGCTTTGTTCATTTAGCGACTTTTCCAATTCTATTATTTTGTCTCGCAGTAAAGCTGCTTTTTCAAACTCCATACGGTGTGCCGCATCAGTCATTTCCTTGCGCGTAACCTCTATAGCTTTTCTTATATCAGCGGGAGTGTTATACTGCACAACGTCTTCCGCAACTTTCACGGCACTTGTCATGGTGCTTATTTTCTCTTCGTGATAATCTGCACGGGCTACCAATTCGTTTCCACCTATTGTTTTCTTTATTTGTCTTGGAGTAATGTTGTGTTCTTTGTTATATTTCATTTGAATGAAGCGATGACGCTCCGTTTCGTCTATTACGCTTTGCATGCTGTCAGTTATCTTTTCTGCATACATTATAACAAGTCCGTTTACATTGCGGGCTGCGCGTCCGGCTGTCTGCATCAAAGAGCGATGAGAACGCAAAAAACCTTCCTTATCGGCATCAAGCACAGCAACCAAAGAAACTTCTGGAAGGTCAAGTCCTTCACGCAGAAGATTTACTCCTACAAGAACATCATAAATTCCGCTTCTCAACCCTTCCATTATCTTTATACGTTCAAGTGTGTCCACATCACTGTGAATATAACTTGTATTTATGCCTATATCCAATAGATATGCCGACAACTCTTCCGCCATTTTCTTGGTCAATGTAGTAACAAGCACTCGTTCGTTCCTTTCTATTCTGACACGAATCTCTTCAACAAGATCATCAATTTCATTTGTTTCGGGACGAACCACTATTTGCGGATCAAGCAATCCCGTAGGTCTTATCAACTGTTCTACTACTACGCCCTCCGATTGCACAAGTTCGTATTCGGCGGGGGGTGCACTGACATATATTACTTGCGGAGCGAGCTTCTGAAATTCCTCAAATTTCAAAGGACGATTGTCAAGAGCGGCAGGAAGACGGAAACCATAATCCACCAATGATTCTTTGCGCGAACGGTCTCCACCATACATAGCATTTATTTGGGGAACACTTACATGACTTTCGTCTATAACCATAAGATAATCTTTAGGAAAGAAATCAAGAAGGCAATACGGACGAGTACCAGGCTCTCTGCCATCGAAATATCTCGAATAGTTTTCAATCCCGCTGCAATGTCCTGTCTCCTTAATCATTTCCATGTCATAATTCACACGTTCCTGTAAACGCTTTGCCTCGGTGAATTTGCCTTCCACATTGAATTTCATTACCTGATTGGCAAGATCTTTTTTTATCTCCGACATTGCGCGTTCAAGAGTGCCTTCTGCAGTAACAAACAGATTTGCCGGATATATACGATATTCTTCATAAGTAGAAATCAAGCTTCCATCCGTTGAATTCCTCTCCTCTATGTCGGTAATCTCGTCGTCCCAAAACGAAATCCTTACCATTTCCTCACTATATGCGAGCATCACGTCCACGGTTTCGCCTTTTACACGAAACTGACCGCTTTCGGGAGCAAAATCATTCCTAACATACAAATTATCAACAAGTCTTTTCAAAAACTTATCCCTGTCTATGGTTTCGCCACACTTTACGTTCACCACGTTTTCGTAGAATGCAGAAGGATTCCCCATTCCATAAATGCACGACACTGATGAGACCACAATAACATCACGTCTTCCCGACAGCAAAGAAGACAAAGCACGAAGCCGAAGCCTGTCTATTTCTTCGTTAATGTTCAAGTCCTTTTCAATGTAAGTATCGGTTGAAGGGATATATGCTTCCGGCTGATAATAATCGTAATACGACACATAATATTCCACACAGTTTTCAGGGAAAAACCTCTTGAATTCTCCGTAGAGTTGGGCTGCAAGTGTTTTGTTATGACTAAGCACAAGCGTGGGACGATTTACATTTGCCAAGACATTTGCTATTGTAAACGTTTTTCCGGAACCTGTTACACCCAAAAGCACTTGTCCAGGAAGACCTTGTTCCACACCTTCCGTCAGTTTTCTTATAGCTTGCGGTTGATCACCCGTGGGCTTATAGGGAGAATCTATCTTGAATCTGTGCATTACTACATTTTTTGCAAATATAAAAATTTCCGTTTACCCAAATCTTATACGCCTATCCTCACGAAGCTTTATTTGGGAAGCAAACCGTCAAAACTCAATGCTTGCATTTCAATCTCAAGTTTTGCCATGACCCAAGCTTCACGCTTGCCCCTTTATACTATCACAGGAATGCTTTGCGCAACCCCTTTTCCCGGGTATTAATAATCAACAACTTACCAAACACAAAAATACAAGGCACTTATTTCAAAATACAAGGCACATATTTTAAAATATGTGCCTTGTATTTTTTGCGAAAAGCCTTATCTTTTTTTTCGCAGAATATATGGCTTAATTTCTACGACCAAAATCTACGGTTTTTTCGCATCAATTAAAGAAATTCCACGATATTCCAAACTTTATTGTCATTGGGTTATACGGATAATGGGGCACCAAGAAATATTTTCCGCCATTGCTGCTTTTGTTTACATGTGAAGCCATCAAATAGAATCGCGTATGCTTCAAATGAAAGTTCGCATAGACATCGACAATGGGATAATTGCCGACTTTAATCTTATTTGTATTGTCTTGAACCGCAAATTGCCCTATCATTGGAGAATATGTCGGTGCGTAATACTCTGTAAAATATTTGACATCGGCACCAAACTGCACGTTCAAAACCTTAGCTATCTTAAACAAAAGATACATATTGGAATAAGCTGAAAGTGTGGGAACAGGAATAACCTCCTTATTGCTGCTCGTGGAATAAACAAATTCGTTTTCCCAATTGAAAATTCCGAACTTGAAGTTTTGATTTAGCGCAACCTCAACCACTTGAACACTTCCAGAATGCTGCTTTACTGATACTCCGTTAGAATATAATGTACTGTCGTTTCCACCGGTATATTTTACTTGATTGGAAGCAAAATAAGTGTAACTCTTAACATTTTCCATGCTCACACGCAATTTCGTATGTGTTCTGTTGTACGAAAGAATCCCTTCGAAACGGGTACGAATCTCATGCTCCAAATCATTATTATCCCACCATGCAAATTTACCATGGTAGTGGCGATAATAAAAAGAAGCCTGATTGTTACATAAATAAGCGCGAAGCTGTAAGTTTACAGTATCTTTCTTTAATGGCAAAGTAAAGTTCACGTTTCCGTCAACATTAAACATTCCGAAATCTTTTCCAGACTGAGAAACACTTCCTACTATATCATACTTTGCATATTTGCTTTGCGTGCTCAGCAATCTTCCGCCTAACGTCAGGCGATTCTCTGTGTATGTTTTATTTGAGGTTAAAGTCATGGGCAATTTATATTGCATCAACTCATGTCGCGCAAATGCACTAAGCCCGGCTTTTGCCCATTTGCTGAAGCCCTCTCTTAATTGAATGGAAACTGTGTTGGAAATATTCACATAATGAGTTCTGTCATTCACTGAGTCTCCGTCAAGATATTGATTCAGGTAATAGCCCTCACGTATCTTGTTATTAATAAAACGATGTGTGTTACCGTCAATGCGCAGTACATGGTTGAAACTTGTTACAGGCACAAATTCGCGAGTATAAGTTTTGCGCGTTTCTGCCAACTTACTTATGGAATCTCTTTGCAACGAATCAAGAAGGGACAACGCCGCAGGATCTGTAAGGATTGTGTCGTTTGCATTCTTAACAACATTGCCGTCTTTATCCTTTGTTCGGTAAAAGCCAAGATTATAACGGTGCGAAAAAAACAGATTGTTACTGTATAGTTTAGTCCAAGCCTTGCTTAAAACAGTAGGAATATCCGTAGAACCATACTTATTAGGCAAACTTTCGGGATTGGTTATATAAAGGTCGTCTTCAATACCACCATTCTCCCCTATTTTCAAACGATTTGCTCCAACAAGTAAATGCGCTTCGTATTTATCATCCACATAAGAACCATAAACAGAAGCATTAAATTGCGACGTGCTTTGATTTGCGTAATATCCGCGACCATATAAATAGTCAAACTTAAAGCCTAAACCTATTTTTTTGCCAGCATTTACGGCAAAATTTGCCGTAATTCTGTCTTCGCCATCCGTCTTATCGCCGCATTCGTGATATGTTACATTGGTAATCGGAGACAATGTATTCGTAAAATAGAACTCCCCCGGAGTAGTGAGAAAGAAATCAAACGGATCGGCAAATATGAAATCACTCATAATTTTCCTCTTCATATATAAACGTGAGATGCGCGGCGAACCCATATTTCCCAACGTATTATATTGTCCGGTGATTCCTTCCGTAAAATTACTGTTTTGAAATTGATACGACATGGTATCTATTTCGCTTTTTATACGGTCTCCGAAAGTTTCATCCAACTTCCAAACAAACATTCCCGTGGGTAGATCTTCGTCAGTTTCCGTAGAATCTTCGTCGCTTGCGAAGTGTGAGCCGTTATCTCTTTCATATCCGTCAATACGATTCCCACGTTCGTCAAAAACATTTTGACCGATACAAGACAAAAAGCCCACAACCCACAAAAGAATTATCGTCAGAATTTTTCTCATATTTTGCAAAGATAGAAATAAAAAACGAGAATATAAGCAGACAAAACCACGAAGGAAAATAATAAAGAATTACTGTATTAAACCATTACGTATAGTCAACAGAGCATATCAAATATAACCAACCACATTATATTATAAAGCACCTTTTTTTGTTTTGCTAATTACAGAAACCGAAATTAGTGTAATTGCAACCGTATTTCCTCATAAAAACATCCGCCTTTAATAATATCATATCCGACAATATTCTCTTTTTGCATGGCATCTATTATTCTTTCTGAAAAGAAAAAGTCTCCGCCTTGCGGATACAACAGATCATAACTCTTATACTTTTTTTCAACGCTACCCTTTTCAAATAATAATAATAATTAGGATCGCTATAATATTCCGTACGATTATTGAAAACCTTAGAAATTCCGCTGTCATACATATCTTCGAATACGCATCGTGGATATACAAATTCTGTGTCGGGTATTATAGGAAGGAACAAAAGATAAAAATCATCTGAGAAATCTTTAACAGTAATTCTTTTTAAGACATACTCGTTTCTTGAAACATCCAAATGTTCTAAGATTCTTTTTATTTTATTACTAACAATCGCTATCAAACTTAGGCAAGCAGGCGTGAAGTCCATAAAATCTATCACGTTTTTCCTTTTTAATAGTTTGCCTATAAGGTTATCAGGCATGTTTTCATACAAATCCATCCTGTTTTCAAAATACATAGTTATATTTTTACTCTTTTCTGATATGTATTTTAGAAAGTTGGGAGATTCAATACTAATTGTATGAGGCATTTCAAATTTTCCTCTAACGCTTTTATCTAAAGTAAAAGACAACTGATAGTATTTCATTTTACACTTTATATATTGCTGTTGTTTGAGTTTATACAATATCTACAATCACTACTGTCCCGTAAAAGTGGATAAATAGTTCTTTGAAATTATTGAAATATAGT
>ERZ779725.1483-NODE-1483-length-12866-cov-2.281399_pt1 | contig 12866 bp, 12 predicted proteins | sample MGYA00511890_ERZ779725 | MGnify/ENA primary metagenome ERZ779725 (study PRJEB29588, sample SAMEA2148549) | human gut metagenome | biome: human gut; feature: human-associated habitat; material: faeces | place: Denmark | collected 2008/2010 ...
ATTATGACCGCGCCCGTTAAAAGTCTGCCCAATGCCGCCGCCGCTACATTCGTAAGAGAATGAATTTTTTTCGCTTTCGTTACGACGTCTGTGCTGTCAAAAACGGTTATTCTTATAAATCCGTCGTCAGTAAGCGCTCTTATTACTTTTCCCATTATACCACTCCTTATTTACTCTTTTAATAAAAATTCCGCCGTCTTCGGCGCTTTGAAAAGAATATATATTCCCAAAACGGTCAAAATAAGTTCGGGAAGCATATAAACTCCGTTGTAAACAATGCTGTAAAGCCATGTGTTTGATGTTTCAAAGCCGTCCCAAAGTTTGCCTGCGGAGGCAAAAACATAAACACCGCTCAAAACGTGTGAACAAAATCTCAAAAATACGGCGAGAGCCGAACCCGATATAATGCCCCAAAGTCCTTTTTTTGCGAATATTCCCGCAATTCCGAGAATCGTGAATGCAAAAATATAATCAAGAAAAACGCATGAAGCGAGCAGTCCTGCCGTAAGTCCCCAGCCTAAAAGTCCGTCAACCGCTATTCCGATTGCAAGCTGAATGAGCGAATACACAAATCCGCAAAATAAGCCTCTGCGGACGCCGTACTTAAAGGAAATTACCGTTATCGGAACCATGCTCATAAGCGTTACGCTTCCGCCCCAAGGCATATTCCATACCTTTATGAAGCTTAAAACCGTTGCCATTGCTATAAGTAAGCTGCTTGTTGTGAGAATTTTTGTTTTTGATGATGTTTTCATTTTTTATACCTCTTTTTTTTATTTATTTTTGAAATAAAAACCCGCACGCAGGAAACGTGCGGCAAAGTATAGCACAAAAAATGCATAACAAAAAACCGTATATTCCCTACGTTGGCATTATCCAAATCAGGTCAGGCATGAAAAACTCATGCAATAGGGTCAAAACTTTCGTTTACTCTCAGCCTCTAACCGAATTTCGGTTAGGATAGCTCCCCTTTTTCATATATTATATATTATTTTTTGCTTTTTGTCAATAGCTTTAAAAATTTTTCGTAAAAATTAAAAAAACACAAAAAAAACTTTTTACTTTCACAACTTATTCACAAAAGGGTGTTAGAATTTATTACACAAAAAGGAAAACCAAAGGATTTCATTAAAAAGATATTTTGGCAAAACTGTTTTTTAAGGAGATGTTTTATATGAATGAAAATGAAATTTATGAAGTAATCCCTGTAAGTGAAAACACTAAAAAGAAAAAATTCAAATTTTCTCTGAAAAGAGCAGGCAGCTTTCTTTTGGCGGCGGTTATCGGTGCAGGCATAACCTTGGGTGCGGCAGGCGCTTACGTTCCGAAGCTTGTTAAGCAGGAGGTAGCGAAAACCGTATCTTCAAACAATACGGTGCAAAAAGCGGCAAACCCGTCAATGACAGCGGAGCAGGCGGCAACCCCAACGGCAAACAGCGGTAAAAAATTATTAAGCGTTGTTGAAATTGCGCAGAAAGTCGGCCCTACCGTTGTAGGCGTAAATACAAAAACAAAGCAAATGTCGATTTTCGGAAGAATGCAGGAATCCGAAGGAAGCGGTTCGGGAATTATCCTAACCTCCGACGGCTACATTGTTACGAATAATCATGTTATAGACGGCGCTGACGAAATAACGGTAGTTTTAAGCGACGGCAAAAGCTACAAGGCAACCCTTACGGGCGCAGATTCGAGAACAGACCTTGCGGTTTTGAAAGTTGACGGAAACAATCTTCCGTATGCAACGCTCGGCAATTCAAGCGAACTTCAGGTAGGCGAGCTTGCGGTTGCTATAGGTAACCCCTTGGGCGAGGAGCTTGCCGGTACGGTTACGGGCGGCTATATAAGCGCACTTAACCGTTCGATAATGGTTGACGATAAAAAATTCAACCTTATTCAGACAGACGCGGCGATTAACCCCGGTAACTCGGGCGGTGCGCTCGTTAATAATTACGGCGAGGTTATAGGTATAAACTCTGTTAAGATGTCCTCCGAGGGCGTTGAGGGTATAGGCTTTGCAATTCCTATCGATGAAGCAAAACCGATTATAGAAGACTTAAAAACCTCGGGCTACGTTACCGGCAGACCTGTTATAGGTATTGCGGGCAGAGATGTAACGGAGCAGGACAGCAAATACTATAATATCCCCGTAGGAATCTATGTATACCAGGTTTCCAAGTATTCTGCGGCTGAACAGGCGGGAATACAGGCAGGAGACGTTATCCCGAAGTTTACCGGCGAGGACGTAAAAACTTCCGACGAGTTAAACGATAAAAAAGAAAAGTTCAAGGTCGGTGATACGGTTACTCTCACAATCGTAAGGAACGGTGAGACGAAATCGGTCGACGTAAAGCTTACGGAAGAGAAGCCTGCGTCATCGCTTGAATAAATTTAATTTTCTCCTTTAATAAGGCAAAAAAGTGGGTTTATACCTGCTTTTTTGCTTTTTATGAGAAAAAATTTTAAAAACGCTTGAAATAAAAATAAAGTTATGGTACAATAATATTTGCGAGGTGGTAAATTTTGCTTAAATTTGAAGATTTGAAAAATAACGAAGATATTAACACATATATAAAAAAGGCTGACGAATCGCTTATCGCACTCGGCTTTACGGAACATTCGTTTGCGCACGTAACAAAAACGGGCGAAACGGCGAAATATATTTTGGAAACGCTCGGCTACAGCGAGCATGACGTTGAGCTTGTGCAGATTGCGGCTTATCTTCACGATATAGGAAACCTTGTGAACCGCGTCAACCATTCGCTCACGGGCGCCGTTATGGCTTTTCGCCTTTTGGATAAGCTCGGTATGAGCGCGGAGGATATTGCGGCGGTAACAACTGCGATAGGAAACCATGACGAGGGAACTGGCGTAAGCGTCAATCCGATAGCGGCGGCGCTCATTTTGGGAGATAAAACGGACGTTCGCCGAAGCAGAGTAAGAAATACGGATATATCGCATTTTGATATTCATGACAGAGTGAATTATTCCGTGAAAAAATCAATGGTAAAAATAAATGAGGACAAAACCATAATAAAGCTTAAGCTTATGATAGACACGCATTACGGCTCGGTAATGGACTATTTTGAAATATTTTTGGAAAGAATGATACTTTGCCGAAAAGCCGCCGAAACGCTCGGCTTGCAGTTTAAACTGATAATAAACGAACATCAGCTAATATAAAATATAAAACTAAAAAAGGAGGACTTCTTATGTACTGCGTAAAAAAAGTAACACAAGACTTGACCTGGGTAGGAGGAAACGACAGGCGTTTAGCTCTGTTTGAGGGGATATATCCCGTTCCTAACGGCGTTTCCTACAATTCTTATCTTTTAAAGGATGAGAAAAACGTACTTTTCGATACGGCCGATAAGGCTGTATTACTTCAGCTTATGGAAAATACGGAGCACGTTCTCGGTGGAGAAACGCTCGATTATATAGTTGTTCATCACATGGAGCCCGACCATTCTTATGTGCTCGGAGAGCTGCTGAAGCGTTATCCGAAGGCAAAGCTTGTATGCAATAAAAAGGCGCTTGATATGATAAATGCTTTTTTTGACATCGATTTGATTGATAGAGCGCATATTGTAAACGAGGGCGACGCATTAAGTACGGGAAAACACGAGCTTATGTTTATAAATGCTCCTATGGTTCATTGGCCCGAGGTTATGATGACATATGATAAAACGGACGGAATTCTTTTTTCGGCGGACGTTTTCGGAGCCTTCGGCGCATTAAACGGAGCTGTTTTTTCGGATGAAACAGAATCCTTTGCGGAATATATGAATGAGGCAAGAAGATATTATACGAATATTGTAGGTAAATACGGGGCGCAGGTACAAGCCGTTTTGAAGAAAATGTCTGCACCGGATATTAATATGATATGTCCGCTGCATGGCTTTGTTATACGAAATCATATAGGAGATTTTATTGAAAAATACAGTAAATGGAGCACATATACGCCCGAGGAAAACGGTGTAATGATTGCGTATGCCTCGATATACGGAAATACGGAGAATACTGCCGAAATACTTGCGGCACGTCTGCGGGAAAAGGGAATAAAAACAGCCTTGTTTGACGTTTCCGTTACTCATTTTTCAAAGATAATTTCCGCTTCGTTTATGTACAGTCATCTCGTTTTTGCATCTGTTACGTACAATGGCGCAGTATTTCCTGTGATGGAATCGCTCCTTCGTGAAATTGCGGCGCATAATATTCAAAACAGAACTGTTGCGTTTATTGAAAACGGGTCATGGGCGCCTGTCAGCGCAAAACTTATGAAAACTATTTTGGAGCCGCTGAAAAACATAACGTATCTTGAAGAAAAAATAAGCGTAAAATCTTCGATTAAGGCTTCGCAGCTTTCCGATATTGATATGCTTTCCGAGGGTATTAATTCTTCAATCGGCGACATACGCAAAACCGAGAATGAAAATGTCGATAAATCCGCATTTTTTAAGCTTTCGTACGGACTTTTTGTGTTGACGGCAAAAACCGCAAAAAAGGATAACGGCTGTATAATAAATACGGCATCACAGATTACAAGCGCTCCGGCCATTATTTCGATAGCGGTGAATAAAACGAATGAAACCTGTAAAATGATTTCGAAAACGGGAATTTTCAATATTTCTGTTCTGACGAAAAGCGCTCCCTTTGAAATATTTAAGCGTTTCGGATTTCAAAGCGGCAGAGATACCGATAAATTTGTTGACTTTGAAAATACGGCACGCAGCGAAAACGGACTTCTTTATATAACGAAATATGTGAACGCTTTCTTTTCCGCAAGTGTAATCTCAACGATAGACTGCGGTACTCATACAGTGTTTCTGGCAGAAATAAAGCAATCGAAGATACTCTCGGAGGAGGAATCTGCGACCTATGAATATTATCACAAAAATATAAAAAAATCTCCTGTCAGCGAAACAAAAAAAGGCTTTGTTTGCAGGGTTTGCGGTTATGTATATGAGGGCGATGCACTTCCCGAGGAGTTTGTATGCCCGATATGCAAGCATGGCGCAGAGGATTTTGAGCCTGTAAAACACATTGAGGAAGTGAACGCAAAAAAATGAACGAAAATAAATTAAACATAAATTGGTATCCGGGGCATATGGCGAAAACGAAGCGTGAGATAACGGAAAATCTGAAAATGGTGGACGCTGTTATCGAGGTTTTGGACGCGCGTATTCCGCTTTCATCGAGAAATCCCGATATAGATACGATTTGCAGTCAGAAACCGAAAATAATCGTTCTTAACAAAAGCGATATGGCGGACGAGAACGAAACGAGAAAATGGACGGAGTATTTCAAAAGTCTCGGCAACGAAACAATATCCGCCAACTGTGAAACGGGCGAGGGACTTCGGAAAATTCCCGAAATTCTCAAAAGACTTCTTTCCGATAAGCTTCAAAAAAACAAGGAAAAGGGTGTTTTTAAGCCTATAAGAATAATGACCGCAGGAATCCCCAATTCGGGAAAATCTTCACTTATAAACAGAATGGCGAAAAGACAGAAACTTAAAACCGAAAACCGCCCGGGCGTTACTGTAAGACAGCAATGGGTTAAGATATCGGAGGAAATAGAATTGCTTGACACACCCGGTATGCTGTGGCCGAAGCTTGACAACGAAGAAACGGCGCTTAATTTGGCATATACGGGCGCTATAAAAAGTCAGATTTTGGACGCATCCGAGATATGCGTTCGCTTTTTGGAATTTATGCTTAAGGAATATCCTATGACGCTCGAAAACCGTTATGGCATAAAAGTTGACGAAAGCGACGACCGCTTGAGCGTTTATGATAAAATAGCTTATAAGAGGGGCTATATATTTTCTAAAGACGACCCCGATTATACACGCTGTGCGAATGCGGTTCTGGACGACTTCCGCAATTTGAAATTCGGGAGAATCACTTTGGAAAAAGCTCCGAAATAAGGAAAGGAACATATTATAATGAAAAAGGAATTCATATCCGATTTTGAGCTTTGCGGTTTGGCGGAAAAACCGCAGTATATCTGCGGAGTTGACGAAGCAGGCAGAGGACCTCTTTGCGGTCCCGTTGCGGCGGCGGCAGTTATCATGCCCGAGGGGCTTATAATAGACGGTGTTGACGATTCAAAAAAGCTTTCCGAGAAAAAGAGGGAAGAACTGTATGACATAATCGTGAAAAATGCCATATCCTACAGCGTTGTTTTTGAGGATGAAAAAACGATTGACGAAATAAATATTTTAAACGCAACCATGCTCGCAATGGAAAAAGCGATAAATTCGCTTAATCCGAAAGCGGATTTTGCGCTTATTGACGGAAACCGAAGCAAAGGGATAACCGTTCCGAACAGAACTGTCGTAAAGGGCGACAGCCTATCGCACAGCATAGCGTGCGCTTCAATTTTGGCAAAGGTTACACGGGACAGGCTGTTAATCGAATATGACGAAAAGTATCCGCTTTACGGCTTTAAAGCGCATAAGGGCTACGGCACAAAGGCGCACTATGAGGCGATAGAGAAATACGGCATTCTGCCGATTCACCGAAAAAGCTTTCTCAAAAAAATATTGAATGAGGACGGAAAATAGTGTGAATCATAATCAGTATATCGGGAAAATCGGCGAGCAGAAAGCGTCCGTTTATCTTAAAAATCACGGCTATGAAATATTGGAACGCAATTACCGCATAAGGGGCGGAGAAATCGACATAATAGCCAAAAAGGAAAAAACAGTCGTTTTTGCCGAGGTGAAAACAAGAACGCAGGAGGCATACGGTGCACCTGCGGAGGCAGTTAATTATTATAAGCGTGAAAACATACGCAAAACGGCACAGTATTACATAATGGAGAAAAATCTCGATTTGCCCTGCCGTTTCGATGTTTTGGAGGTTTATGTGAAAAAGAGCGTTTTCGGCTATACGGCAAAAATCAATCATATAGAAAATGCTTTTTAGAGGAAAATAAAATGAGCTTTAACGAAGATATAATAAAAATAGTTACGGAGAACGGCGGAGCATTCTGCGGTTTTGCCGATTTTGAGTATTTCGGTCTTACAAGAGCTGTTTCGTACGGCGTCAAGCTTTCCGATTTTGTGCTTTCGCAGATTGAGGACGCACCGACTTATACATATTTCAGCCATTACCGTACGGCGAATGCACTTTTGGACAGGATTTCTATTCTTGTGGGAAATTATATAGAAAAAAACGGGTACCGCTATATGCCTATACCCGCTTCACAAACCGTGAACGGGCATGATTCGTACAGAGGCGAAATATCTCACAAAAAAGCGGCATATCTTGCAGGACTGGGGCATATCGGCAAAAATTCGCTTTTTATTCATGAAAATTACGGCTCGAAGGTGCGTTTGGGTACGGTTATCACGGATATGCCGCTGGAAACGGGGAAGCCGAAAACCGATAATATATGCAAAAACTGTACCGTTTGTTCGCAGGCTTGCCCTGCCTTTGCGATTTACGGAAAATGCTTTGACCCCGAAAATCCCGATGCGGATTTGCTCGACAGAAAAGCCTGTTCCGATTATATGAAAAAAGCGTTTGGGCATATCGGACGCGGCTCGGTCTGCGGTATCTGCATAAAAAACTGTCCGCATAACCGACTTTCGGGTAAAACGTTAAAAAACAAAGAATAACGGCGAATATGCTTAAAAATTAATTGTAATCCGATATAAACGGTTTTAATTGGGTTTGAAAATAGCTCCGTGCTGTGGTATACTCTCGTGAGTGTACATTTGTTTGTGAGGTGCGGACACGTGAACGAAAAACATGAACTTTACGTTATAGATGAAGAGGTTGTTCCCGAAGTTTTGAAAAAAGCCTACAATGCAAAAATGCTTTTGGAGCGCAATAAAGAAATAAGCGTAACCGAAGCGGTAAAGCGTGAGGGGATTTCGAGAAGCTCATTCTATAAATATAAGGATATGATAAAGCGGTATACTCCGCTTAACATGAATAAAATTATAACGGTTTTTATGGAACTTTCCGACGCGGCAGGCAGTCTGTCGGAGGTGCTTAACGTTATAGCAAGGCATGGCGCAAACGTCCTTACGATAAATCAGAATATTCCGATAAACGGAAAAGCAAGTATATCAATTTCAATAGATACAAAGAATATGAAAAGAAGCTTTGAAAGTCTGGAAAAAAAGCTTAAGTTGATTGAAAACGTAAGCAATTTCATGGCTTTCGGCAATGAGTAGAAAGGAAGTAGAAAAAATGGGTTATAAGGTTGCTGTAATGGGATACGGCGTTGTCGGAAGCGGAGTGTGCGAGGTTATACGAACGAATGCGAAGTCGCTCAGCGAAAAGCTGGGGCAAGATATATCGGTAAAATATGTTTTGGATATAAGAGAATTTCCTGAATCCGACCCCGAACATGATAAAATCACAGCGGATTTCGAGAAGATTTTGAACGACCCCGAAATAAGCGTTGTTGCAGAGGTTATGGGCGGCGCAACGTTTGCTTACGATTATACGAAAAAGCTTCTTATGGCAGGCAAAAGCGTCTGCACGTCAAATAAAGAGCTTGTGTCAAAGCACGGTACGGAGCTCTTAAAAATCGCAAAAGAAAAGAATGCGAACTATCTTTTTGAGGCGAGCGTCGGCGGCGGAATACCGATTATAAGACCGCTTTACAGCTGTTTGGCGGCGAATGAAATAACGAAAATAACAGGTATCTTAAACGGTACGACAAACTATATACTGACAAAAATGTTTAAAGAGGGCATGAACTTCGGCGATGTTCTGAAAGAGGCGCAGGAGAAAGGCTATGCCGAAAAAGACCCGACGGCGGACGTTGACGGAATAGACGCCTGCCGAAAAATTGCGATTTTGGGGTCGCTCGTTTTCGGTAAATACGTGGACGCTTCAAAAATAAAAACAGTCGGCATATCGGGAATAACGAAAGATGATGTTGCCTATGCCGAAAAGATGAACAGCGTTATAAAGCTTATCGGACAGGCGCAGAAGCTTGACGGCAGAGTTTATGTTTCGGTTGAACCGAGACTTGTAAAGAAGGGAACTCCGCTTTCGGGAATAGACGGCGTGTTTAACGGTATTATGGTAAACGGAAACGCTATCGGAGAGGTTGTTTTCTACGGTCCCGGCGCAGGAAAGCTTCCTACGGCAAGCGCAGTTGTTGCCGATATAATAGATTGTCTCAGGAACTTAGACAGACATCATGAATATACATGGAGTGAGGCTCCGAAAGATTTTGTATGCTCTCCCGAAGAAAATTTCGGACAGTATCTCGTTATAACATCACAGCCCGATGAAATTAAGGCGAAAATGAAAGTTGTGGATTCCGTAACGGTTAAAGACGGTGAAATCGGTCTTATAACCGATGTTATAAAGGAAAAAGTTTTTGCGGAATGTACGGGATTCTACAAAAAATATATAAAGCTGTGTTAAGTTAATTTGCTGAAAGGAATGATAAATAAATGGCTCTTATAGTGCAGAAATTCGGCGGAAGCTCCGTTGCGAATGCCGAAAAAATATTCAATGTCGCTTCACGTGTTGCTGACGCTTACGATGCGGGAAATTCCGTTGTTGTGGTTGTTTCGGCGCAGGGCGACACAACAGACGACCTTATAGAAAAGGCGGCTGAAATAAATACGAAACCCTCAAAGAGGGAAATGGACGTACTTTTGTCAACGGGCGAACAGATTTCCATTGCGCTTTTGGCAATGGCTCTGGAAAAAATGAAGTACCCCGTTGTATCGCTTACGGGTTGGCAGGTTATGATGAAAACCAACAGCACATACGGTAGCGCGCGTATAGAAAAAATAGATACATCAAGAATTCTGAGCGAAATAGACAAGAACAGAATAGTCGTTGTCGCAGGATTTCAGGGTATAAACGGTATCGGCGACATAACAACCCTGGGACGCGGCGGCTCCGATACCTCGGCAGTTGCTCTTGCGGCGGCGCTCAAAGCGGATTTGTGCGAGATATATACCGATGTTGACGGCGTGTATACGGCAGACCCCAGAATAGTTAAAAATGCTCAAAAGCTGGACGATATTTCATATGATGAAATGCTTGAACTTGCGTCATTGGGCGCAAACGTTCTGCATAACCGTTCGGTTGAACTGGCAAAAAAATATAATGTGGACTTGGAAGTTAAATCAAGCTTTGAACGAGTACCCGGTACAAAAGTTAAGGAGGCAGGAACCGTGGAAAAAATGTTAATAAGAGGCGTAACGAGAGATAACGATGTTGCGAGAATTTCAATTGTGGGTATTGAGGACACTCCGGGAATGGCTTATAAGATATTTTCGGCTTTGTCAAAGAAAAATATAAACGTTGACCTTATTTTGCAGTCAATAGGACGTCAGAACAAAAAGGATATTTCCTTCACCGTTTCAAAGGGACACCTTGACGAAGCGTTAAAGGTTTTGGAGGATATAAGAAATATAATAAAGGCAGACCACATAGACCACAGAGAGGACGTTTCCAAGGTTTCCATAGTGGGCGCGGGCATGACGTCAAACCCCGGTGTTGCCGCTCTTATGTTTGAGGCTCTGTATGAAGCGGGCATAAACATTCATATGATTTCGACTTCCGAAATAAAAGTTTCCGTCCTTGTAAACGAGGCAAATGCGGAAAAAGCCGTAGGAGCAGTTCACACTAAATTTTTTGGCGAATAATGCGTTGTTAAAATGACTATATTTTTATAATCGCAATTTAAAAAATAGTGCAAACCATACCAATTTTACAAAAATTACATTAAAAATACACAAAACTCTTGATTTTATTTTGAAAATAATGTATAATAACCTCGTAAGTAAGAAATAAAAAGTATTTCCGATAGGAAATCGGACAGGAGGAAAAAATTATGAAAAGATTTTTAGCTCTATTGACAGCTTGCGCTACAGTTTTTGCTTTCAGCGCTTGCGGACAGAAAGAAACAGGTAACTCAAACGGCGCGGCTACGGAAGGTGATTCCGCAAACACTTTGGTTATAGGCAGTATCGGACCTCTTACGGGTGCGGCGGCAACATACGGTAATTCTGTTAAAAACGGTGCACAGCTCGCTGTTGATGAAATCAACGAAGCAGGCGGCGTAAACGGAATGAAACTCGAACTTAAATTCCAGGACGACGAACATGACGCAGAAAAAGCTGTAAACGCATACAACACACTTAAAGACGAAGGTATGCAGCTCCTTATGGGAACGGTTACATCCACACCTTGCGTAGCGGTTGTTGCAAAGACGGCAGAGGACAATATGTTCCAGATTACACCGTCCGGCTCGGCTGTTGAATGCGTATCTTCCGATAACGCTTTCAGAATTTGCTTCAGCGATCCTAACCAGGGCGCCGCTCCCGCAAAATACATTGCGGAAAACAAGCTTGCTACAAAGGTTGCCGTTATCTACAACAGCTCCGACGTATATTCAAGCGGTATATATCAGACATTCGCTTCCGAAGCACAGAAAGACGGCATTGACATTGTAACTGCACAGGCATTCACAAAAGACAATGCTACAGACTTCTCGGTACAGATTCAGAAAATCAAGGAAAGCGGAGCAGAGCTCGTATTCCTTCCAATCTACTATCAGGAAGCCGCTTTAATCCTTACACAAGCTAAAAAAGCCGGACTTGAGGCGAAATTCTTCGGCTGTGATGGTCTTGACGGACTTATCGGACAGCTCGGAGACGACGTAGCTTTGGCTGACGGAGTTATGCTTCTTACACCGTTTGCGGCTGACGCACAGGACGAAGAAACAGTTAAATTTGTTACGGCATACAAAGCAAAATATAAGGACGAAGTTCCTACACAGTTTGCAGCTGACGCTTATGACGCAATCTATACAATCAAAGCCGCTTTGGAAAAAGCAGACGTTAAAGACGCATCTATCTCGGCTTCCGACCTTTGCGACAAACTCGTACCGGTTATGACAGAAATCGAAGTTAAGGGCGTAACGGGAACAATGACTTGGGATTCCAAGGGTGAACCTACAAAAGACCCGAAGGCTATGGTTATAGAAAACGGCGCTTACAAAGCAATGTAATAAGCTTTTATAAATAAGGTTTTAAATTTCCGTTTCGGCTCAGACAGGTGAGGACTATCATTTGTCTGAGCCATTCGGGTTATAAAAAAGCAAAATAAATTTTGCTTTTTCGGTGCGGCACAAAGGTTTTGCGTCAATCCGAAAGAGCAGAATAACAGACAGAATAAAAAACAGAAAGCATAAGCTTTCGTGAAAGAGGGACATACTATGAGTTTTTTACCGTATTTGGTAACAGGAATCAGTTTGGGCAGTATATATGCTCTTATCGCACTCGGATATACTATGGTTTACGGAATAGCAAAGATGCTTAACTTTGCTCACGGAGATGTTATAATGATTGGCGGTTACGTCGTATTTATTGCCGTCTCTACGCTTCACTTTCCCGTATGGATTGCCATTACAATGGGAATAGCCGCGTGTACGATTTTGGGCGTGCTTATAGAAAAAATTGCGTACAAGCCGCTCCGTAATACATCGCCGCTTACCGTTTTGATAACCGCCATAGGTGTAAGCTACTTTTTGCAAAACCTTGCGCTTATCCTGTTCGGCTCTGCCGCAAAAACCTTTAAATCTGTTGTACCGCATTTCACAATCGGCGGAGACCTTAATATTACGGGTGAAACGGTTGTAACAATTGTCGTTACGGTTCTGCTCATGATTGGTCTTATGCTTTTTATAAATCATACGAAAAGCGGAAAAGCCATGCTTGCCGTTTCGGAGGACAGAGGCGCCGCACAGCTTATGGGAATTAACGTAAACAGAACAATTTCGATGACATTTGCAATAGGCTCGGCTCTCGCCGCTGTTGCAAGCGTACTTCTTTGCTCAACATATCCGCAGATTAGCCCGTACACAGGCGCAAT
>ERZ779725.1487-NODE-1487-length-12841-cov-2.475285_pt1 | contig 12841 bp, 13 predicted proteins | sample MGYA00511890_ERZ779725 | MGnify/ENA primary metagenome ERZ779725 (study PRJEB29588, sample SAMEA2148549) | human gut metagenome | biome: human gut; feature: human-associated habitat; material: faeces | place: Denmark | collected 2008/2010 ...
CTTGTCGGTTCTGTCTGCAAAAGAAACGACAGCATTGTAGCTGTTTCCGGTTTTCTCGGCTTTGCAACCGCTGACCTTGACTTCTCCGTGCGACAGCAGATTTTTCATCATGGGTTCTGTCAGCTTTTTGCCCTTAGATGTGAAGAAATAATCGTCTTCGTAAACACGGAAAATGCAGTCCTTGGGAGCCTTTTCGCAGTAGAATATACCCGTATTGTCCCGAACGAATTTATATACATTGCCGCCGCATTTCGGGCATTTCGTATTAACCCAATCCGTCATTTTTGCAATCGGACTTTCGCCGTTATCCGTAGGCTCATAGCTGTCAACCTCGGGAAGAAGCAAAGGAAGCTCGCTCTCGGGAACGGGAACTGCTCCGCAATGCGGACAATGAACTATCGGGATAGGCTCTCCCCAATATCTCTGACGTGAGAAAACCCAGTCTCTCAATTTATAATTTACTTTTCTTTTTCCTATTTTGTGTTCTTCGAGGTAATCTATAACGGCTTTTTTTGCGTCTTTGACCTCCATACCGTTTAAAAATCCCGAATTTATAAGCTTGCCCGCGGCAACGTCCGTAAACGCTTCTTTTTCAACATCTCCGCCTGCTACAACCTCAATAATGGGAAGATTGAAAGCCTTTGCAAAATCCCAGTCTCTCGTATCGTGCGCAGGAACAGCCATAATAGCGCCCGTGCCGTATGACATAAGAACATAATCGGAAACATAAATCGGAATTTCCTTTTCCGTAAGCGGATTAATTGCGTTTATGCCATCGATTCTTACGCCTGTTTTATCCTTTACAAGCTCGGTACGCTCAAAATCGGATTTTTTGTTCGCCTCGGCTCTGTATTCTCTTATAGCGTCTATGTTTTTGATTTTATCCGCCCAAAGCTCGATATACGGGTGTTCGGGAGAAATAACCATATATGTTGCGCCGAAAAGCGTATCGGGACGTGTTGTATAAACCGTAAGCTTTTTGTTTTCGGTAGTATTAAAATCAACCTCCGCGCCCTCGGAACGTCCTATCCAGTTGGTCTGCTGTGCCTTTACCCTGTCGATATAGTCGACATCGTCAAGGTCTTTCAAAAGTCTTTCGGCATATTCTGTGATTTTCAGCATCCACTGCGATTTTACTTTTCTTATAACATCGCTTCCGCAGCGTTCGCACTTACCGCCGACAACCTCCTCGTTTGCAAGAACGACCTTACACGAGGTGCACCAGTTTACCGCCATTTCCTTTTTGTAAGCGAGATTATGCTTGAAAAGCTGCAGGAATATCCATTGCGTCCATTTGTAGTAATTGGGGTCCGTCGTATTTATTTCTCTTTCCCAGTCAAACGAAAATCCCAAGGATTTAAGCTGTCTTTTGAAGTTTGCAATGTTATTCTCCGTTACGATTTTAGGGTGAATTTTATTCTTTATGGCATAGTTTTCCGTAGGAAGACCGAAAGCGTCCCAGCCCATGGGGTAAAGAACGTTATATCCCATAAGACGTTTTTTTCTTGCGACAATATCAAGCGCTGTATACGACCTCGGATGTCCTACGTGAAGTCCCTGACCCGACGGATACGGAAACTCGACCAAAGCGTAAAACTTCGGCTTCGTATAATCGTCCGACGCATGAAAGGTCTTGTTTTCCTCCCATATTTTCTGCCATTTTTTCTCTGTTTCACTAAAATTATACATTTATGTCAATTCCTTTCGTTAAGCCTTATAATCTATTTCTTCGGCGTCTTCCCAAAGTCTTTCAAGGCTGTAAAACATTCTTGAATCCTCTTTGAAGATATGAACGTTTACGTCGGTATAGTCCATCAAAACCCACTCTGCGGAAATGTAACCCTCAATATGAAGCGGACGTTCGCCTGCCTCTTCCATTTTTTCCTCAACCTCATTTGAAAGCGATTTTATATGCGTGTTTGACGTACCCGTGGCAATAACGAAATATTCCCATACCGAGCTTGATTTTTCAACGTGCAATACCGTTACGCCGATTGCTTTTTTCTCGTCTAAAATATTTGCGATTTTTTTTGCTTTTTCCAATGATGTCATAATCCTATACCTCCGTTTTCTTTTTTAATTTATCCAAAAGTCCGTTTCTCACTTCAAGCATACAAGGCGAAATTTTAAGTCCCTCGTCTATAAGCGAGATAATCGTCGTGTTTATTCCCTCTACCACGGCTTTGTCTATATCCGTAAATGACAGTTCTCTTAATTTTTCCACACCGACGAAATCTCTTGACGGCTCGATATAGTCGGCCATATAAAGTATTTTATCAAAAAGCGTCATATTCACATCGCCGATTGTGTGATACCTTACGGCGCTTAAAAGCTTTTCGTCCGTGATATTGTAATTTTTCTTTATAAATGCCGCACCTGCGGGCGCATGGAGCATTTTCGGATATGCTCTTTCGTCGGGGTGAAGCTTTATTTCGTTGCAGAGTTCAAGCTGTTCGGATAAGGGCATACGCTTTGCTATATCGTGAAGAAGTCCCGTAAAATACGCAAGCTTTGCGTCCTCTCCGAATTTTCTTGCCATAAGATACGCTGTCGCGGCAACGCCCAGGCTGTGAATGAAGCGTTTTTTCTCAACATATTTCGCAAGCTCTTTTTCGTAAAAATCGTATTCGCTTATGTTCTGCGTTCCGTAAAGTCCGTTTTTTAAGATATAGCGCAGGGTATCGAGCGAAAGCATATCAAATATATAGCCGCCGTTTTCGAGCATTTCTCTTATTTCGGTTGACGAGCATTTATATGAATAATCGATTTTTTCTATTTTTGCGTTAAGCGTTACTTTAAGATGTTCCGTTTCGCTTTCCGAAAATTCTATATCGTCCCGTCCGGCAAAAACAAGCGTGCAGTATTTGCAAATATCCTCGGGCTTAACCCAAAACTTAAATTCCTCAAGGTTATCCATACCCATTATGAAGAAAAGCTCATCATTGGGAAATTCCTCGGAAAAATGCTTCACCGTTTTATACGTATACGATTCTTCCTCGCTTGACGTTTCGTAATCGGAAACAATGAAATCCGGGTAGTCGCTCAAAGCTTCGTTTACCATATTGAGCCTGTCCTCTTTCGGAGCGTCGTTTTGCTTATGAGGCGGATTGCCGTTAGGCACAACTATTATTTTTGAAAGCGAAAGCTGCTCCTTCGCCGCTTTTAAAAGATTTATGTGTCCGAAATGAATCGGGTCAAACGTACCGCCGAAAATACCTATTCTGTCTGCCATATCCATTGCCTTTCTTAAAGTTCGATTTTAACCTTGCTGTCGTCAAGAGCTTTTCTGTAAAGCACCATTTTTGAGCCTACCGCCGAAACGGGTTCGCACGAAAGTGCGTCGCAGATAACTGCCATAGCCTCCTTTGGCGTATAAAAAGCGCTTTTCAAAACAGTAATTTTTATAAGCTCACGGGACGAAAGCGCTTCGTCGAGCGTTTTGAGAAATTCGTCCGTAATGCCGTTTTTTCCAAGCTGATAGAGCGCGGGCATATCATTTGCCAAGCCTCTTAAATATGCTCTTTGTTTTGTCGTTATCATAAATTTTCAATTATTCCTTTCCGTGCTGTTCCAAATCTTCAGAAATTTTTTCATCTATCAAATTTCTTATATGCTTAAGATATTTAATATCTTCCTTTGTGAAAACAGCGTTTTTAAACATATCTTCACGCTTTAAAAGTGTTGTCATGATTGACATTTTTCGTCTGTATTCATCTATATTTTTATGATGCCCCGACAAAAGAACGTCGGGAACATCTCCGTATTCGCTTTTTGACGGTCTCGTATACTGCGGATATTCAAGCAAATCCGAGCTGTGAGACTCGTTTTTCGACGATGCCTCCTCCGCCAAAACTCCCGGCACAAGCCGTAAGACGGAATCAGCAACGGCGGCGGCGCATATCTCGCCCCCCGTCAGCACAAAATCCCCCATCGAAATTTCAAGGTCGCATATATTTTCGTATACTCTTTGGTCAATGCCCTCATAATGACCGCATATTATTGCAATATCGTCTTTTTTTGAAAGTTCCTCGGCAATCCGCTGACTGTACGGAACACCCTGAGGCGACATTATAACGCAAAACGGTTTTTTGCCGCCGCGCTCCAAGCTGTCATATGCACGTATTACGGGTTCATGCTTAAAAAGCATACCCAAATCTCCGCCGAAGGGGTAATCGTCAACACGGTTATGCTTATCGCACGAAAAATCCCGTATATTTAAAGCCTGAAGCTCGATTATGCCCTTATCGCAGGCACGTTTTATTATACTTTCTCCGAAAAAATTGTTTATCATTTCGGGAAAAACCGTAAGAATACTTATCCTCATTTTTGTCTCCGCTAAATTAAGCCGTCTATCGGCGTAATTATAATTTTTTTGTCGGAAAGCGAAATGCTTTTAACAAAGTTTTTTATATTGGGAACAAGCGCCTCTTTGCCGTCCTGCTTTTTTATTTTAAGAAGGTCGGACGCAGGAGAATTTATAACGTCCGCAACCTCGCCCACAAGCTCGTCCTTATCGGTATAAACCGTAAGTCCTATAAGGTCGGCTATATAGTGCTGACCCTCCGAAAGTTCGGGCAGAATTTCACGCGCGGTATATATATCCTTGCCTTTAAACGCCTGTGCGTCCTCAACACGGTCAATGCCCTTAAGCTTAAGAATGACCGTTTCCTTGTGATATTTCACATATTCGGTTTCATATTTAACCGAATCTATATAAATATAAGAAACAGAGGAAAACATTTCCTTGTAATCGCAATAGTGCGTTACTTTGATTTCCCCTTTTAAGCCTCTTACATTATTTATAAAGCCTATATTAAGTAAATTTTCCATAATTTTTAAAATAGTAAAAAATAGCAAAGTATTGAGAGCGATGGCGGATATAAAACCGCAAAGCCCTCAATTCCCATGTTACATAATATCAATGACTGTTCTCTTTGCGTCCAAAGGCGTCGCCGCTTTTGCGATACTTCTTATAGACTGGGCGATTCTGCCCTGTTTGCCTATAACTCTGCCGATGTCCTCGGAAGCAACAGTGATTTTATAAACAACCGATGTATCCGTTTCATTCTCCGAAACTTCCACAGCGTCTGTATTTTCAACAATCGATTTAACGATATATAAAAGTAAATCCTTCATATCAGCTGTGATATTTCATTTAAGAAATATCTCTCCTTACTTTTCGATTTTTGCTGTCTTAAAGAGTGCTTTAACGCTGTCTGTAGGCTGTGCACCGTTGTTAAGCCATTTCTTTGCCGCTTCTTCGTCAATATTGATTGCAGCGGGGTTTGTCATAGGATTGTATGTTCCGATTTCTTCTATGAATCTGCCGTCTCTGGGATATCTCGAATCCGCAACAACAACTCTGTAAAAAGGAGCTTTTTTAGCGCCCATTCTTCTTAATCTGATTTTAACTGCCATAATTTTCTTCCTCCAACCGTTTTTCGGTATTTATATAAAATATTTTTTTACGTTGTAATGTATTATTGTTTAAACATACCCTTCATTTTACGGGCAAATTTCTTATTGTTTTTAAATTCCTTCATCATTTTGTTCATCATTTCAAATTCTTTGATGAGAGAATTTATATCCTGAAGCGTTGTTCCGCTTCCCATAGCTATACGCTTTTTCCTCGAAAACGACATTATTTTCGGGTTATGACGTTCTTCCTCGGTCATAGACTGAATGATAGCCTCCGACTTTACGAATTTGTTTTCGTCTATATTTGCACCCTCCAAGGCTTTTTTGTCAACTCCGGGCATGAAACCCAAAAGGTCTTTTATCGAACCCATTTTTTTAATCTGCTGAAGCTGCGAAAGGTAATCGGCATAGTCCATGCCTTGATTTTGGCGAAGCTTTTCGGAAAGCTCCTGCGCTTTCTTTTCGTCAACCTCTCTGCCGACCTTTTCGATAAGCGACAAAACGTCGCCCATTCCCAAAATTCTCGAAACCATACGTTCGGGATAGAACGGTTCAAGGTCTGAAAGCTTTTCGCCGACTGCTGAAAATTTGATAGGCTTGCCCACAACGGCACGAACGGAAAGTGCGGCGCCGCCTCTGGCATCACCGTCAAGTTTTGTAAGGATAATACCGTCAAGATTTACGGCTTCGTCAAACGCTTTTGCCGAATTAACGGCGTCCTGACCCGAAAGTGCGTCTATAACGAGCAAAACCTCCGTAGGATTTACAGCGTCATGTATATTTTTTATTTCCGCCATCATTTCTTCATCTATATGAAGACGTCCTGCGGTATCGATGATAACAATATCGTTTAAATTTTTTTCGGCATATTCCACCGCTTTTTTTGAAATATCGACAGGGTCAACCGAGCCGTCAATCGTAAAAACGGGAATATTAATCTGTGCGCCCAAGGTTTTAAGCTGGTCTATCGCCGCGGGACGGTAAACGTCGCACGCCGCCATCAAAGGCTTTTTGCCCTGCTTTCTCAAATGAAGCGCAAGCTTTGCCGAGGTTGTTGTTTTACCTGCGCCCTGCAAACCTGCCATAAGAATAACCGTAGGGGGCTTATCGGCAATTTTAATTTTTTCGTTGCCCGTTCCCATAAGGTTTATAAGCTCTTCGTTTACGATTTTTATAACCGTCTGCGCGGGAGTGAGCGATTCCAGAACGTCTGCGCCTACGGCACGTTCGGTAATCCTTGCGACAAGGTCTTTTACAACCTTGAAGTTTACGTCCGCCTCCAAAAGCGACAGTCTTACCTGCCTCATGGCGGCTTTGACATCGTCCTCCGTGAGTCTGCCCTTTGAACGCAGAGATTTAAAAACTCCGTCAAGTTTTTCTCTTAAAGAATCAAACATAGCTTTCTCCTTATCACTCTATAGAATCGAGCAGTTCGATGATTTTTTCGTTTTGGGAGTTTTTCGGAAGCAGTTCCTTTATCAGAGCCTTTGTTTCTTCGTTTTTCTGCGAGGTTTCGCAGATTTTCAGTTCACGCTCGTATTTTTCGAGATTTTCGTTCGCCTGCTTTATGTTTTCCCATATTCCCTGACGTGAAACGCCCATGTGCGACGCAATCTCGTTTAACGAGTAATCCTCGTTGTAATAAAGGTCCATAGCCAAAAACTGTTTCTTTGTGAGAAGTCCGCCGTATACATCGATTAATTCGGACACTCTTTTGTCAAACATCAAAATCACCTTTTGGTATTATACACCGTTTTTTTCGTTTTGTCAATAGTTTTTTGAAAAAAGTGTAAATATTTTTTTATTGACACTCTTTTTAAAAGCTCATACCGTTTATAATATAATTAAAATAATGCCTTGCGTAGGAATCGGACATACCCGACATAAAATCGAGTATTTCCTCATCGGACTTGTTTTTCTTTTTTTCACATTCGTAAATGCTCACAAGCATATTTTCGATAGCCTTGTCTTTTTCCGTCATTTCGGGCGAAAAATAAAGCTGCTCAAACATAAAGCGGCGAAGTCTTTTGAAATTTTCGTTCACCTTTTCCGACATTGAAATTTCGTTTTTGTCAAAGCTGTTCTTTATAATATCGCAAATCATGAAATTAAGGCGCTTTTTTGCCGTATCGCCCATAAATTCACGTATATCCGAAGGTATATCCTCCTCCGATATAAGCCCCATTCTGATACCGTCGTCCATATCGGCATTAAGGTAGGCGAATTTGTCGCTGTAAACAACTATTTTCGATTCAAGCGTTTCATGCTTTTCTTTAAAATCAATATCGCTGTGAAGACGTATCGCGTCTATAACTTCATACGAAAGATTAAGCTTTTCGGCAATGCGCGCGCTGTTTTCGCTGTGATTGAAATTTCCGAAAATTTTATTGAGCACACGCTCGCCCGAATGAGAAAATGCACAGTGTCCCAAATCATGCCCCATAGCCGCCGCCTCGGTCAAATCCTCGTTAAGTTTTAAGGCTCTTGCAATCGTTCTTGCGACCTGCGTAACCTCAAGGCTGTGAATTAGCCTTGTACGTAAATGGTCATTGTTTTCAAAGCAGGAAAACACCTGCGTTTTATGCTTTAAGCGACGAAATTCCTTGCTGTGCAGGATTTTGTCGCGGTCTCTTTGAAAACACATTCTCACTTCGTCCTCTTCGGCAGGCACGGGACGTCCTTTGGAATTACAGCTCAAAAAAGCATATTTCCCCAAAAATTCTTTTTCGCGTTCCTCCGCCATGATACGTATGTTCATAATAATCTCCTTTCTGCTCTGTAAGGCTCATACCTAAGTCCGAAAAAGCGGCGCTATGGGCGATTTTATAAAGACTTATACAATTCTGTTGCGTTTTTCGGATTGTAAAAACGACGTGATATTCTTTGCAACTTCATCAATACAACGCTGTCTTGCCTCAGACGCTCCCCATGCCATATGAGGTGTAAGGCATACGTTTTCAAGGTCTTTTATTTCCCAAAACGGGTGATTTTCCGTAAACGGTTCAGCCGTATATACATCAGAGCCGAAACCTCCGATTTTTCCCGATTTCACGGCGCCGCAAACGGCTTTTTCGTCCGTAACCGCACCCCTTGCCTCGTTTACGAGGATAACCCCGTCTTTCATTTTTTCAATGCGTTCTTTATTTATAAGATTTCTCGTTTTATCGGTAAGCGGAGTGTGGATTGATATTATATCGGAATGAGTGCAGATATAATCAACGCTTTTCGCATTTTCATCGGGAGTATTTCTGGAATAAATAACCTTGCACCCGAAAGCTTCGGCGATTTTCGCTGCCGCACGTCCGATATTGCCGTAGCCTATTATGCCCCATGTCTTTCCTTTAAGTTCATGAAATACGGGGGTTAAGCTGTTCGGGCATCCGCTTTTTGTATAACCGCCACGCATCACAAAGTTTCTGTATGAAAAAAGCTTTGTAAAAAGCGAAAGCACGGTTGAAACGGTAATAAGCGCAACGCTGTCGGTTGAATAGCCTTTTATGTTGCATACGGCGATACCACGCTTTTTGCAGTATTCCGTATCGACATTGTCATACCCTGTCGCCGTTACGCATATCAGGCTTACGTTTTTTGCATTTTTGAGCGTCTGTTCATTCATTTTAAGCTTATTCGTAACGATAACGTCGCAGTCCGCCGTGCGCTTGCCTTGCAGTTCGGGCGGTGTGAGGTCATAAACCTTTGCGTTGCCCAGGCTTGTTACGGGCGACATATCGATATCGTCTCCGAGCGTTTTTCCGTCCAAAACCGTAATTTTAAAATCGGTAAGCTCATAAAAGGAATGTATGTAATAATCCGCCGTTTTCATGATTTCTTCCTTATCCGACAGCGAGCTTTTGTCATATACCGCAACGGTTTTAAGTCCTGCCGCCGTTGACGCTTTTATTGCGCCCAGGTTATCGTCAAAATAGAGTATCTCGGATTTTTCAAGCCCCATGAGGTCGGCGGCATAATCATATATTTTCGTTTCGCTTTTAAGCATTCCCGTCTTGTCGCACGTTATAATATGCTCAAAAATATCGTCGGCTCCGAGCCGTTTTAAACACGGTATGATAGCCTCCTCCGAGCTTGCGGAAAGTATGCTTATTCTAATTCCCTTCGCCTTTTGCTCTCTTAAAAATTTTTCCGCTCCGTTTTTTAGATAAATATTATTGGAGTATTCATATAGCGCATTTTTCGCAACATAAGCTATTATTTCTTCAACCGTCATGTCAAGCCCCAGCTTTTTAAAATACTGCGCTGTGCCGACCGCACCCAAAGGTGTAACGTCTCTTATTATGCTGTCGGGATATTTCACGTTATTTTTTTCCAAAAGGCTTATGCCGAGCCGTCCCCATATTTCCATAGAATCGGCAACAGTTCCGTCAAAATCAAGTATTATTCCTTTTATTCCGTCAAAATTCATTTTTCCGTTCCTTTCACATCACTTCAAAATAATTATAGCATGAAATTTCAAAATATGCAATAATTATTTTATTTTTATTGACAAAGATACCAAAAAATGTTATACTACTAATATTATAATCATTATTTGGAGGTTAATATGAAATCCGTTAAAAAACTTTTATGTACGCTTATATCGGCGGCAGTACTCTTTTCATGCACACCGTCCGTATTTGCGTATCAATTCCCGAATGCGCTCTGGCAGTATGACGATATGTACAATGCGGCGCAGGCAAGCGGTGATTTGTACGGCTTGATATCGGCAGGAGAGCAGGCTCTCGCCGTTTTGGCAAACGAACCCGAAAACGAGACAATCAATTCATACCGTGCAGGACGTACATATGAAATAGCGAAGGCTTATGAAAAACTCGGAATGTATGAGAAAAGCGCGCAGTGGTATACGGCTTCAATTCCGTCAAACACGGCGATGAATTTTGAAGACGCCGTAAAAATTGCGCGCTTAAAATCACAGCTTTATACTCCCGAACTCAATCTGTATAAGCAAACTCACTCCTCGCAGGTATATCACGGCGCAAAAAACGAGCATGAAACGGGAATTTTGTGGGGTGTAACGTGCGATTCCGAAACGAGAGACGAATTTAAAAACGAATCCATGACAATGGTATATCACAATTTCGGTGAGGAATTTAACAAATATATGGAAACATTCCTGCAAAAAGCGTGCGACGATAATATTGCAATCGAAATTGCGCTCAATGTCGGAAACGAGGCGGCGGGAATTTTGCCCATAAAATCGCAGGGCGCATGGCTTGACGGATTTTTGGATATTTTAAACAAATACAATACCGTACCCGTATATTTAAGATTTGCGGGAGAGGTAAACGTTTGGAAAAATCAGCCTAATCCCGAGGATTTCAAAGACGTTTTCAGATTTGTTGCGAATAAGGTTCATGAGCGCTCACCTCATATCGCCGTTGTTTACGGTCTTAACTTCATTTCCGACTGGAACGGCGATTTCAATAAATACTACCCCGGAGACGAATATGTTGACTGGGTTGGGGTTTCTCTTTATATGAACAAATATTTCAACGGCGAATATTCCGTGACTGACGACCAAAAAATATCGGAGCAGGTATTTTTTGCCGGAGATGCGGCAGAGCCCGTACATATAATGAAAGAAATCGTTGACCTTTACGGTGCGAAAAAGCCTATCATGGTTTTTGAATCGGGTGCGGCACACTATACGAGAACGCTCGGCGAATATTCAACACCGTGGGCTAAAAATCGTGTAAACGAGCTTGTGAATTATCTTCCCATGGTTTATCCGCAAATAAAAATGCAGGGTTATTTCAACACGATAATGCCGTCGGAAAATCAGGATTATGCGCTTTCGTCCGACAACGAGCTTAAAAATTATTATATTTCCATTGTTGAAAATGCTCCGCATTATATCAAGGATTCGTATGCAAACGATAACGCAGTTTCGTATGACGACTGCCGTTACGGCTTTACCGTTGACCAAACGGTGAATACGTTCGGAGTTTATTCCTACGCTTACGCTTCATCATACAAAAACGTAACGTATGCGATTGACGGCGCTGACATTTTCTCAACAGATACGCTGCCGTATCTCTGCTCGGTTGATTTCAAGGATTATGCCGTAGGACAGCACACAATGACGGTGCGCTCCGTATCGGAAACGGGCGCCGTTTCGGAAAAATCTTTCCCGTTTACCGTAACGCAGAACATAAGCATTGTTGTAAACGGCGAAACGCTTACGGGTCTTGACCAGCCTCCCGTTATAGTAAACGGAAGAACGCTTGTTCCCGTACGTGCAATTTTGCAGGCATTGGGCGCAACGGTCGATTGGAATGATACCGAAAAGAAAGCGACAGCCGTAAAAGGAGATACCTCGCTTGAACTTAAAATCGGAAGCAAAACGATTATGAAAAACGGCTCTCCCTATACTGCGGACGTTGCCTCAAAAATCATAAACAGCAGAACGTGTATTCCGGCAAGAGCCGTAAGCGAACTTTTAAACATGACGGTAAGCTGGGACGAAGCGACACGAACGGTATATATTTCAGAGTAGTGCATAGGCACACGGGAGTTGAACCCGATATGCCTATTCAAACAGCGGCTTTCTTATCTGCCCGTCCACACGCTTATATATTTTAAGTGTGTTTTGGTCGTCGCAGGTTGCCAAAAATACTTCGGAAATCTGAGGAGCGCCAAGCTTTCTCAGATTTTCTTTAAGCCATTTTTCGTCATTGCCCGTAAATTTAAGGCTGTTTTCCATGATATGACCGTCTATTATGACGTTTACGCATACGCTGTCATCGGCAATATTCATAGCCATATCCTGTGGAGTTAAAGGGCGGTTTGCGCCTTTCGGAAGAAAGCTTAAGCTTCCGTTTGTTTCAAACATAACGGTTTTAAGCTGTGATAAATCAAAATATCCGCCGATACGGCACTGCGTGAGAAACTGGTTTAAATCCAGCTTTGCTTTTTTGAGATTTTCGTTATAAAGCTTGCCGTCCTCATAAAGCACCATGGCTTTCCCCGTGAAAAACTTCCGCAAGGTCATCGACTTCATCTCCAAAACAGCGATAAGCCATGCGAAAAAGCCGTATACAACAAGCGCAAGCACACAGTTCCACACGTCATTTTCAATTGTGGTTGCCATTTCGGCGGCGATAGAGCCTATCGTTATTCCGTTTACATAATCAAAAATATTAAGCTCGGAAATCTGCTTTTTACCGATAATTCTCGTTATCAAAAAAAGAAGCAACAGCGAAAAAACAGAAGCCAAAAAAACTTTTACAAAATCCATTATATCAAAACCTTTCTTTTTTCTATTTTTAACCTTATTAAAAATATTATTCAAAAATATTCGCTAAAAGGATTGACAAATAAAATTCCGAGTGATATAATGTAATATATAATAAAATAACCCAAAAAAGAGTGTCTTCGGGGCAGGGTGAAATTCCTGACCGGCGGTATA
>ERZ779725.1491-NODE-1491-length-12813-cov-2.478994_pt1 | contig 12813 bp, 10 predicted proteins | sample MGYA00511890_ERZ779725 | MGnify/ENA primary metagenome ERZ779725 (study PRJEB29588, sample SAMEA2148549) | human gut metagenome | biome: human gut; feature: human-associated habitat; material: faeces | place: Denmark | collected 2008/2010 ...
TGTCCTCTGCCTTCAAAACGTAAGCGATTCTCATGTCAGATTTGCCCGCTTCCGGATTGGTCGTGAATAAGCCCCGGAATTTGCTGCCGATATTCCTGTTTAACGGGAACAACAAAACGCCCGTTGCGAATCGTTATTAACGGATCCTGCAAATACTTTGAATACGTTGAAGAACGAATTATGCTGTTCAGCTTTTCGCGAACCCTTTCATTTGCAATGCGTTTATTGCGGCGAATTCTGGCAAGTGCAGGTGAAGCTCCGTCAAAAAGTTCATCTTCGCTCAAAATACAGCGATTCAATTCATCCTCGATATATTTATGCGCAACAAGCCCGCACGCAAGATTTGCAAGCGCGCACGGAATTTCATCCGTTGAATTGTCACCATCATTCGCTGCGGTCAGTGGCGTGAGCTGTTCGCGCGCAACTCGAACAGCCTTTAGTGCTTTTGCGATGTTCAGCAATTCTTCACAGCTTAAATAAAGGGCCGCATTCATGCGCTTAAGCGTTGAACGAATATCCGGGAAATCATCAATCGGTGAATAACCCGTGCGCAGAAAGTATGTTTCCGCCTCGCTTGTAAGCCGGAGTTCTGCATTAACATCATCAAATTCCGTCTTCGGCCGAAGCTCATCTGCAAGCTCACGACTCACGCAGCAGCCGCAATGCATGTGCAGTTTCTTAAGAATTTTATCATATTCAAGTGTTTTCAGCACTTTATCCGTAATCATTTTTATCCTTTCAGACATACAGTATATCTCGTCTTCATTCCACCTTCCGCACCCAATGACCGCGAGTCGAGTTTGGATACTGCGTTTGTCGTTTTCCGTTCTTTGCTTCGTTTGCAGCAGCAATTCGTTCGGTAACTTCGTCAATCTGTTCCCCGACGAAGTTGAGTACATATCCTGCCGTTTGAGGAATTCTGTCAAACAAATCTATCAAATCTGTCGTGCGGCAATTCAGCATTCGAACAAGGCAGTTATCGGGATAACGAATGTTTACCAACGGGAAAACCCTTCCCGCTTCATCCGTGACGGCACCTGCAATTCCCATGCAGTTTTGACAGCCTTTGTGCTCCTTTATCGGGCAATGCAGCAGCTGCATAAGCGGAGTTCTGCCGTGTATGCCGATAAGCATTCTGCCGGCAAGGGCAGAATGCTCTGCAATTGACGCAAGCTGCACCCCGGTCAGTTCGGGCGAAGGCATTATATAATCATATCCCAACTCTGTCAGACATTTCATTGTAAAGCTGTTCATTGCATTCATGCCGATGCCTGCGATTCGAATTAATCCGCCGCCAAGCGGAGCATGTTTTTTGCAGCTTTTTTCGTTTTGTATTGCATCGCGCTCCGCCGCATTGTTTTTGAAATAATCAAAGAATGCAATTTGGCCTATATTATTTGTTTCAATACCGTCAAAAGCACCTGATTCGGCAAACAACCTGAAGCATTGATGCTGTTTTTCGGTGATAATGACATTCGGAAGCGCAAGAATAAGTCTCTGCCCGTTTGCAAACTTTTCTTTGAGCTTCAAAAGCCCGTTTATCTGCGTTGCGTTGTCATCAAATGTACACGGTTCAAATGCAATAAACTCCGCTCCCGCTTTTGCCGCAGCTTCAGCAGCCATAACATTTGACACCCTTGCATACAGGAATCCCGCTGAATATACTTGCCTGTCCGCCGTAATACGGATATTTCGCACATCTGCTGCCGCCGTTTCATCAAATACCGGAACCGTGTTGCGTACATGATGCATGTTGAGCATTTCGTTTATACATTCCCTGCGCAACGCATTCAACTCCGCGGCCGAAATATAGCAATCGGGATTCATCCGCACGGTGCATTTTTGTGCAGCGAACGGGGTATTCCCGAGTTTTTTCAATCGTTCCGCGTACAATTCCGCCTGCTGCGGCTTGCTTGCCGTCTGCACAACAGCACCCGACATTGAAACAGCATGTTCTCCATCGGCAATGTTCAGCTGTGCCGCGCTTCCGACGGATAGTGTAAGCGTCATGTTAACCTCGCGCCTGCGATTCTCTCCCTGTATGCTTTGTCTTGCGGCAGCCAAGGCAGCTTTATCCGGTTTGCTGTAACCGAGTCGCGGTACAGATGCGATGTGTTAAAGTCGCCTCTGTTAAAAAAAGCAAAGAGTTCCTGCTTCAGCCTTGCGATTGTTGATGCATCGGCCCCGTCAAGTGCCGCACGATAACAGCGCGTTACCGCTGCAACATATTCAGGCTTTTTCATCCTGCCTTCAATTTTGACACATGCCACGCCCGCTCTTTGCAATGCATTCAGGTGCTCAATCATGCATATATCGTTCGGTGACAAGCAAAAATCTTTATCGGACGGTCGACCGAAAATGCTTGCGTTCTTTCGACAAGGCTGAGCGCATGTGCCTCTGTTGCCGCTGCGCTCCCCGGACATCGAGGAATACAGACAGCTTCCGGAAAAGCTCATGCACAGTGCACCGTGCGCGAAGGTCTCAAGTTCAATATCGCAGTTATTCGAAAGGTATTTTATCTGAGCAAGGCTTGTTTCGCGTGCAAGCACCGCACGGGTCAGCCCTATGCGTTTGCAGTATTGAAGCCCGCCTAAGTCATGAATACCCATTTGAGTGCTTGCGTGAAGCGTAAGCTCCGGCAGATTACGGCGAATGAGCCCGGCAAGCCCCAGATCCTGCACAAGCACGGCATCAACTCCGATTCGATAAAGCTGCTCTGCAAAAACAAGTGCATCGCAAAGCTCACGATCGAATACGAGCGTATTTAATGTAATATAAGCACGCACTCCGCGTTCGTGACAGTAATCGACGGCGGAAATAATCCCGTCACCTTCAAAATTGTCTGCAAAACGTCGTGCATTAAAGCTGCCGCCGCCAAAATAGACTGCATCAGCTCCGTTTTGTACTGCCGCAGTCAGTGCTTCCCTGCTGCCGGCGGGTGAAAGCAATTCCATCTTTACTAAAACAATCCTTTTACAGCCGCATGTTATTCAGTATTAGCGGCACATCAATCAATTAATGCAAAAACGTCCGCTGTCTCAGCCGCCGACAAGCGTGCCGGATTCCGCTGCTGTTTCGGCAGTGTTTTCAATTGTGCTGCCTGTGCTGCTGTGAGCAGGCGCTGTGGGCAGATTTCTTTCTGCATTTGTCATCTGCTGCCCATTTCGCGCCGATGCCATCCTTGCGGCGGGCGTATTAATACGCGGCATATTGCGCAGCTGAGAAATCTTTGCATCCAGAGCCTCGTAGTTTTCCTTGGCTCTTGCAAGCTCATCCTCTAATTCAAGCATTGCAAGCAATGTGCAGCGCGTTGCGCTCATTTGAGGATAACGCTTTTTATAGCTTTCAATCCTTGAGTTGATTCTCTTTTCAAGTTGTTTGACGTAATCAACGTCATCATCAGTTACTATCCGAAAACTCTGTCCCGAAAGGCAGAGGTTTATGTGATTCTTATCCATACCAATTCTCCTACCGATAGAGTTAGTCAAGATAGATTATACAGCATATTTGCCCGATTTGCAAGGACAAGAGTTCGATAGTTTTAATCCCGTCTTTATGATATTTTCAGCATTCGTAATGCATTATTATGTCGATATAGAATAATATTTTCATATTCATACAACCACCTGTTCGTGTTGTACGTAAATCCAACATTGACAGATACATCGGATTGCTGCAGCGTTCACGGTTTGATGTTTTAATATTTTTAACGTTTATTGCTTATTTTTCACATTCTTCGTTGCACCGGCCACAGCCGACCGCACAACATTCAATTAAGAAAGCACGAACCGGATAAATAAACAATCTGTATATCAGTTTCTGAGAGCAATATAGAATATTCTGTCCGTTATACGCTCCGGGAGCACTGACAGCGGCGTTACCCAAAGATTATGGTTGCAGGAATAAACCCGTTTCGGTTTCTTTGCTTAGATTGCCTTCGGCACTGCTCCCGCCATGATTTCCGGTTGCTTTGCGTCGCTTTTGCCGATTATCCATAAGCAGCTCCGTGCGTTCGAGAATCTTTCTGCAATGGTTTAAATTACTCTTTATATGATTTTTTACGGCTTCGGTACGCAAAGAATTAAAGAAACCTCTCTTGCCGTGCAAAAGAGGTTCGTCTGGCGTACCCGATGGGATTCGAACCCATGACCTACAGAGTCGGAGTCTGTCACTCTATCCAGCTGGGCTACGGGTACACGCTTGATACGGTTCATTGTAGCACATTGGAGCAAAATGAGCAATACCCTGAAACTAATATATCAAGCTGATCGCATTGACGATGAGTCACGCTTTTCCTTTTTCAAACAGATAAATCCCATTTAAACCAAATTATGTCAAGGACTTTATACCGCCGCTTTGTAAAAAGCATCCGAATCTGTTGTTCAAAGTGTCAAAACCTGTTATCCGGCTTTCGGTAACCGGTTTCAGCATCAACTGCATTTAAAATCGGCTTTCCGTCGAGCAGGCTTCGAATATTTGCCGCTGCAATCTCAATTATTCTGTCATGCGTCTGTTTAAGATGATAATAACCGGAAATATGCGGCGTTATCAATGCCCCGTGACAGTTCCAAAGCGGATGCCCCTGAGGGAGTGGTTCCGGATCGGTAACATCCAACCCGGCTTTAATTCGGCCGCTGTTCAAAACGCGGACAAGGGCATCGGTATCCACGGCATTGCCCCTTCCGACATTGAGCAGTATCGCACCGCGCTTCATTTTGAGCAGCCGCTCTTCGTTCATCAATCCGCGGCTTTCTGCACTGTTCGGCAAAGCAAGCGCAACAACGTCCGCATCCGAAAGCAGGTTATCCAGTGCTTCAAGAGTGTGCAGCTCATTCACAAAATCCGGTTTTGCAGCTTTGCTGCGGCGTATGCCGATGCAGTACGCGCCGAGTTTTTTGCATCGCATTGCAAATTCTCCTCCGATATCGCCAAGCCCGACAACAAGAACTTTTGCATTTTCTATGCTTTCAACGTTTCCTTCATCGCGCCAAAGTCCCTTGTTCTGATTGTCGCGATAGATATCAAGTTTTTTCATCAACACCAAAAGCATTCCAAGCATATGTTCACTGATTGCAAGTCCGTATGCACCGCTTGCGTTTGCAAGTTCAGCTCCCGCAGGAAGTTTGCCCGCATAGGCGTCCGACCCGGCCATGTTAAGCTGCAAAAGCTTCAGCCGTGTGCATTCCGGAAGAATATCGACAGGGATATTGCCGACAACAACATCTGCGGACTTAATCATTTCGCGGTTCAATTCAAACGGGTCTTTTGCGCATCTTTCATCGGCTCCGTTCAACACTCGGGCGAATTCGAAATTGCCTTCCGGGCAGGAAGCCTTAAGTGTATTGATATGTTCCTGCGTAACAGGCATTGCAACATAAATATTCATAAAAACATGATTCCTTTCGAACCGAGTCATTCACTCTTCTCAGTGTATTTTACTCGATTGCTGCGGAAAGTCAATATGTTGCCGAACAATGTATATATTTACAAAATGGGGTTGTAAATATCCTGTTGCAGTGTTAAAATGCTTTAGCTGTACAGTGGGATGAAAATTCATCCTTCCGAAAGCATCAAAAACAACGGAGGACTGTGTTCAAATGAGTGAAAAAAAAGCTGAAAAGCTTAAAATCGACCCCAAAACATTGCTTATCGATGTTCTGTATGACATAATTGGCAGCGTTCTTTACGGTGCAGGCATGTATACTTTTGCCGTTTCTTCAAATTTCGCACCCGGCGGCGTTTCGGGTCTTGCAATTCTTGTCAATTATATAACGGGCGGCAAAATTCCGATCGGACTTTGCACTGTCATTATCAATATTCCGATCATTCTTATCTGCATTCGAACTCTCGGCAAGATGTTCTTCCTGCGGTCGGTAAAGACGATTCTTATTTCTGCCGTTATCGTGGACTATATTATGCCGCTTCTGCCGACATACACGGGAGAGCCGATTTTGGCTGCAATTTTCGGCGGCATACTCGCAGGCGCCGGGCTTGCATTCATTTATATGCGCGATTCTTCAACCGGCGGTTCAGACTTTGTCATTCTTGCAATTCGCAAAAAGAATCCCCAGCTTTCAATAGGGAGCATATCCCTCGCTGTTGACGGTGTTATCATTATGCTCGGTTGGATCGTTTACGGCAACATAAACGCTGTCCTGTACGGCATGATAATGACTATCGGATACAGCCTGATAGTAGACAAGCTGATGTATGGTATCGATTCCCGCAAACTTCTTATCATCGTCACTTCCAACGGAGACAATGTTGCAAAGCGCATCGGCGAAGAGATTGAACGCGGAGTCACCGTTGCAGACGGCAAAGGCGCATACACCGGCAACAGTAAGCAGATCCTGTTCTGCACGTGTTCAAAAGCCGAAGTTTTCAGCATTAAGCGTATTGCGCATGAATGTGACAGCAAGGCTTTTGTCATGATAACATCCGTTGATGCCGCATACGGCGAAGGATTCAAGGAGCACGACGACTGATTCCCTGCCCGGCATTCTCTTTTAATTACTCTCCGAATCCGGTTGAAAAAGCACCGCTGCAGGGGTATAATACCGTTGGAATCATTTTTGAAAGGATGCCGTCCGCCATGATATGAGCGCGGCACAATGAGGTATAAAAATGGATTTTTCAATCGAAACCCTTAAGCAGGAAACCGCAGCAGTTATGGAAGAACTCTTCCGCAATTGCAGTGAAGGACATTACACGCTCCGTAAGGGAGACATACTCGTCATCGGATGCAGCACGAGCAAGGTGATGGGTTTCCATATGGGAACCCATTCAACAGAGGATGCGGCGCGAGCAATTATGGAAACAGTCCTCCCCTATGTTCACGGCAAGGGCCTTTTTCTCGCATGTCAATGCTGCGAGCATCTCAACAGAGCAATTGTTGTTGAACGCGAATGCATGGATAAGTATGATTTTGAACAGGTTTCGGTGAAGCCTGCGCTTCACGCCGGCGGAGCGTGGAGCGTTCAGGCAATGCAGCAGTTTACCGATCCGGTCGTTGTTGAGGATATTAAGATGCGCGCCCGTGCAGGAATAGATATCGGCGGCGTTTTCATCGGAATGCATATGCGTCCGGTCTGCGTTCCGATTCATAATGAAAACACAAAAATCGGCTGCGCAAATGTCACCATGGCACGCAACCGCCCCAAGCGCATCGGAGGCGAAAGAGCGCAGTATTAAAATTTCTGTAAGAAACACAGATGTATTTGCGTACACATTTAAAAGAGCAGTGCCGTATCAGTGAAGTCGATAATCCTTAATTCGCTTATCAATTATCGAAAACCTGCGTCAGCCCTGCTCTTTTTGTTATCAAAAAAAGTGTTAAGCATCCGAGAATCAGAGCTTTTGAATCTGTTTATATATGCGCTGCATTCGTACGTCTATTGCTGCAATTTCATCTGCGCAGTTGAACATTTCACGGCTTATGTCTTCCGGAATGTTCTTGGTTGATTTATAACGCAAATCGTGCTCAAGGCTTGCCCAAAAATCCATTGCCACAGTTCGGAGCTGAATTTCCGCACGAGCATACTCGGTTTTTGAGGACAGGTACACAGGGATCTCAACATCAAGATGAAGACTGCGATATCCGTTAAAATTAGGATTTTTTATATAATCCGTGCGTTCAATGAGCCTAACATCCGATTGACGCAGAAGCATATCTTCCATATCATAAACATCGTCAATATAGCAGCACACAACGCGCACACCTGCAATGTCGTTAAGGTTCTTCTTCGCGGATTCGATACTCGTGGGAAAGCCGCGCTGAACAAGTTTGTTGTACATGCTTCGGGTCGATTTAAGTCTGCTCTCAATATGATGAATCGGATTGCGATGATGATGAACCCTGAACTCACTGTTGAGGATTTCAAATTTCAGCCGCAGCTGCATCATGGCAGCAGTGTGTATATGCTGCAATTCGCGCAGTTCGCCGATATTTGCAAAGATGTTGTCAAAGGATTCCGGTTCCGGCAGCCGTTCTGAGGAGTTATCATCAATGTAGTTAATTTGCATATGTTTTTCTCACCCGACAATCACGAGTGTCCTTTCATTTCAGCTGCAAAAGCAAAGCAAGCTTTTCTTAGATTGAATTATACTATGCCACGAATATAATATCAATACCCAAATTCGAATCAACGGTGACAAAAAAAGAATATGCTCATTTGCAGAATCCGTTCTAATATATTTTATTATGCACTTGCGCAGCAGGTTCAAGAATGATATAATAGTATTGAAGTAAAAAGATGCTTTGAATTTTGCAATGCAGCTTTTTGGGTGCCTGATACTGCCCTTTCGAGCAGCAGGTTTTCAACTTATCTTTCAGATCAGATACGGAGGTTACCATGAATCGACTTTTCAAACTGTCTATTGTGCTCGTTTTGAGTGCCGCAATGCTTCTTGCATCGTTTTCCGCGTTTGCGGCAACGGATGACGAACTCACCCTTGATATCCGTCTTATGCAGGAGTTCTATTCACAACCTTGCCACAATGGGGATATCAGCAACGGCACCGAGATACTGTCCACATTCTATCAGCGTCCGACAGAATATGATCCCGACAGCATCGAACAGCTCATGCTGATGAACAACATGACGTGGGAAAACAATTATTTGCACACATTTACTAACTATGTTACACCATACATTCCGAATCCCTGCTTTCTCGGTGCGGACGTTTTTCTCGGAGGAAATCTGATTCTTTCCGAAACACAGGTGAGCGAAATTCGTCTGTTCATGGCGGGAACTCCGTCCATACATGCAAATAATTGTCCGAATCTTACTGCATTCAGCTTTATTACTCCCGTGTGCCGCGCAAACGATATTGAAATCGTCGGCGGAGCTCCCGTTACCGGGTTCGATGTCAAAGCAAGAATTTCATCCGTTCGTGTTGACCTTGCCGGTTTTGAAAACACATTTACCGTCAAGTGTCTCGGACGCGGCTATCTCGACATGAAACGTGCGGGCCGCAGTGTCGTTTTCCGTTCGTCAACCTACAGCGACTCAACAATGCACAGGTATTTTTGCAGCGGTGAGTTGATTGGCTCTAATGCCGAAGGTGATTTCGTCATTGGTGCGGAGGACGGCATTTCGAACGTCACTATGGTTTACGGCGGCGACGTCAACGCCGACGGAAGCATTTCACTTCCCGATGCATTGACAATAATGCGCTCCGCAATGGGCATTATACCTCAGCTTGAGCTTGATGATGCGGATATAAATGCAGATGATGCTGTTCAGCTTGATGATGCGATTGTACTTGCCCGTCTTTGCCTCGGCATAGAATAGAGCATCGACCTGCCTGCATTAATGTGCCGCACGGAAACGATGTTTTCTCCGTGCGGACAAAAACATTAGGCAAAAGGTTTTATATTTTATGAGCCCCCTCAGCCACGGCGTCGGGGCTTTTTGCATCGAATGCCGAATCACATGCCTTACGGGAGGAAAGCACTTATATATTAGTTGTTATTCCTGCAAAAAACATGCATATCGGCTTTACAGTTGCAGCAGGTTGTGCTACAATTACAGAGGTATTATATTTCTTTATTTTTTGGAGTTATTTTATGGTCAAAATTTGCTGTGACAGCACGGCGGACCTTTTGAACGAGGTTCACGGAACAAATCTGTACAGTCAGCGCGGCGTTACCGTTATGCCGCTTTATGTGCAGATAGGCGACGAGGAGTATCGCGACGGTGTGGATATCACAATGCGCGAGCTGCTCAAACGGTGCGGCGAAGCAAAAACGCTTCCCAAAACGGCCGCTCCGAGCGTTGAAGCTCTGCAAAAGACATTTGCGGAGATGACAGCGGACGGGAGCGATGTTGTTTTTATCACAATCAGCTCTCACTTTTCATCAAGTTACAGTAATGCATGCATTGCTGCAGAAGGCAACGATAAGGTCTTTGTTGTTGATTCCCTCAACCTATCAAGCGGTGTTGGACACGTTGTGCTCGAAGCCTGTGACATGGCCGAAAAGGGTCTTAACGGTGCAGAGATTAAAAAGGCACTTGATGAAGACATCATCCCGAATGTTGAAACCAGCTTCGTTTTAGACAGGCTGGACTACATGGTTCGCGGCGGACGCTGCTCGGCTGTATCCGCTCTCGGGGCAAACCTTCTGCAGCTGCATCCCGGTATTGAAGTCGCAAACGGCAAGATGCGTGTTGCCAAAAAATACCGCGGGTCATGGGAACGCTGCCTCAAAAACTATATCAAAGAGCGCCTTGAAGGGCGCAATGATATCCGCAGCCATCGCATATTCATTACTTACACGGAAACTCCCGACGAAATTGTTCAGGAGTGTGTAAAGCTTGTGCGTGAAATTGCGGACTTTGATGAAGTCATTCTGACAACGGCCGGTTGTACCGTTGCAAGCCATTGCGGCCCCAGGACGCTCGGGATTCTCTTCATCAGGAAATAAAACCGTTCAAAAAAGCGATTGATGCTGAAAGGAGCATGAATATGAAAGCATATCTTGAACAAATGGGCATTCTTAACCCCAAGGCTGTTTATCGCAACCTCGCACCTGCTGAACTTGTTGAACATGCACTCGAAAGAGGCGAAGGCAAGCTTTGCAGCACCGGTGCATTTGTTATCAACACCGGAAAATACACGGGTCGTTCCCCCGATGATCGTTTCATCGTTGATGAACCTTCCGTGCATAATCTTATTGACTGGGGCAAGGTGAATGTGCCGATCAGCAGTGAGAAAGCAGATGCAATCTATGTTAAAATGTGTGCATATATGCAAAACCGCGAAGTTTTTGTTGTTGATGGCTTTGTCGGTGCAGATCCGCAATATTCGCTTCCCGTTCGTGTTGTCTGCGAAAACGCAGCAAGCGCATTGTTTGCAACTCAGGCATTTGTTCGCCCCTCAAAGGAGCAGCTCGATACTTTCGTTCCCGGTTTCACCGTTCTCTGCACACCGGGATTCAAGTGTTCCCCCGCTGCTGACGGTGTGAATTCCGAAGCGGCAATCATACTTGATTTTGAAAAGCATCGTGTAACGGTCGCCTGCTCGCTTTACAGCGGCGAAATCAAAAAAGGCATGTTCTCCGTTATGAATTTTCTCATGCCGCAAAGGGGTGTTTTCCCCATGCATTGCTCTGCAAACATCGGCGACGACGGCGACGCTGCGCTGTTCTTCGGACTCAGCGGAACCGGCAAAACAACGCTTTCCGCCGATCCCGATCGTTGGCTGATCGGCGATGACGAACACGGTTGGTCCGATAACGGCGTTTTCAATTTGAAGGCGGCTGCTATGCAAAATGTATCAACCTTTCAAAGGAAAACGAACCCGAGATTTGGGATGCAATAAAGTTCGGTACGCTTGTCGAAAACGTCATTATGGACGATGCCCGCAAACTCGACTTTGCGGATTCCTCAATAACCGAAAATACACGTGCCGCCTATCCGGTTGAGTATATCCCCAACTGTGTGATTCCCGGCATGGGCAATCACCCCAAAACCGTCATATTCCTGACAGCTGACGCCTTCGGTGTTTTGCCGCCGATTTCAAAACTTACAAAAGATATGGCAAAGTATCACTTTGTTTCCGGTTACACAAGCAAGCTTGCTGGAACCGAACGCGGCATTAAGGAACCGCAGGCGACCTTCTCAACCTGCTTCGGTGCGCCTTTCCTTCCGATGCATCCTTCCGTATATGCAGAAATGCTTGGTAAGAGAATCGATGAACATAACGCAAACGTGTTCCTTATCAACACAGGCTGGTCCGGCGGTCCTTACGGTGTCGGCAGCCGCATGAAGATAAAATATACACGCGCAATGGTCACTGCCGCACTTGAAGGCAAACTGAACGATGTTGAATATAAGCTTCACCCCATCTTTAACGTACTCGTTCCCCAAACTTGCCCCAACGTTCCCGCCGAGGTTCTTAACCCGCGCGACATGTGGGCCGATAAGGATGCCTACGATGAACAGGCCAAAAAACTTGCTGCAATGTTCATAAAGAATTTCAGCAAATATAACAACATGCCCGAAAACATCATTAATGCAGGCCCCAAACAGATGTTGGATTAATTACTGACTGCTTTTGATTTATCATTCAGCATTTAAATGCCCGTTTATCCGTTGCATAAGCAGATAAACGGGCATTCGCATCTTCCGGCTTGTTTTATACTGCTGAAAACATGAACGAAAGGGGCTGTTTTTTCGCAGCAAAAAGGCTGCTGACAACAAAACACTGTTGACAGCAGCCTAATCATGTTCATTCCGTTATTTATGAGCTTAACGCTCGATACGGTTCAGCTATTGTAATCAATCCTGGACGTAAGGAAGCAGAGCGACCTGACGTGCAGATTTGATTGCGGATGCGAGCGCCCTCTGGTGCTCTGCGCATACACCGCTCATACGGCGGGGCATGATTTTACCGCGCTCAGTGATGAACTTGCGGAGTTTTGCAGCGTCTTTGTAGTCGATATGTTCAACCTTATCAACGCAGAACTGACAGACTTTGCGCCTGCCCTTCCTGGGACGGGGCTTCATTTTGCGGTCTTCCATTGAAATTTACTCCTTTCGCAAAATTAAAACGGTAAATCCGAATCGGAAATCTCAGTAAAGCCATCAGTTGCACTGCCGGAGCTGTTTGCGGAATCAAAAGAATTTGCCGCGAAACCGTCACGCGCAGACTGCTGCCCCCTCCCGTCCTGCCAACTGTTTTGACGGGAAGCGGAGAAATTGCCGCCGTCCTGTGCGGATTGATAATCCTGAGGCGGATAATTTCTGTTGTAGCCCTGCTGGTTGGATTGATATCCCTGCTGCGGATAACTCGGACCGCCTGCTGCATCGC
>ERZ779725.1497-NODE-1497-length-12787-cov-2.306629_pt1 | contig 12787 bp, 13 predicted proteins | sample MGYA00511890_ERZ779725 | MGnify/ENA primary metagenome ERZ779725 (study PRJEB29588, sample SAMEA2148549) | human gut metagenome | biome: human gut; feature: human-associated habitat; material: faeces | place: Denmark | collected 2008/2010 ...
AAACTTACCAAAAATGAGCAGAAAACCATACTCACGCTTATGAGCGTTCTGATAGACGAAAAGTTTTAATCATAATTCACTCCTTTTGCCGCTCGGATATGTTTTTCGGGCGGCGTTTTGTGAGTAATATTTTAACAAAACTTTCCGTTTCTGCGCTTGAATTTTGCGCGGGCGTTTTTTCAAAGCAAAAGCTTTCTTTCTTTTTGCGTCGTTGATATTGACATAAGGAGTAAAAAGTGGTAAAATAAATGAGAAAAAAGACGTAAAAAAGGATATTACGTCGAAAAAGGGACGTTATGAGAAGATTATTGCTTTTGAGTGTTTCGATTATTATTTGTTTTTCGTTTCTCGCGGTTTTCCCCGCGTGCAACAAAGCGGAAAAAGCGGATAGCGGCAAGTTTACTGCGGAAGAAGCTTACGACAAAGCGAAAATCCTCGGGTTTAAGGGTACTCTTTCGGAATTTATCGAACTTTTAAGCGGCAAGGACGGTATCGACGGCAAGGACGGAGCCGACGGCAAAGACGGTATCGACGGCAAAGACGGGCTGAACGGAAAGGACGGCGCAAACGGCGTAGACGGCAAAGACGGATTGAACGGAAAAGACGGAGCCGACGGCGCGCCCGGCAAAGACGGCAAAGACGGTGTAAACGGCGTGAACGGAAAAGACGGCAAGGACGGAGTTGACGGCAAAAACGGAGTTGACGGAGCGAAAGGCGAACAAGGCGAAGCGGGTAAAGACGGAGTTAGTATAAAGGACGTTCTTATCACTCTCGAAACGGATACGGAAGGCAAAACTTACCTCGTGTTCACGATTATTCTGAGCGAGGGCGACCCGATTGTTCGTAAGGTTTTACAGCCTACCGAAAGCGAAAACAAACCCGAAGTAACGGCGGAAACCCTTTCCGTAGTCACGCCCGACGGCGAAAATCTGAACTTTCTTCCCGTGCTTATGGTTGACGAAAAGCTTGCCTATAAGCCGATTAACCGCGATTTTCTGTGCTTAAAGCTCACGGATAAAGACGGGAACACTAAGATAATTCCTCTTGAAACGGAGTATCTTTCACCGGTTGCGGGAACGGGAATGAGAACGGTTGCCGTAATTTACGGCGGCGCGAAAACGAGCTTTAAAGCGTATATTGCGGAAAGCCTTACGGATATACAAAACTGCGCGGCAAACGTTAGCTTTGACGGCGTAACGCTTACGGGAGCGGACAAAAATTTGCTCGTAGTAAGTAGCGGGGCAACCTTTGAGAGCTTAAAACTTTCCGCAAAAATCACTTTCGACATAGCGGACAAAGACTGCGTTTTCGTCGGCACTCTCGGCGGCGATATACCTTGCGATATTGAAAACTTTTCTGCTTCTTTGAGCGGCAAGGCAAGCGATATCGCCACGTTGACTGTTGCAATCGGCGCGGCGCAGAGAAAACTAAGATTTTACGTTTACGTAATCTGAAAAACATTTTGACTTAATTACTCAAAAAGCACTTAGGGCGGTGAAAAATGGTAGACTTCAAAAACGACTGGAACGACGTTTTAAAGGACGTTTTGGAAAGCGAAAATTACGCAAAAATTCGGCAATTTTTAAAAAAAGAGTATTCCGAGCGGACAATTTATCCGCCGATGAACCAAATTTACAACGCGTTTTATCTTACGCCGTATAAGGACGTGAAAGCCGTCATTTTGGGTCAGGACCCCTACCACGAACCGGGACAGGCGCACGGGTTGTGTTTTTCCGTTGCGGAAGGCACAAAACTTCCGCCGTCGCTCGTCAATATTTATAAAGAAATGAAGGACGATATCGGCGTGGACAACGGCTTGAAAGGCGACTTAACAAAATGGGCGGTGCAAGGCGTGCTTCTACTCAACACTACGCTTACCGTTCGTCGCGGCGCGGCTAACAGTCATTCGCTCTGCGGTTGGACATGGTTTACGGACGAAGTTATAAAAAAGCTTGCCGAGCGCGAAAAGCCTATGGTCTTTATACTTTGGGGCGCAAACGCTCGCTCGAAAAAGAAGTTTATTCCGCCGCGGCACAAGATAATCGAAAGCGCGCACCCGAGCCCTTTGTCGGCGTATAACGGCTTTTTCGGCAGCAAGCCTTTTTCGCGCGCGAACGAATTTTTGCTTTCCGCAGGCGAAACGCCGATAGATTGGCAGCTTTGATTTTTTTGCCCTTTTTGTGCCGTTTGCAAGTTGTTTTTTAGTCATAAAAAACGGCTGATAATTTATAAGAAACAAGGAGTTTTGAATTGAACAAGCTTGATAAAATTCTGCTTTCCGTGGAGAAACCTGCAAGGTATATAGGCGGCGAATACAACGCGCCCGCAGCCGATTGGAAAAAACTCAATTATTGCATTTGCTTCCCGGACGTTTACGAGGTGGGTATGTCTAACCTCGGTATTCGTATCGTTGCCGAAAGCCTACGGACGGTTGACGGCGTTTATGTTGACCGCGCTTTTGCGCCGTGGCGCGATTACGGCGAGCAGCTCAAAAAAAGCGATATTCCGCTTTACGCGCTTTCTACAAAACGCCCGCTTAAAGACTTCGACATGATAGGCTTTTCGCTCGGGTTTGAAATGTGCTACACGACCGTTTTGTATATGCTCGATTTAGCGAAAATTCCTTTAAGAAGCGCGGACAGAGGGGAAGAATACCCGATAATTCAAGCCGGCGGACCTTGCGCCGTCAACCCCGAACCTATGGCGCCGTTTTTCGATTTGTTTGTTATAGGTGACGGCGAAGAGGTGATGGCGGAGCTTGCAAAACTCAAACTTGCAACCAAAACAAAAAAGGAGTTTTTGAAAAAAGCTTCCGAGCTTGACGGCGTTTACGTGCCCGCGCTAATGGAGGTAAAATATAGCGATAACGGGCTTATAGAGGGGTTTATTGGAAAAACAAAAGTCAAAAAAGCCGTTTGCCGCGACCTGGACAATGCGGTGTTTCCTCACAAAATGCCGGTGGGAAACATAGAAGCCGTGTTTGACAGAGCCGTTATAGAAGTTATGCGCGGCTGTCCGCGAGGATGCAGATTTTGTCAGGCGGGGTTTTTGTACCGCCCCATTCGTCAGCGTTCGGTCGAGCATTTGACTGAGCAAGCCGTGTGCCTTGTGAAAAGCACGGGCTTTGACGAGCTTAGTTTAACCAGCCTTTCTACCGGCGATTACCCTAAGCTTAAAGAGCTGTTGAAAGATTTGAAAACGGCTTTGCCGGATACGAAAATCGCATTACCGTCGCTAAGAATCGACAGTTTTGACGGCGAATTTATAGGGCAATCGCGCAAAAGCTCGTTGACTTTTGCGCCCGAAGCGGGAACGCAAAGACTTCGCGACGTCATCAATAAGGATATTTCGGAGGACGAAGTGGAACGCAGCGTTAAAATCGCGTTTGAAAAGGGTTATTCGAGCATAAAACTCTACTTTATGATGGGCTTGCCGACCGAAACGGACGAGGACCTCGACGGCATTGCCGACATAGTTTTCAAAATAAAGGACGTGTATTCTGCTAACCCGAAGTACGCGCGCAACTTGCGCATTTCGGTCAGCGTGTCTACGTTTATTCCAAAACCTTTCACGCCGTTTCAGTGGGAAAGACAGATTACGAGAGAGGAATTCGAGCATAAAGTAAAACGGCTTAAAGAAAAGCTTTTTGTGAAAGGCGTGACTTTCAGCTGGAACGATTTTTCGCTTTCCGAGCTTGAAGCCGTGCTTGCCAGAGGAGATAGAAGGGTTGCCGACGTTATAGAAAAAGCTTACAAAAAGGGCAGTTTTTTGGACAGTTGGAGCGAATGTTTGAAAGCCGACAAGTGGTTTGAAGCGATTGACGAGTGCGGTTTGAAAATTTCCTCTTACACGCGCGAACGCGGCGAAAACGAGTTTTTGCCGTGGGACTTTATCGATATTTTCGTGACGAAAGATTATTTGTTGAAAGAACGCAAAAAAGCGTACTTTGGCGAAGTTACCGGCAGTTGCTTTAAAGGTTGCAAGGCTTGCGGAGTGCAAAAGGAGTTCAAGTGCGACAGATGTTAGTTTTCAGATACGTAAAAACGGACGGATATCAATTCGTTTCGCACCTCGACGTGCTTCGCCATATTCAAAAAACCTTTATCCGCGGCGAAATCCCCGTCGAATATTCGCAAGGGTTTAATCCGCACATGCTCATCTTTTTGTCCAACCCCTTGGGCGTGGGCATAAAAAGCGAGGCGGAATACGGCGTTACGGCGACTTCGCTTTCCGCAGACGAGTTCATAAAAAAGTACAACGAAAACTGTCCGCAAGGGATAAGGTGCGTGAACGCTTTTTCGGTCGAAAAAAATCCTAACCTTGCCGCGATAATCAATTCCGCCCGGTACGTTATGAAAGGTTTGAGCGAAAAGGCAGATTTGGAAAAAATTCTCGCCTCCGATTGCTTTTTGATGACCGACAAAAAGGGCAACGAAAAAAACGTGCGGGATAAGATAATTTCATTAAAGCGCGACGGAAAAAACCTTGTTGCTGTCTTAAAAAGCGGAGCGGAAAATTTGCGCCCGGACTTGTTTAGCGCAAAGTTAGAAAGCCTTTACGTGTTTGAGTTTGAAGACGTTGTAAAAACGGCTTCTTTTATAGACGGCAGAACGCCGGAAGAGGTTTTAAAATAGAGGGCAAACAAAAAAGCCCCTCTATAAGTCGATTATCGAGGCTTTTTGAATGGAACTAAGGGATTATCAAAAAGAATGCGTACGCGTTATAGACGGAATGGACAAGGGCAGCGGACTTGTTTCGATGGCTACGGGGCTTGGCAAAACCGTAGTCTTTTCGCATATAAAGCGCAAAGGTCGCGTTCTCGTTTTATCCCACCGCGACGAGCTTGTTCGCCAGCCGATAAAGTATTACGACTGTAAATGCGGCATAGAAAAAGCTGAAGAAACTTCGCATGGGGAAGAAGTCGTTCTTGCGAGCGTGCAGAGCCTTATCCGTAGGCTCGATAAGTTTTCGCCTTATGACTTCGATACGATAATCACCGACGAAGCGCACCACGCCGCCGCCGAAAGCTATAAAAGAATTTATTCTTATTTTAAGCCGCGGCTTCATATCGGCTTTACGGCAACGCCCAACCGCGGCGACAAAATTCGCCTTGACGACGTTTTCGAAAAAATAATTTTCGAGCGCAATCTTAAGTGGGGAATAAAGCAAGGCTTTTTAACCGACGTAAACTGCTTGCGCGTTAAAGTTTCCTATTCGCTTGCGAACGTAAAAAAGCGAATGGGCGATTTTGTGCCGACCGACCTCGACAAGGCGATAAACACCGAGCCTGCAAACGTTCAGGTTGCGGAAATTTACAAAAAGTACGCGCGCGGGCAGACGATAATTTTTACCGCATCCGTTTCTCACGCCGAAAACATTTCAAAACTTATTCCTTGTTCCGCCGTGGTTAGCGGCAAGAGCGGCGACAGAAGCGAAATCATCAAAAAATATCTCGACAAAGAGATAAAATGCCTTGTCAACTGTATGGTTTTTACCGAAGGCACGGATCTTCCGCTCATCGAAACGGTTATAATCGCGCGCCCGACAAAAAACCCGAGCCTGTACGCGCAAATGGTCGGGCGCGGATTGCGCAAAGCCGAGGGCAAAAACTTTTTAACGCTTATCGACTGCGTGGGCGTAAGCGATGTCGATATCTGCACCGCGCCGTCGCTTATGGGCATCGACGCGGACGAAGTGCCTCCTTATAAGCGCGGGCAAATCGAGGGCATGCTCACCGACATGGAAACAACCGTCGACTCGCTCGTCGATTGCCCCGAGAACTGGGTGCTTAACGTTAAAAGGGTCAAGCTTTTTGCCGAGCAGAACGGCGTCGACACGCACTTTGTCAATTGGACTAAAAAGCCGAACGGCGATTTTGTTTGCCAGCTTGCATGCGGCGATAGGGTGGGCATAAAAGCCGTGGACGAAGTAGGAAAAACTTCGCTTATGATTTACGCTTTCGACGAAGAAGCGGAAGACTTTAAAATGAAGGTAGTTGAGGATTTGCCGCTTAACGAGGCTTTCGACCGCGCGTATTATTATATCGACGCGCATTACCCGGACGAAAAATCGCTCTGGAATTTGGCGGAGGGTTATGCCTGGTCCAACCGCCCCGCAAGCGAAAAACAAATGAATCTTGTTAAAGCGAAAATTACGAAAGAAGAGTTTGAAAGGGTTGCGCCGCTCGGCATTCTCACGCGCGGCGACGCTAACCAGATTATAAACGCCCTGTCGCTGAAAAATCTCAACAAAAAAGCACTTTTGAGAATGCATTACGAAGCCGAAGAAAGAAAGCGGCAAAAAAAAGAGGATATCGAAAGGCGACAAAGCCTGAAAATAAGAAAAGTGCTTAATAGGCTCGGCAAAAAATATTACGCGCTCATTCTCCCCGATGACCTCGTCATAACCGACGATTGGTCTTACGCCTTGGAACAAATCGCTCCGTACGAAAAGGACGGCAAGCGCGTCCGTTACAAAAGCTTTCTCTCCCTTGCCCAAGCTTACGACTTTTTGAGAGGATAAAAAAACAACCGCCCCCGCGGTTGTTTTTTCGTGCTTGATATTACGTTTTTATTCGATAATCGACTTATAGCCGGACTTTTAAATAAAAAAGGCAAGCTTTCGCGCTACAAAAAGCTTGCCTTAAACGCATTGCCGATAATGTTTTATTTTACCAGATTTGTTCTGTTCGTTTAAATGTTTCCTTCACGTCTTTCCACTCGGGAATATCGATATCGTAAGTGTACTCGATTTCCATATTACAACCTTCGTAACCTTCTTCGTTGCGGTTTGCTATGTTGTAATAGTAAATTTCGCCTTCAAGTTTGACAGTTTCGCCGTTGATTTTTACACTTATAACGGTTACGTCTTTGCCTGTCTTGAATTTGAAAATTTTATTGTAATCTTTATTTTCCTCGTATACGCCCTCCATCTGAATATATCCGTCTACGACGTAGAGCTTGAAAGTTCCGTGTTCCGTGGTGTCGGCAAGCGTTTTGTTTGCGCCGTCGTCATGGTCGGAATAGTAAAGGTCGTAAATTTTTATGTTCATTTTGTCGGTGTTTGCGGGCAAAAATAATCTTAACGTAGCGAGAGTGTTTCCGCTTCTTCTGTAAGCTTCGTCCCAACGAAATCTTGAATTATCGATTGCTTTACTTTCACCCGAAACATAGTTGAAGAATGCGCCCTTTACGCTGCAATCGATTTTGAAGTCCATTATGTAATGGTCTTTCGGATTGTCAAGCAAAATCGTGTAATAACATACTATCATTCCGTACGTAGGGTCATCGTTCGGTTCTTGCGATGGGTCATCGCTCGGCATAGGCTTAGAAACGAAAGAATAATCTTTGCTTACGTCCGGTTTTTTAGGTGTGTAAGTTGCGATTGTTTGAGTTGAAGCCTTAGATGCTTCGGTGGAAGATAAAAGCGTTTGAGTTTGAACGGCGTAATAATCTTCGAAGTCATCTTCCGTGCTTGCGCCTAACATTGTGACCTCGCTTTTTACTTGTGGCTTTTCGCTCGTCGAAGTCGAACCGGAACCGGACGAGGACGAACTCGAAGCGGGCGTGTTTGTGCAAGCAACGCTTGTTAAGCCTATGAGTAAAATCATAAGGCTGCATAAAATCAAATTGAATTTTTTCATAGTTACTCCTTTTTACCTTTCGGCAATACGTTTTTTTCGGCAACAAAAAAGTGTCGCCCCAAAACGGAACGACACCGTAAAAATGTACATTCTCGCTTTGTTGCCACACAATTGATTACAAACGTATAAAACGATTTTTTTGTAACGCGAATGAAAGTACACCTCTACCTGAGACATACTTATCGCTTTATACGTTCTTTTTTTATTCAATTATGTGGCATGTTTTAGTATAACACATAGTAAAAAGAAAAACAAGCGTTTTTAAAAGAAACTAAAAAAATTACGGTTGGCAGTGCCTTCCGTAATTTTCGTATTTTCCATAATTTAGGATATTCCGTTTAAAACTTTTTGCAAGTTTTCCAAAAATAAAACGGCTTCTGCGCCGTCGAGCTGCGCGTGGTGGAATTGAAACGATACTTTGAGCTTTTTTCTTAAAAACTTGCTTTCATATCTCGACCAGACGAGGAAAGGATTCGTGAAAGCGGGCGAATAGAGATTGACAAGCCCGTCTATACTGCCCGTGAGTATCGCCGAAGTGCCGATTGGAGCCCTTTCGGTATCCTCTTGCGGCTCGTTTTCTTCTAATGCTTTTTCGATTACGCGGTTATAATCCGAATAAAACACAGAAAAGTTTTCGCTTGCGGGAACGTCGCAATTCAAAAGTTTTCCGTCTTTGCCTTTCACGACCAAGCCGACGGACAATTCTTTTGAAAAGAAAAGTTTTCCGTCTTTGACGAGGTAATGCATTTCGTTTATGTCTTTTGCGGCAAGATACACCGCGTGGCACAAAAGGGCGTTGAGCTTTACTTTTCGTCTTTTTGCTTTTTTAACGGCTTTGGTTACGTCAAGCGTTTTAAAGACCGTAAGCATAGGCATAGGCGCGGAGGCAAAAAGCGCAAAGCTTTGCGCGCGGCTCGTTAAGGCGGGGTTTACTTCCTTCATTTACTCTTCTCCTAAGTTTATCGTTTCCGCTACGATATAATCGGGGCGGCATTTTGTTTCTTCGTTAATGCGCGCAACGTAGAGATTAGTGATGTAATTGAAGATAAACGACGTGCCGAAGAAAAACGCAATCGTCGGGAAAAGCCAGGCGACGAGCGGTAATGGCTTTTTAACGCACGCTAAAACTATAAACACGACGAACGCGCAAAGCGACGAAAATACCGTCAAAGCCCCGACCCGCAAAGAAATTTTCAACGGATACGTGCTATTTGAAACGACGCCCGCTTTTGCAAGTTTGAGCATTTTTTTGAGCGAATAATGCGTTTCGCCGGCAACGCGTTTTTTTCTTTCAAAGTCCACAAACGTTTGCTTAAAGCCTACCCAGCTTTCAAGCCCGCGCAAGTATTTGTCGTGTTCGGGAAGGGAAAGTATAATGTCGATAACCTTTCTGTCGATAAGCTTGAACTCTCCCGTGTTGCGCGGAATCTCCGCGTCGGAAATTTTAGAGAGGAATTTATAGTACAAAGAGGCGGTCGCGCGCTTGAAAATCGATTCTCCTTTGCGGGAAGAGCGTCTGCCGTGTACCACTTCGTAGCCCTCTTTCCATTTTTCTACCATTAGCGGCACTACTTCCACGGGGTCCTGAAGGTCGCAGTCCAGCTCGACGGCGCAGTCGCCCGTAGCGTATTTTAAGCCGCATAAAATCGCAGGCGTTTGCCCGAAGTTTCGTGAAAACTCCACAACCTTTACTTTTTCGTCCTCGAAGGCAAGCCCGGCAAGCAAAAGCCCCGTTTTATCCTTGGAACCGTCGTTTACGAAAATTATTTCGTAATCTTCGTTGAGTCCGTCAAGAACGGGTTTTGCCGCGTAGTAAAACTTGTTTACGGTTTTTTCTTCGTTATAGCATGGCACGATAACGCTTAACTTCATTATTCTTCCCCTTTATCTTCTTTTTTAAAAATGAAAAATTTTCTTGTGAGATAGTTGTATACGAGTACGATAAGCGTCATTAAAATTTTAACGAGCCATTCGTTTACTCCGAGTTTTGTGAAAAGTAAAAACATGCCCGCTTCGTGCAGTAAAAGTCCGCCGAAAGAAAGTACGGCGAATTTTAAAAAGCCCGTTGCGGTTTTTGCTTTGCCCTTTTCGTTAAAGACAAACAGAACGGAAAGCGCGTAATTTGCGGCAAGCCCGAACAAAAAGCCCGTTCCCGTGCCGACGAGCGCGGCAACAGGCGAAGCCTTGTCCGTTCCGCCCGTAAAAATGCTCCAAAAGGTGGGGTAATTTGACGGCGCAAAGACAAAAAGCACCAAAGCCATAGTCGCAAAGTCAATTACCGTAGCGATTCCGCCAACCACGACGAACCGCATTATTTCTCCGAAAATCGTTTGTTGATTGATAAAATTAAGTAATTTTTTAAACATTTTTGTTTTAACGTTCAGCTTGATAAGGATTATTTTTTTCCTTTCGGTATCAATATATCACATTGTGCGCGATTTGTCAATAACGAGGCGAAAAAACACAAAAAATTCCGCGATAACTCTCGCGGAAAATACGGCTATGTATAGATATATAATATTGTTTTTAATTTTGCGGGATTTCATCTATGTCGATGTCGGATATTCTGCCGCAGTCGAATTTCAGCCTTGCGTACTTTACGGTATCGCCTATGAGAGTGAAGGTGTCGGGGAATTCTTCTTCAATCGGCGGCAAAATTATCTTGAAAGGCGGAATAAAATTTTTTAAGGCTTCATTTTTTTCTTTTAATTCGTCGCTCAAAAAAACGCTTACGTCCCCGCCGTAATTGAGCGTTTCAAAAAACATAAGTCCGTCAATAAGTTCGTTATCCGTCTTTGTTTTCTTTCTGTCGAGATAGTTTTTTATCTTTTTGAAGGGGGACAAGGAGTATTGCTCGCTCAAAACGTATTCGTCCGCGCCGATAAAAAGCCGCTCGGTAACGATTGTGTCGGATAAGAAAATTTTCCCTGCCGCAACGTTTAATTTTACGCTCAAATCGTTTGCGGAAAAGACGATAAGCCTCGTTATTTTGTTTTTCACCTCCACCGCGATATGGTTTTTGAGCGGCGTAACGATTATTTCCTTAGGCAAAATATCGAGCGCAAGCGTTTTTTCGGCTCTGTATCCTCTTGCCGTAAGGTACATTTTGTCCGTGTTTTTTACCGTGAAAGAATATTGAGAACCGTAAAGAGAAGCGGTTTTTTCAAAGTTTACTTCCTTGTCGCTAAAATCTTTCTTTAAGACGGGAACAATCAAAAAGCCCTTGTATAGTTCGATTATCGCCACATTTTTATTGAGTTCGGCGTATAAAAACGAAGCTCTGCACGGCTTAAAGCCGTAAGCGAAAATCGAAAAAACCGCGTCGGAATCGAACTCTGCGGCTTTTATGTTTTTGCTTATAAAGAACCGTTGTCCGTTTACTTCGAGTACGGCTTTTACGGGCGAATAAAAATATACTTTCATTTTTTATAATATTCCCTTCTTATAAATTGTATTATAGTTTTTTTCGCCGTATGTTTTTTTTACGGTTTTTCGGTCAATAATATTTTCGTAAAACAATATAAAGAGGTAAAAAAAGTGACGCAATTAAAAGACAAACTTACCGAATATCTCGTAGCGGAAGCGGCTAAGGCTCAAAAAAACGGCGCAAGCCTTACGGCGGTTTTTAAAAAGACGGGCGAAAAGTTTTCGCTCGCTACGGGCAGCGTGCGCAATTACTACTATTCGCTTATCAAAAAAGCCCGAACGGACGACGAACTCAAACAAAAATATCCGTTTATCTCTTCGCTCAATGCGCGAAAAAAACGTCGATTTACTTATGAAGAGGAGCAAGAACTTGTTAAAAACGTAAAAGACGGCATAAAAAACGGGAAATCGGTGAGGCGCGTTATTTACGAGCTTTCACACGGTGACGAAAAGCTCGCTTTGAGATTGCAGAATAAGTATAGAAGCGTAAGTTCAAATAAAAAAAGCAGGAAAAGCGGAGCTTCGCCTTATGAAAGACTTTGTGAAGCGATAGATTCTCTTATAGAAAGAATCAAAGAAAAATACCGTGACTTAGGCGTAATCGAAGCCGAGGTTTTGCGCGCGGAAATTAAAAAACTGAAAGGCGAAAGAAAAGAAAGCAAAGCCGTTGCGTATTTCAAAAAGCCGACTTTAAAAAGTCGAAAAGAAAACGTATAAACGACGAAAGCAACAAAAAGTCGGGCGATAAGTCGATTATCGCTCTTTTTTCATATTTTTTAGAATCGCCGAATATGATAAAAGAGAGGTTGGTTCATGCATAAACTGTGTATCGATGGCGAAACGTTTTCCGCAAGCGAAGTCTTAGACGTAAAAGGCTTTTCCGAAAGGGAAATCCGCCTGGAATTAAAAGACGGCAGAAAGTTGACTGTTTCGGGTGAAAAACTGAAAATCTCTCTTTTCAACAAGCAAGGCGGCACGCTCGGCGCAGAGGGCAAGGTCTTTTTCGTCAGATATTCTTCCGGCGAAAACATTTTCAAAAAACTGATAAAGTAATGTTCGAAGCTCATTCGCAAATTTTCTTGGCGTTAAAGTTTTTCGGCGCGGGCGCGGCGGCTATGCTCGGTGCGGACGTTCTGCTCGTATTTTTCGCGCCTTTTCCCGCTCGCGTCAAGGATATTTTCCGCGCAATGTTTTTTCTCGTTTTTTCGGCGTTTTGTTATTATTTTCTCGTCGTAAACCTTACTTTTGAGCGGGTAAGGGGCTTTTTAGTAGCTTCTTTTGCGCTCGGAACGTTCGTTGAACGCAAAATTTTCGGTAAAGTGCTTGCAATTATATCGCTTAAAGTGTATAATATATTCAAGAAATTTATTTTGGGGATTGCATCGCGCTTTAAACGCGCGTTTGCGAAAATACGACAAAGGAGCAATAATGGACGAACAAAAGCTGAAAAAAATACTTGCCGCAAGCGTTTCCACTGCGGTGCTTCTTCTCGCGCTTCTGCTCTTTATAATGGTCTATCAAATGCTCGTCATAAAAAACAAGGAGCGCGAACTCGATTCCATAAAAGCCGAAATCGCCGCCTTGCGTGAAGAAAACGAATCTCTCGAAGACGATATCGACAAGTGGCAGTCAAGCTGGAAGATAGAGGAAAAGGCACGAGAGCTTGGATGGCGATACCCCGACGATTTTTAGGCTTGATAGCGGCGCATATACGGGCTA